>Ga0307438_1000274_pt1 | contig 41626 bp, 35 predicted proteins | sample SalMarWE160110MG_FD_202144 | JGI IMG/M metagenome (GOLD analysis project Ga0307438, IMG submission 202144) | Salt marsh sediment microbial communities from the Plum Island Ecosystem LTER, Massachusetts, United States - WE1603-110 | ecosystem: Environmental > Aquatic > Marine > Intertidal zone >... | reverse complement strand
ACATCCATGAGACCGCCATGAGCGTGATATCAACTTGGGAGAATATGGGCCTGAATCCTTATGATCAGCTGGTTGGGGTCTTATGAGCTAAACACATACAAAACCTTTATAGAGACGACGGTCGCATCTTAAAAGCGCTTCAAAGGGGTTCAACTGACCCGGACTTTTTTGAAAGGTCTGAAGCAGAAGTGGATATTGACTATAAAGCCAATGGTTTTGGCCCTCTTATCAGAATCTTTCATAAGGCGAAAAGGGTCTGTCCTGTTTAGGGATTGCCAGTTTTTCTAGAGCCTTACCCCGGACTTCTCGATTTCCAGGAGCATTGTCACTTAAAATATACAATGTAATTCTTAAACGACTTGAGTGTTGATATATTCCATTTTTTAATTCCCCAGGAAAGAGGACCCCAGGGTCTCATCTTACTTATTTCATCAATTGCTGTAGGATATAGGATGGGTCCCTGGTTGACAGCTGAATCAAACACTTCCTCAATCTTTCCTGTTTTATAGAGGTCAAAAAGGAAATATCCTGTAAGGACTAATTCCGGAATTGTAAACAGCATAAAAATATTTCAATTCAAGATTTAAAGCCTTACCCCGGCCTTCTCAAATTCCAGGAGCCTCTGGTATTCGGAGTCTGTGTGCTCCTGGATTTGCCTTATCTGGGGCTCCCTGAGGTGCTTGAAACGGCCCTGGAGCTTGAGGTATTCCTCCACAGGCCTTTTCTTTTCGAGCTTCTTGTTTATCCTGAGTCTGCCGTCCTCGAACTCGTAGAGGACCCACATGCCTGTCTCCACGGCCAGGCGGGAGAGCTTCACCGAGAGGGAGGAGTCGAATTTCCAGCCTGTGGGGCATGGAGAGAATATGTGGAGGAAGGAGGGCTGATTCTCCAGGGCCTTCCTGACCTTGGCATAGAGGTCCTGGGGATAGCCGATGCTGGCCGAGGCCACGTAGGGTATCCGGTGGGCGGCCACTATTTCGCAGATGGGCTTCTTCCACTCAGCCTTGCCAAATGAGGCCTTTCCGACAGGGGAGAAGGTGGTCCATGCCCCGAAGGGGGTTGCGGATGAGCGCTGCACGCCGGTGTTGGCGTAGCACTCGTTGTCCACGCAATTGCTTATTACAAAAGAGTTTACAGGAACGAAACTTTGGGCGGTGTCTACTGAGATATCGTATACGTATTTACTCTCGTTTTTTGTCCTTTCAATACTTGAAACTCTATCAAGGAAGAACCTTCCATTAGATAGGTGTTCCAGTTCCAAGAAAAGTTTGTCAAGTCTTGCATCATCAGAGATTGATGCAATCGTGTCAAGATACCTCTTTACCCTTTCCTTTGTGCACCTTATCCTTCCAGTTGCTATGTTGTGGAGGTTCCTGTCTATGTCCTTTATCTTTATGTTGTATTTCTTGCAGATCCTTTTTAGAAGTATTCCGCACCTCTTTGGAGCCATATTGAAGGTCTTTCCTCTAGTTTGCCTTATTGAAAGAATCTTCTTGGCTGTGTTTAGTCTTTTGAGTTTTTTTGGGTGATTCGTGCTAACATTATTGATGAACTTCAGTATATTTTCATTGTCTGTTATTTCTATATCGAACCTTCCATGCCTATTTATTTGCTTGCTTGAGATGCCTAATCGCTGCAAGAGGAGCTTTAATCTGTTGCTAAAAACCTTTTTTACAGTCGTAATGCTGACTCTCACGTCCTCAGAACCATGCTTATTCTTATGTATAGTACAAGAGCCATCACCATCAAATACTCCTCTTAGGAAGGCTGTAACCATCTCATTAGGGAGGCCAACAAGCTTATTCAAGTTCCCCTTTATATCCAATTCGCTGGACAGATTATAGAGAATATTGTTATTTAAAGTCAGCCATGGCGGATTAGTTTTTGGGTATTCCTTAAAGGTGTGTTGATAAGACTTGCAAAAAGCATCCAGAAGGGCATTCTCCTTGTTGAAAACCCTCAGGCAATATTTCCTGTTAGATATGTTTCCGTCAGAAGCCAGGAGACCCAACATATACATCATTTCTTCATCAACCTTTGAGGTCTTCAGGCTAATCTTTGTTGAACCCTGAGAAACAAAATCCGTGATTCTGCTTTTATCTTCTTCGAAATCAAGGGCATCAATGGAGTATATCTTCTTTAAATCACTGAGAGAGATTGACCTGTCTTGTTCCTTTAATTGCCAGTATTTCAACCCCAAGGCATTTGCAGCCCTTTTAAGAGACCCAAATTCTTTTATAAGCGCCTGGTTTGTCTTTGTCCTTAGTTCCGGGCTCAAGATCAAGTTCACATCATGAGGCATCATGTCAATAATAAATGGTTCATTGGTATTGACCTGTATCTTTATAGGGACCAGTACCTCGTCCCCAGGGCAAAGCTCACATGCCTTCTTCCATGCAAACCCCTCGCAGTCATCGACCAGAACTTCATGATCAGGCGTTAGTTTAGATGAACAGCCTGATATTGTATTGATGTGTATCAAGTCTCCCGAATATCTTATCTTGTGCGCTTTTGTAATCATAAAGTTTCTGAAATTGCTCCCGCTCCACCCCAGGATTTTATTGTTGGGGATTATGCGCTGGGATCCCTCGGTTTCAATAATCTTATCTATGAAATTCCCAATCCTCGTTATGCGTCCGTCTTCAAGCATAATCTCTTCATCAGGAGGAAGACAGACCTGGGTGACCCTGTGGCCACGCTCGAGCATTCCGGAGAGTCCCTGAAAGCCGATGTCAAATGTCCCGCCGTCTCCTGCAATGGCCAGGACCTTCCAGGGCTTCTTCATTCTCCTGACAGCTGCCTCGACCCCGCTGGCCGTGGCTGACACTGTCTCGAATGTGTTGTGAATCCAGGGGCAGTTCCAGGCTGTCTGGGGATATGCAGAGGTCGTGACCTCGAGACAGGAGGTCGCGCAGCAGACTATGGTCTCCTTGGGGCAGGCACTGGAGAGCATGTTGACTGCTATGGCTACGCCGCACCCCGCGCACATGGTGTGCCCTGATTCAAGAAGCCGTGCCATTTAAATCATCACTGGATTTTTGGTTTATAATTTTGCCTTGCAGGGTTTTAAAGCTTCATGGGGAAAATCGACAATCAGGAACTATCGCAACAATGCTGAAAAAATAAAGAAAAACAAGTGAAGGGCAGGGCCTTACTTCTTGGCTTTCTTGGGCTTTTCCTTCTTTTCCTTCTCTTCCTCTGCCCTTATCTCACGCTCGGCCTTTATCTCGTCAATCTCCAGCCAGACCACAAAGAGTCCTATTATGATCAGGAACGGTGGTATGAATCCCGTCAGGACTACCAGAAAATTGGTCAGCCAGTCCCCTGGGAACCAGTTGCTCGTCCCCACTATCGGTGTTATGGAATCGACAAAGAACCCGAGGCCGATTGCTATAAGGATGAGTCCAAGCAGAATCTTTAGCGCAGCGTTCATTTTTCATCCCCATTAGTTTTGAATAGATTAGTTTTGAATAGATATCTATATAAATGACATTTATATATAACTTACGCTTTTTTATATTTAATGCCTGGTGGCAAGACTGTACCCGAATGGTAAAGGGGTAAGGTTAATAAATATAGTGGGGAAGCATTACGTGATTCTTATGAAGCACATGAGGAATGCATGGAAAAGGCCCAAGGAGGGCCTTGGTGATGAGTGGAAGAGCCTGCTTATGAGGCTGAGAAGGGAGCCTGTCATGAACAGGCTGGAGAAGCCGACAAGGCTTGACAGGGCAAGGAGCCTGGGCTACAAGGCCAAGAAGGGCTATGTCGTTGTCAGGGCCAGGGTTCTCAAGGGGAAGAGAAAGACCCCCAAGAAGGGGGGGAGAAGCCCCAAGGCATCGGGGAGGTTCTTTACAACAGGGCTTTCCCTCCAGGCCGTTGCGGAGCAGAGGGTGGCCAGGAAGTTCCCCAACATGGAGGTCATGGCAAGCTATCACCTGGCAGGGGACGGCCAGCATAAGTGGTTCGAGGTCCTGCTCGTTGACACCTCGAGACCCGAGGTCTCGGGGGACAGGGAAAGGAAATGGATGGCGGGCCAGAGGGGCCGGGCCTTCAGGGGCAGGACCCCCGCAGGCAGGAAGGCGCGCGGCCTCACCAGAAAAGGCAGGGGGGCTGAGAAGATAAGGCCGTCCATAGGGGCCAGGGGCGGCAGGGGCAAGTAGCTGCATGCTTATGTTTTCTGTAAATAGTTTATGTTTGACCTAAGCCTTTGCGACCGTATAGGTTTAACAGGCGGGAGCGTCAGTAAAGACTTATAAAGTTGTCCTGACAAATTATTAACATGAGTTTAATATTTCAAGTGGGCATCCTTTCCCAGATACCGCAGAACCTGCAGAACATGGGATTCTTTCTCTACCTGTTCCCGTTCCTGCTTGCGCTGGCAATCTTCTATGGGGTGCTCTACTTTGCGTTCTATAGTGAAACCCCAGCGGATCGAAAGCTTCCGAAGTCTGCCATTGCCCTGATTTCCATTATACTGGCCTTCTTTGTGATGCTCTATTCGAGCTGGAACGTGATGATTGTCCAGTTCTTGGCCAACCTCTCGGGCGTGGGCCTGATAGTGGGTTCAGGGATACTGTTCATTGCGATTCTGCTCGGGTTGATGGGATTCAAGATAGAGGGCCTGACCGGCAAGGAGGCGGGAAGGAGCAAGTGGATTTTCCTTATCGGCGTTATCGTGATAGGAATCCTGATATTCTTCGGGGCAGGCGGTGACGCCTTCGGCCTGATACCGGACTGGTCCAACAACGGGGAATTCCTGACCGCGCTCTTTGTGATAGCCGTCATAGGCCTTGCGGTGTGGTGGCTTGGAAGCGAGGGCGGCGGGACAGCACCAGCCGCAACAAAGTAATTAAGAATTTTCCTTTCTTTTGTTCTGAGAGAAGTAGCTGCGCTATTCCTTTTCTCCCTTTATGGACTTGACAGCGTCAGAGAGGCTTCTGAGGGTCTGCATCATGGGGGCAAGGGAGCTCTTCATGGCGCCCTCCAGTGCCTCCATCCTTGAGGAGACATCGCTCATGGATTGTTTGTAGGTGTCTATCTTGTCCTCTATTGCGTCGAGGTCTGATTTCTTTTCAGCATCCACGGCGTGGGTGGACTGCTCGAGAGTGGATATCCTGCTCTTGATATCACTGAGCTGGACCTGGATGCCATCAATCTCTGATTTGAATTCAGACCACTTCTCATCAATTATGCCCTCGGCCAGTTCCTCTATTGCACGCCTCTTGTCATCGCGGGCCTCCCCCATTGTCATGGGCTCCCTGACCCTTGGTATGGGCTCATCCCCAGCGGCTCCAGGTGTGGTGGGAGGTGCAGGGAGCCCCGGCTCCTCGGCTGTGAACCCGGGCTCGCCAGGAAGCGGGGGCATGGCCAGGTTGGATGACTCTGGAGGGAGCATCCCGGGAGGGGGTGCCTCAAGTGAGGATACCTGGGATTGCGTGGGAAATGGCGGCGGTTCTGGCTCTGTCCGGAGGGCTAGCGGTTCTGGCGCGGCTTGCTGCATTGAGGGGGCAGACGGTTGCGGCGCCGGTGGCGCGAACCTAGACGGGGCTGGCTGGGGACCGGCCACAGCACCCTTGAGGGCCTGCTTCATGGCGGTGTCCACCTCCACAGGTGTGTAGCCCTCACCCTTTAGTGACCTGATTATCTCTGGCTCGGGAACGCCTTGGGAAGAAAGGGACATCACCCTCTCGGTAGGGATGCGTCCCCTACCACCCGACTCTTTTCCACCAAAGGGCCACATAAGCGTCACTGATGATTATATTTCGGTTTCTTACTATTTATTGTTTTAGGCATGCCGGAGAGCCTTTTTGAGATGAGTTGCTCCACCTCCTCCCTGGTCATGAAACTGGATTTCAGGGGGTTGTATAAATCCAGTATGGTCTCGAGTTCCTTGACCTTGCCTATACTGGCAATCCTCTTGAACTGTTTAATTATCTTCTTTATGGTAACCTGAAGCTCGAATATGCTCATGTCTCTCTTCTTCAGTTCCGATTCAAGGCTGCTGGCAAACTCCTGTATGGCCTTGTTTATGTTCAGGGCCTCCTGCTCCATTGCGTTTATCCTGAAGGAGAGGCCCTCTTCCTTCTGCTCCAAGACGCGTATCCTCTGGGTGTCTGTGTTGGTCCTGTCAACCAGCTCGTTTATGATTGTGCGCAGGGTGGGGGGCTTCTTGGCCATGAAATCATCTCTTTGCATCTGGAGGTATAGCTCTGTTATAGAATTGTAGTTGTTTAATAAATATATTACAGGAAGGCAAATATTACATGCTGACTAACGTTGGTTGAATAAAGTCAGCTGGAGAATGATTACATGCTGACTAACGTTGGTTGAATAAAGTCAGATTGCATGGATAACAATATAACCAAACAGTGAAGGATATGGCGGAAAAGACAGGGGTTTGTGACTATTCATACAATGAGGACAAGCAGCAGCTCAGAATCAATTGCCTGGGATGCCTCTTCGGGGCCAGCCTCGAGGACTTTGATGAGTGCATGGCCCGCACCATTGACAAGATTCTGGAGGTCAAGAAGGTCTCCTCCATAGTCCTGGCCAAGGAGAGGGAGTACGAGTATGACCAGGCCCAGACCAGGATGCTTGTGGAGATAGCCAGGGTGATAGAGGATGTCATTAGGGAGAGGATGATATCTGCTGAGAACCTCGGCTCAGGGCGCTGCAGGAGGCTGGCTGCAGAGTGGTCAAGCAAGATGCAGTACATAGTCCTGGAGCTTTTGAGAAAGGACCCTGTGGGAGCGTATGTCGAGACCCTCAGAGAGATAAGGCACATCAGGATAAAGATGAAGAGGGTGACAGGCAAGGATGTCTACACATGCGCCTTCAATTTCATGAAGAAGGTGCTTGAGCCCCTGAAGGAGAAGCTGGAGAGGACCCAGCTCATTCAGGCCGCGAAGCCCCATGTGAGCGGATACCACATGGGTGACAGGGGCGTGTACAGGGAACTGTTTATGCCGAATGTGAGGCCCAATTTCATGCTGACAAGGTATGTCATAACAGCCCCGGAGGGGGGCAGGTCTGTTGACAGGTACGAGGTCGGGGACACCAAGGTTGAGATATTCAGGCTTCCGGACACGGCTGAATACTTGTACTATGTTCTTCCCCCGGAGTTCACGCTTCCCATGGAGAGGTATACTGTCCTGGACGCTGCCAGGAGGTACATGGCCAGCCACAGGCCCAAGACAGCAGAATTTGTGAAGTCCAAGAAGGTGAGGGAGGTCTTCTATAACATAGGAAGGGACATGATAAGAGAGGTGGCCGGCCAAATGAAGGTCGAGCTCACCCCAAAGGAGCTTGAGCAGCTGGCCACCATACTCACAAGGTACACAGCAGGCCTGGGGGTTCTTGAGATACTGCTGGCGGATGAGAGGGTCCAGGACATATACATAAACTCTCCCATAGAGAGGCAGCCCATTCTGATAGGCCACCAGGACTGGGAGGAGTGCAGGACCAATCTCATACCCACCATGGAGGATGCCGAGGCCTGGGCCACCAGGCTGAGGATACAGTCCGGGAGGCCCCTGGACGAGGCCAATCCTGTCCTGGACACGAACGTGGCTGTGCCGGGGGGCAAGGCCAGGTTTGCAGTGATTACCAGGACGCTCTCTCCCCAGGGCCTGGGCTTTGCTATAAGGCGGCACAGGGACAAGCCCTGGACGCTTCCACTGTTCATAAAGAACGGTATGCTCACTCCCCTGGCAGCTGGCCTGCTCTCCTTCCTGATAGACGGGACCGTCTCGATGCTGGTCGCGGGGGGCAGGGGGGCCGGAAAGACCTCGGTGCTGGGCAGCCTCATGCTTGAGATACTACCAAAGACCCGCCTGCTTACCATAGAGGACACCCTCGAGCTTCCCATCTCGCAGCTAAGGGACTTGGGATACAATGTGGAGAGCCTCAAGTCCAGGTCTGTAATAACCAAGGTGGAGACCGAGATGCCTGCTGATGAGGCCCTGAGGACTGCCCTGAGGCTGGGGGACTCGGCTCTGATATTGGGGGAGGTGCGGTCCACGGAAGCCAAGGCCCTCTATGAGGCCATGAGGATTGGGGCGCTCTCGAATGTGGTGGCAGGGACCATACACGGGGAGTCTGCCTACGGGGTATTTGACAGGGTGGTGAATGACCTGGAGGTCCCCAGGACCTCATTCAAGGCCACGGACATCATTCCAATCTGCAAGTCCCTGAGGTCGGCCGATGGCCTGCACCGGTTCAGGAGGATGACAGAGATAACCGAGGTCAGAAAGGACTGGGATGAGGACCCGGTAAAGGAGGGTGGATTTGTCAACCTCATGGAGTATTCGGGCAAGAAGGATATGCTCCAGCCCACGGACACCTTCAAGAACGGGGAGTCAGAGGTCCTGAACAGGATAGCGTCCTATGTGAAGGAGTGGAGCGGCAACTGGGCCGTTGTCTGGGACAACATACAGATCAGGGCAAGGATGAAGGAGGCCCTTATCAAGTATGCTGAAAGTCTCAAGAGGCCCGATATCATGGAGGCTGAGTGGGTCATAAGGTCAAACGGCATGTATCACATCATAAGCGAGGCCATGAGGAAGGAGGTTGGGTTCCCTGACTCCAAGGCTGTCTACAGCAAATGGGAGGCATGGCTCAAGAAACAGCTGAAGGCCTGAAGGCCTCCTCTGACTCGTTTCCTGCCTTTCTTATCATGTACCATTCCATCCTCCGGCCCGTAAGGGCCCTCAGGAATCCCGAGGTCACGCCAAATGATGTGTAGAGGCCCACGGTGAAGGCCCCTGCCAGGACATGGAAGAGCATCCTTACCCTCTTCTCCTTCAGGAGGGCTGCTATGGTGGCTACCAGGAATCCTGAATTTACAACCATTATCCATCCCGTGGTGCTGAGGAACCTTGATATGTTTATTGCTGCAGGCTCCCCTGTCATGAAGGAGAGAGTGCCAGAGAACATGAACAGGATAAGGAATGGTGAGGCAAGGTAGCCCACTGTCGTAAAGGTCAGAGAAATCCTCTGGATAATGTTCAGGTTCTTGCCAAAGAGTATCCACTTCTTGTAGTCAAGGAAGGCGCGTGCATTGCCATAGGCCCATTTCTTTTGCTGCCTGAAGAATCCCTTGAAGGTGAATGGGACCTCACTGGACACAGTAAAGTCCGAGAGGTACACGCTCCTGTAGCCTGCCCTGAGCGCCCTCAGCGAGAATTCCACATCCTCTGTGAGGCTTCCCTCCTGCCATCCCCCAAGCTTGATTATCATGCTCTTCCTGACTGCCTGGCCGGAGCCGAACAGCAGCGGAACGCCTGCACGGCTGTTGATGGCCGCAAGGAGGTTGTGATAGACCATGAGTACCGCGGATGCGAAACTGGTGACCATGTTCTGCTCCATGTTCATGTATTTCCATTTTGTCTGGAGATACCCGAGCTTCCTGTCCCTGACAAATGGGGGGACAGCCCTCCTGAGGAAATCCCTCGGGGGGACAAAATCCGAATCAAAGGTGACTATTATCTCGCCCCTGGAGTATTTGAGCATGTGGTTCAGGTTTCCGGCCTTGAACCCCTCCCTGTTCTTTCTTCTTGTGACCCTGACCATGTCACTGTGCTTTTTCGCAAAGGCATTGATGGCACGGGAGACTTGGACATTGTCGCTGTCGTCGCCTATTATTATCTCGTAACTCTTCCTTGGGTAGTCGAACTCCAGGCACTTCCTGGCGCATCTCAAGGCAACAATCTCGTTCAGGGTCGGTATCTGAACCGTCACCCTGGGCCACTGGGAAATCCTGGGGGCCCTGAAGGGCCTTGAGCCTGTGAACAGGCCCGAGAAGGCCAGGATGTAGAAAAGGCTTGAGAAGAACAGCATGGGGAAGAACAGCGTGTTGTAGAGGTAGAGAGAGACTTCATGGACAGGTGGGGACCACACCAGGTAGAACTGGTACCCCCCTTCCATCAGCCAGTTTATTGCTTCAAGCATGGTTAATATTTGGTCCCTGAATGATATAAAATGATGACTCCGTACCTCCCGGATATGCCTTTGGTACGGAATGTGCCTTTAGGCCCCTCCGCTTTTTATAATCCCCGAGAGTTCCTCGTAGGTTACCAGGCCCTGATAGGCCCTGTCGCCTATAATCAGGGCAGGTGCCTGGTCTATTCCATAGACCTCCCTGACCATGGATATGGCATCTGATTCGAGATTGAGGTCGAGTGTGTAGACCAGTGCGTTGCTGGATTCCCTGACCTGGTCCAGGACACTGCCCTGCTCGATGCAGCCCTCGCAGTCCCGGGTATAGAAATACAGTATCGGGATTATGTCCTCCCCGCACTTCTCCTTGACAGAGAGGGAGAGCAGCCAGGCCTTGAGCGAGACAGCCATGTACTCCCTCTTGAGGGCTTCGTAGTTCTCGTCCGGGGGGTTGTATTTCTCATAGACCTCCAGTTTCTGGGGGAGGTTCCTCCAGAAGTAATCAAGGTCACTCTGGACCCTGTTCAGGGAGGCCACTATGAACTTGCACCCGAGCTCGCTCTGGCCAGAGGCGAGGTAGAGCTGCTCAAGCTCTATGGATTCCAGGTCCTGACCGTAGCCCTGTATCTCCTCGCGGAGACTGGCAAACTCCCGGGAGGTCTTGCCCTCTGTGTATTGCAGAATGAAGGCCCCTGTAAAGACGCCCACAACATAGAGCATTATTGCGCTCAGGCCTGCAAGGAGGTAGACCCTGTTTTTTCTCTTCATGAGAGAATCTTGTATGATTGGGTTAAATTACTTTTCCCACCAGTTCTTGCCACGCTTCTTGGACCACTCGATGTTGCTCATGGAGTGGACAAACATCAGGACGAGCCAGTAGGGGAACATGAAGATGAAGGCTATCAGGTCCTTGATGGTGAAGGGCTCCCTGAACTTCCTGAGTGCGGCCAGGAATATCCCATAGGTTAATGTGAGTAGGAGCATGTTCAGGGCGCTGAGGAGGGTGAGCGACCACTCTCCAATCAGGACGTTCCAGGCCACGTTTATTATGCCAAATACAGAGAACCAGTAGAAGAAGTACTGCGCAACGTCCCAGGAGAAGACCACGCCATTGGCCAGGAAGAAGTCATGGTAGCCCAGGACAATCTGGAGTATAAGGGCTATGCCTATCAGGACGGAGTGGATGTACCAGTAGGACAGGAGCGGCAGGCTGTACATGCCGGGGCCCCTGTATTTCCTGTTAAGGAACATATCGAAGTGGGTCTTGATTATCTGGGCCCCGCCCCTGGTCCACCTGAAGCGCTGCCTGGCGAGCTCCATGAGCTTTTCAGGAACAAAGGTGTAGCAGTAGGCAGTGTCCACGAAGCGGGTCTTGTAGCCCCTCTTTATGAGCTTGAGCGCGACATCGAAGTCCTCGAGGAAGGTGTAGGGGCTGAAGCCCCCGGCCTCGAGCAGGTATTTCCTTCTGAATGCAGAGAGCGGGCCCGAGGCCGCAATCACAGCGCCTATCCTCTCGCACACGGACTTGAAGAAGGCGAAGTTGAGGTATTCAAGTCTCTGGAACCAGGAGAGTGGCCTCCTGGTGTTTTCCACCTTGATTACCCCGGTGGTGGCCGCGACATGCCTGTCTGAGAAGGGGGCCACGAGCCTCTCGATAGAGCCCCTCTCCAGGCGGGTGTCGCCGTCTATGGTTATGACAATCTCTGTGGCGGCAAGTTTGAGGGCCCTGTTCAGGGCATGGGACTTGCCTATGTGGTTGGTCCTAAGGACCCTTACCTGCTTGTTCTTGGAATAGTCCTTCAGGACTTGGGGGGTCTGGTCAGTGGAGCCGTCATCTATCACGGTGGCCCTGAGCCTTCCGGGGTAGCCGCTGTTCAGGACAGCATCCACAGTGGCCCTGATGTGGGGGCCCTCGTTGTGTGCTGGTATGAGGACCGTGACCGAGGGTGTGTAGCCCACAGGGAATTTTACAGGCCTTCTGATGATGAGTATGGCAAGCTGGGAGAACAGGACGGCCAAGAGTATGGCCGTGGGTATGGTAGCAAGGAGTTCGACTGCCTGGAGCATAATATAGTTTGGTATGAGTGGTTTTTATTCTTGCCTCTGGTGAGGGGTTTTTGTTTGAGTTGAGAGGAGGAATCTTATTATGTCAATGAGCATTTGACATATCACCCAGTTTATCCTTACCTTGCTTTCTTTGCTTTCCCTCCAAAGGACAGGAAGCTCCTTTATGTTGTATCCACGGCTTTGAGCGATAACCAGAATCTCTGTGTCAAAGAACCAGCGGTGGTTTTTTACATCCTTAATCAGCCCTGCCAGCACATTCCTTCTGAACCCCTTGAAACCGCACTGATGGTCCCTTATCCTTGACCTGAAAAGGCATCTTATTAAGGCATTGTATGCAGTCGAGAAGGCATGTCTTTTTAGTTTTCTTTTTGCATAATCCCTCCTTATCAGTCTGGAGCCGACAACAATATCGTATCTGTCCAGGTTGTCAACCATCTCCTTAAGGTGCCGGGTGCTGGTAGACAGATCGATATCCATAAACCCGATCTTGTCGCCCCTTGCGAGAGGAAATGCCCTCTTTATGGCCAGGCCCTTTCCCAGTCTTGTGTCTGAATGGGAGACCCTAACATACCTAAATCTTCTTGAAAGGGATTTCGCAATGGAATATGTCCCGTCAGTGGAGCCGTCCTCTGCAATGATTATCTCATATCCCCCTCCAATATCTGACATTGCCTTTACTATCTTCTCGAAGTTCCTGGATAGGTTATACCTTTCATTGTAGACAGGCAGAATCAGGCTGAACATCACATAACCCCCGGATTCCTATAACACTATATCTTCCCGAAGAGATATAATTCTATTCCAACATAGTTCTTCTGGTATGACAGGCTATAGGATAAATCATCACTTAATGTCTTGGTTATTAGTCCCTCGGAGTCGCCGTCATGAGAGAGTACAATCCAGACCCTTTCATAGCCACGCACAGCCAGCTCCAAGGTTTTTATATTATCTTTGTCAACCCCCATGTCCCATTTGGGAAACACATCTCTTTGAATCATATCCGTCCTACTGAAATAGTAATCAAAGGGTATGTGGCAATACCACGTATTTATTAACACTAGGTCATTCTGCTCCCCATGTGTTTCTATGTATCCAACTACCTCTCTCCACTGTTCATTATCAGTTGTAGTATAGAATCCCCATGTAATTATCAGAGAAAGGGCAATCACAAGGCTAATTATGGACAATCTAATACCCTTTGTGCTTATGTTGACTATTCCCCTGGCTACAAGGATATAGAAGGCAAGGGATGCGGGCATTGTAAATCTTGTCCAATAAACAGGAACAAAGAATTGTGAAATTATGAAAGGGATAATGATTGGGGTGAGCAGCCACACCAGCAACAGGACACTATCTGAATCAAGACGGCGTGGCCTAAGACCTAGAGTCTTGAATACCATAAGCGAGTTTGCAGAAAGAATTAGATACATAAGAACTAAAAAGGTGGATGATGCCAGAACCCATAACAGCGCAAATTCACTGAAGTAAGCAGAATACACAAACAGTGTAGTTATTAATGAAAGAATTGTGGGTGCTGGTAACCAGCCCAAGAATGCACCGCTCTGGATTACCTGTGCCTGCCTTGCCAAGAAACCAAACCATGGCAGGAAGAGGACGAAGAGAATTGCCTGCAGCAGAAGCCATCTCACAAAACCGGGGCCAGGTTTTTTTCTTGAGAGCATAAATTCTGAAATCAGGTATATATTCTGGGCCGCGATTACGAACAAGCCAAAAAAATGTGTGTATAACAGGAGTGCGCTGGACAGTATGTAAAGCACAGACGTCGAGGTCTTCCTTTCCTGGAATAGCCTTATGAAAAAATACATCGAGACAAGGGTTAGTAGGACCATTAGGCTGTAGCCTCTGAGTTCCTGGGAATAATGAATATGGAAAACAGAAAGCGAGAGTATCAAAGAACTCATGATTCCCACATTCCTGTCAAAAATTAGGCTGCCTACCCTGTACATCATGAATATGGCAAGGAAGCCGAATATGACAGAAAGAAACCTTATGGTGAATTCAGCATCCCCGAACAGGCCAATCCAGTAGTGCAGGATGAGAAAGTACAAGGGAGGGTGGACATCCTTGGATACGGCCTCAATCATCTCGGAAGGCTCCTGCTTGGCCCATAGGATTGAATAACCCTCATCCAGCCACACACTCTCGCAGGTCAGGCAATAGGTTCTGAGGAAGAGGCCCAAAATTAATATTGTTAGCAGAATCAGTACATACCTTTCTAGGCGGATATCTCCCATCAATTGCATGTAAAATATAATTTAGATATTGAGTTGATATACTTGGTTATCCAAGCAACTTAAATCAGCAGGCCTACAAAGAATATATATTAAGAATAGGTAACAGTAGAGGTGATTGAACTGGAGAAGAAGTTCTATATAACCACGGCCATTGACTACGTGAACGCCAGGCCGCACCTTGGGCATGCCTACGAGAAGATACTGGCCGATGTGGTGGCCAGGTGGCACAGGCTTCTGGGAGAGGATGTGTTCTTCCTTACAGGGACAGATGAGAATGCCCAGAAGAATGAGAAGGCGGCCAGGGAGGCCGGAGTGCCTGTCAGGGAATTTGTTGAGAAAAATACAAAGCTCTTTAAAGAGCTGTGCAGGGTTCTCAAAATATCCAATGATGATTTCATAAGGACAACCGAGGCCAGGCATGTCAGGGTTGCACAAGATTTATTCAAGAGGGTACTTGAAAAGGGGGATATCTATCCTGGAGATTATGAAGGGCTCTACTGTGAGGGGTGCGAGGCGTATATTACAGAGAAGGAATTGGTGAACGGGAAGTGTCCGGAACATGATAAGGAACCAATGCAACTGACACAACCCAGCTGGTTCTTTAAGATGAGCAAGTACACCAACCAGGTTGAGAGGCTGCTTTCAAAACCCGGATTTGTGGTTCCCGAGAGCAGGCGGAGGGAGATGCTGAACAGGGTGAAGGAAGAGGGCCTGAAAGACCTTTGTGTAAGCAGAATGAAGAAGAATCAATCAAGGGATAGCATTGAATGGGGAATTGACACACCTACAGACCCTGAAAAGGGATACCACAAGATATATGTTTGGTTTGATGCCCTTGTCAACTATGTATCAGCACTTGATTATCCGGACAGTGCAAGGTTCAGGGGTTACTGGCCAGCTGACATGCACATGATTGGCAAGGGAATCAACTGGTTCCACAGCGTTATCTGGCCCAGCATACTGATGTCTGCGGGTATAGAGGAGCTGCCCAGGAGGGTTGTTGTTCATGGCTACATAACAGTGAACGGCCAGAAGATAAGCAAGAGCCTGGGCAATGTCATAGACCCCATGGAGCTGGCGAAGAAGTATCCCGTTGATGGCATAAGGTACCAGCTTATCAGGGACATTCCCTTTGGCGAGGACGGGGACTTCTCAGAGGAGGCCCTCAAGGCAAGGATAAACGGGGAGCTGCTGGCTGACCTCGGGAACCTTGTGTCCAGGGTGCTCAAGCTCGCAGGCGGTTACAGGGGCAGGCTGAGTGGCAAGGACCACCTGAGCAGGTACCTCAAGCTCAGGGAAATCCAGGGTCACATGGAGAGTCTCGAGCTGCACCATGCCCTGGAGGGGATATGGTCGTTCATCAGGGCCTGCAATAAATACATCAATGAGAAGGAGCCCTGGAATCTCAAGGGGGATGAGCTCGGAGTGGTTTTGTACAACCTGCTCGAGGCCCTGAGGGTGATATCCATACTGGCGGAGCCGTTCCTTCCAGAGACTGCAGAGAGGATGAGGAAGCAGCTCAGGGTCAGGGACGGTGGAATAGGGGATGTAGGGTTCAGGCCCGAGGCCGCGAGGCCTGGGAAGGGGGAGCACCTGTTCAAGAGGGTTTAGTAGGCTGGAGGTCTTTCTGGGAAGCAGATTATCAAAAAGAGATAATCCGAAATATCCACTGGATTATAGAAATATATTTAAATAGGCTGGAACCAATAATATACCGTATGTTGTGGTAGGGCCTCTGCCTGAACACAACATATTGTGTTTTTGTTATTTTGGAGGGGTGACAGAAAAGCAGCGGGTTTAGGCCTGGGTCGCTCGATGGCAAAGGCACTAAATCACACTGGAGTACATGACGGCTAACATGGATTGAATAAAACAGTCTCCGTAATCGATTGCAAGGCGAAGGTAATGGAGGGGTTGGTTAGCTATGAAATGCCCGTACTGTTCAGGGAACGAGAGCAAGGTTATTGACAAGAGGGATGCCCCTGAGGCAGGGCACATCAGGAGGAGAAGGGAGTGCCTGAACCCCAGATGCGGGAAGAGGTTCACTACCTATGAGAGGGTCGAGCAACTTGACCTTACCATTGTCAAGAAGGACGGCAGGAGGGAGCGGTTCGACAGGAGCAAGCTCCTTGCGGGGGTGCTCAAGGCCTGCGAGAAGCGGCCGATTCCAAGGGAGAATATAGAGAAGCTCATTGATGATATCGAGGCCTCCCTAAGGGCCTACCCCTCAACAGAGATTGAGAGCAAGGATATAGGTGAGATGGTGGTAAGGAAGCTCAGGAGCATGGACAAGGTGGCCTACATAAGGTTTGCATCGGTGTACAAGGAGTTCGATGACCTGGATTCCTTCAAGGAGGAGCTTGAGAAATTATTAAAGGGTGATGGTATTGGCAGAAGAAAAGTTTGAGATAAAGAGAATAAGGAAGAGGGACGGAAAGATTGTTCCCTTTGACATGGAGAAGGTTACAGAGGCCATCTGGAATGCGGCGCAGTCAGTGGGCGGCAAGGACAGGAAGACAGCAGAGAGGCTTGCCAGAAAGGTCGTGACTATTCTTGAGTACCAGTTCGGTGAGAAGGAGGTTCCCACTGTGGAGGAGATTCAGGACATCGTGGAGAGGGTCCTGATAAAGAGCGGCCGCGCCAAGACAGCCAAGGCATATATACTCTACAGGCAGCAGAAGGCCAAGATAAGGGAGACCAAGCACGTGATGGTGGATGCAGTAAATACCATTGCCGAGTATCTCGACCAGAGCGACTGGAGGGTTAGGGAGAACAGCAACGAGGCCTTCTCGTTCTCGGGCCTTCTCCTGCACACAGCAGGAAAGGTGATGTCCAATTACAACCTCACCCAGATGTACACGCCCGCAATTGCAGAGGCCCACAGGAAGGGGTATGTGCACATACATGACCTGTCGCATGGGGTCATAGGATATTGTGCGGGGTGGTCTCTCAAGAACCTGCTGCTCATGGGTTTCGGGGGGGTCCCCAACAAGGTGGACTGCAAGCCCGCAAAGCACATGTCCACTGTGGTCCACCAGATGGTCAATTACATAGGGTGCCTCCAGATGGAGTTCGCAGGCGCGCAGGCTTTCTCGGTTCATCCGAAGGAGACAATCATAATAAGGGACAGTAAAGGCAACATATCTGTTGAGAGGATAGGGGAGTTCTGTGATCGGTTTATTGTGGGGAATCCCGAGAGATGGATTGGCCCCCACGGGATTGAATATGCGGATATTAGTCACATGGAATATGAGACACTGTCCTTTGATGGGAAAGGTAAATCGCAATGGAGACCCATAAAGAGGGCAATAAGGCATCCTGTCTCAGATCCGCTGCACATGATAAGGACAAACAAGGGAACTGTGTCTGTTTCAAAGTCCCACTCCCTTTTCTCCTTGAACAGCCATCAATACCTGGGAGTAAAGGAGGGGCTGCTTCTGGAGAGTATTGAGAACGATGGCAAGAAGCTTTTCTCATATGAACTGGGAGACAGGGCAAAGGGTTTGGGTATAAAGGCACCCGAGAAGGTTGTTCAGAAACTTGTGTTAAAGGGTATGCTGAACTCCGAATTCATGACCTATCCAGGTGAGGTAAGGCACTACAGCAAATACACGCCCAGGAATAATGAGAAGGATTTTGTATTGAAAAAGACGAAGGAGCTGAATAGGTTCTGCAGAGAAGTAAAAACAGATAACAAGGAAGTCAGCAACATCGCTGTGCTCTCGAAGCTTGAACTTCCCCAGAAAAGGGAACTGGACCTGTATGATATCATAAAGGGCAGCAAGAGTCTGAGAAAGAGGGTGATTATTAAGGTTCGCAACACTGATCAGTTGAAGAGGGACATAACTTCAAAGACCAGTATGAGGAAGCTCTCTCTTGAACTTGGACGTTGCAAAGGATACGTTTGGGGTGCGTTGAAGAATAGAAAGGTTCCATTTGAGATATATGATAGGTTCTTGAATGTGAAGGAAACGGATATAGAATTCATGACAAAGAACTCCAGTCCCATCAAGAGGGTTCTGAAGGAAAAGGAACTTATGTTGTTTGCAAAGCTTATTGCATGGTATCTCTCCGAGGGCTATGCAACAAGATACTGGATTGGTATATCACAGAAGAACAGGGGGTATATCCGTGAAATCACGAGTATACTGGGTTCGCTGGGCCTGGCATACCATGTCAGCAGGAGGGACGTGAGAGCAATAATCATTCACGGGATAGCAGCGCAAATAGTAAAGGAGTTGTGCAGCAAGCTGAGCAGCAACAAGAGGGTTCCTGGATTTGTTTTTGAGCTTACAGATGAGCTTAAGAAAGCCTTCTTGGAGGAGATAGTAAAGGGTGATGGAACAAAGACGGACAGGGGCTGGGTATATACGAGCACATCAAACAGGTTAATAACAGCTCTGAACCTCCTGGCCATGAACCTTGATTGGAGAACCTCCATTAAGATGAGGCATGTGAAGAACTTCGAGGAAAACTGGGGAGGAAGGCTTACAATCTATGACCTTGTCATGAACACAAAGGCTACAAGCAGGATAGAGAGGCATGGCAGCTTTGAATCGGCAGTGGTTTTTGAAAACACGACGCCGGACTTTGAGTCAGAATATGAATATGACCTTAGTGTTGAGGGCACAGAATCCTTTGTTGGCGGAGTAGGCCTGTTTGCAATGCATAATTCCTCTGTGGATACGCTGCTTGCCCCCTTTGTGAGGGCTGACGGGCTCAACTACAGAGAGGTCAAGCAGAACATGCAGCAGCTTGTGTTCAGTTTGAACATCCCCTCCAGATGGGGATCGCAGTTCCCATTCTCTAACCTTACGTTTGACTGGGAGGTTCCTGAGGATATGAAGGGAGACCATGCCATTGTCGGGGGCAAGGAGCAATCCCATACATATGAGGAACTCAAGGAAGAGGCTGACATGGTGAACAGGGCCTTCATTGAGGTCCTGAGTGGTGGGGATGCCCACGGAAGGATATTCTCGTTCCCCATTCCCACATACAATGTGACCAGGGATTTTGAGTGGGACACTGACAATGCAAGGCTGCTTTTTGAGATGACGGCCAAGTACGGGGCGCCCTATTTCCAGAATTATGTGGGTTCGGATCTGGACCCGAGCTCGATTAGGGCAATGTGCTGCAGGCTCAATATCAACCAGAACGAGCTCATGAACAGGCCCGGGAGCATGTGGGGGCCCGGGGACAGTTCTATCACAGGCGATACCCCAGTGTTTTTGAATGTTAATGGTGCATGGAAGTTTAAACCCATAGAAGAGATATATAGTGAAGGCTTGAAAGATTTCAAAACCATCTCGTTCGATCCCTTAACCTCAGAGATAAAGGAGGCGAATGTCTCTGATTGTGTTAATCATGGGGAAAGGGACATATTCACTCTTGAGACAAACCAGGGAAGCATGAAGATAACCCCTGACCACTGCATGTTTGATGTCTCTGATGGTGGGGATGTAATAAGCGTAAATATGGATGATATAAAGAAAACGAGATATTTCCTGGCTCCAAAACTGCCTAAGATAGGATCCTTGCATGAATTGGATATTGCAAGAAATCTTGTAGAAAACGGGTATAAAGACAGAAGGGCCATGGTATTGCTGAATGATAATATCTTCAGCAAACTGATGTCCACAAAGGAAGCAAAGGACTATATAAGAAAGAATTACAAGAAATGCTTTACAGACATGAAATCCAACTGGAAGAACAGCAATTTCGGCAGGCCGACAATCCCGTTCAATCTGTTCAAGGTTTTTTATAAGAATGGTGTTATAAAGGATTCTGATTTAAAGGACATGCTCATCGGCAAATTAAAGTACAGATTGCCCTTAATTGCCGATCTCGATTATGACATGGGCCTCCTCATAGGCCTGTTTTTAGCAGAGGGAAGCTCTCATGAAGCGTGTCTGATGTGCAACAGTGACAGTAATTTATTGAAGCTGTGCGCTGACAAGGCCAAAGGGGTTTTTAAAGACAATCCCGTTTTATACGAGCCTCGTAAAAATAAGGTAGGCATTGTGACATTCAATTCTCCGTTTGTCTCAAAATATCTGGAACTTGGATTAGGCCTGAAGGGACACAGCGATACAAAGGCTATACCTGAATACGCATTCAATTCTAATGTGGATACCATAAAGGGTATTATAGATGGTTACTATTTGGGGGATGGGTATCGCTCAGAAGACTGTATAGGATTAACAACCGTGAGCAAAAAGATGGCAGTGGGCCTGATGCTGCTGCTGAAAAGGATTCACTCGAGGGTTAGCTTAAAAGAACAGAAAAGAATCAGAAGAAAGAGGTCATATACAATCAGAATTTCCAATTACAGCAGTGATGTTGTTTCTATAGAGAAGATATATGGTAGGGATATAAGACACCTGATGGGAATATTCAAAAGCGGTGTTGCTAATCTGAAGAAAAAAACATCGACAAAAGAAGCCATTAATCTGGGTCTGCCACAGTCATTTTATAATCTGCATTATATACCAAGAGAAGGAACGGTTCTTAGGGGATTTGAGATATTAAAGAGAAACAGTCTCATGAATGGATATTTCAATACGGTTTTGAGATTTATGGAAAATTACGAAAGGGTAGATGTCTCGGATATTGTTTATTCCGGGAAAGAGAACGTCTATGATTTATCTGTTCCGGGACACGAGAATTTCGTGGCTGGGGATGGCATGTTTTTCACACACAACACTGGGTCTATCGGGGTATATACGCTCAACATGAACAGGCTCGGCTACGAGGCCAGGAACGAGGACGAGTTCCTGGAGAAGGTCGGCCACTACATGAGGCTGGGAAGGGATTCCCTGGAAATCAAGAGGAAGGTGGTTGAGAGGAACCTCAAGAACAGCCTCATGCCCTTTACCAAGGTCTACCTCGGGACCTTCAGGAACCACTTCTCCACCATAGGCCTTGTGGGGTTCAATGAGGCCTGCCTGAACCTTCTCGGGGAGGACATAGCCAGCCCGAACGGGAAGGCCCTGGCAATCAAGACCATGAATTACATGAGGGAGAGGCTCAGGGAGTTCCAGGTTGAAACAGGGAGCCTCTACAACCTCGAGGCCACGCCTGCCGAGGGGGCGTCCTACAGGCTGGCCAGGGAGGACAAGAAGCTCTATGGCAGGAAGATAATCACAGCAGGGAAGGAAAAGCCCTACCTGACGAATTCCACGCAGCTTCCGGTGGGCTACACAGATGACCTCGTGATGGCCCTGGAGCACCAGAACGACATCCAGCCGCTCTATACAGGGGGGACGATATTCCACACCTTCCTGGGAGAGAGCCTGTCAGACTGGAGCTCGGCCATGACCCTAGTAAAGAAGATTGCCTGCAACACCAGGCTTCCGTACTTTTCGATTACCCCCACATTCAGCATATGCCCGGTTCATGGTTTAATAAAGGGCAAACATGAGAGATGCCCTGTGGAAGTGAACGGAGGGAAATAGGCTGATGTGTATAAGGGTATATATGCCGTCCGAAGGACGGATTGTGAAGGAGTGCTTGCCGGCACGAGGTGCCGGGTGTTGAAGGAGCACATGCCGTCCGCTTGTGCCCGAAGGGTGAAGGACGGATGTTGAAGTAGTGGGGTGAGATATATGGCAAAATGTAATGAAAAGGTAGAGGTCTTCTCCCGGGTGGTCGGATACTTCAGGCCGGTGGCCAGGTGGAACGACGGGAAGAAGGAGGAGTTCAAGGAGAGGAAGACATTCTCCCAGGAAAAGGCCTTGGGGTCTGACTTCGGGAAGATCTCCAAGAAGGCCCACTGATTTCTATCTATTCCTTCAGGAGATGGCTTGAGGTTCCCGAGGAGCCTCCCTCGTGTAATTGGTAGATGTAGTAGTTAAAGTGTTCCAAGAAAACAATCTTCACTAAAAACAACATACTATTGGATTATTTGGTGGTGATTGTTTTCTTGTTGTGCTATAAGAGATGGTATCCATGACTGTTCCGATAAAGGGTGTTCAGAAGCTCTCGGCGATTGACTATCCCGGGAAGACCTGTGCCATTGTCTTTCTGGCTGACTGCAACTTCCGTTGCCCTTACTGCCACAACCCGGATCTCATAAAGAAGCCCGGGAGCCTTCCTGACATATCTGAGGAAGAGGTCCTTGATTTCCTAAAGACCAGGAAGAAGTGGCTGGACGGGCTCTGTATAACAGGCGGAGAGCCCTCCCTGCACAAGGACCTGCCGGATTTCATAGGGAGGGTCAAGAAGGAGGGATTCCTGGTCAAGCTCGATACCAATGGGAGCAACCCGGGCATGATTGAGCAGCTCGTGAAGGATGGCCTGGTGGACTACATCTCCATGGACATCAAGGCCCCCCTGGACAGGTATGAGGAGGTGACCAGGGCAAAGGTCAGGAAGGAGGACATCCAGAGGAGCGTGGATATCATAATGAACTCCGGGGTGGAATATGAATTCAGGACCACGGTCCTGCCGAGGCTGTTCGGCAGGGGGGACATGGAAAAGATAGGCCAGTGGCTGAAGGGTGCTGAGGGGTTCTTTATACAGGGGTTCAGGCCCGGGGTTACCCTGGACAGGGCCTTCCGGAAGGAAAGCACGTTTTCCCCGGAGGAGCTCGATGAGATGGCAGTGATTGCAGGGAGATACTTCAAGAAGGTGGGGGTGAGGTCATGACCGTGAAGATATACCTTTCGGGAGGGATAAAGAAGGATGATAATGACAGGAAGGTGTGCTGGAGTGAAGAGGACAGGGAAACGATAAGGAGTGTGCTGGAAGGGGGTGTGAAGTTTCTTGACCCGCAGGGGAATCCCGAGGGGGCAGACCCGTTTGCAGCATTCGGCCTGGACCTGCAGGACGTTAAGGAGGCTGACATAATCATTGTGGACGGGAGAGAGAAGAGGGGAATAGGTGTGGGAGCAGAGATGCTTGCTGCCAAGATATGGGGAAAGCCCGTGGTTGCGATAGCCCCTAAGAATGGTCACTACAGGAGGGATTTGCTTGAGCATTTCGGGCAGGAGATAGAGGACTGGCAGCATCCATTCCTTTTCAGCATTTCCGATGCAGTGGTTGACAGCGTTGAGGAGGCTGCCGGGTGGGTTAAAGGTTTCCTGGAGAAGCCCGGGCCTGTAAAGGACAGCTCGGTTCTGGATGAAGCTATTGGGTATTTTATCAGCAAGAAGAGGGGACCGGAATGAGAGTGGTTCTTGCCTCGAAATCCCCGAGGAGGAAGCTATTTCTGGAGATGCTCGGCCTGGAGTTCGAGGTCATTCCCAGCCGGGTGGACGAGAGCTCCGTGGAGGAGTCGGACCCGGTGAGGCTTACAAGGAGGCTGGCCAGGCTCAAGGCCGAGGACGTGGCCAGGAGGGCTGGGGGTGATGCCGTAGTCATTGGTGCGGACACCCTGGTCTCCTTTGAGGGAAGGGTTATAGGGAAGGCCAGGGACAAGGGGGATGCCATCAGGATTCTGAAGGGCTATTCCGGGAGGGAGCACGAACAGATAACTGCACTGTGCATAATCAATACAAGGACAGGGAAGGTTCTGGAGGGGCATGAGGTTACAAGGGGCCTGTGCAGGGAGATGAGTGATGAGGAGATAAAGGCCTATGTGGAGACCGGGGAGCCCATGGAGGGGGCAGGGGCCTACACGCCCAGGTTCCACACAAGACTGTTCGAGAGTATTGAGGGCTCCTGGACGAATATAGTAGGGCTTCCCATGGAGAAACTGGTCCCCATGCTGGGAGAAGTACTCACCGAGTGAAATCCAGAATCTGCTTCAGGGCCTTGTCGAGGTTCTTCTCGTAGAGTTCCCTGCCGACCTCAGGGTCCGCGATGATTCTCTTCTCTTTCATGAATCTCTCTGCCTGCTGAACCAGGCCGTAGTCCGGATTCCTGAGGGGCTCGTATCGGGGCCCGCCGAAGAGGATATACCAGCCGAGACCGGAGAGTGGCTTCCAGTTCTCCAGGGCCCCTTTGGGATTCTCTGCAGCCACCCCGTTAATCATATCGAGGCTTTCCCTGTTGAGGAGGTTCATGTAAGCGGCCACTGAATGCTCGCCGTGGTCGGCGTGGCCCACATCAATCTCCCCGTAGCCCTTGAGTGTGGCTGTCACCCCGTCAAATGGGATGATGTAGAGCGTTGGCACACCGATGGAGTCTGACAGCCGGCCCTCCTGGTCCTTGAGGAAGTTGTTTCCCCCGTGGCCGCTGATTATGACGGCATGGGAGGCCTTCCCTGGCCACCTGGAGATATCCCTCTTGATATAATCTGTGATGCCCTGTGTTGCCTCTTCGGGTTCCTGCCAGGCAGGGCACCAGTCCCTTGCGATTTCGCCCACCCTGTCAGAGGAGAATGGTAGGTGGCCCTGTACGGAAGGCCTGTTCGCTCGGATGCCTGGCTGGCTGTCCTGACGGCAGTAAGGTCATCGTTCCGCCTGGACAGGGCGGGGCCATGGCCCTCGTCAAGGCTCCCCAGGGAGTAAATCAGAACGTCTGAATGCCTGTTGGGATGTGGCCCCCACTGTTTCATTATATCGTCTGTAAGCACGCCTTCCATGAGTAATCAATATCTGTGATGCTTTTAATCTTATGCCTGAACGGCTGGCAGGGAAACCATTTAAATTACATGCGTGACAATAATCATACAGGGGATTTCATGAAGAGCGCCACTGGTATAGAAAAGCTTGACAAGATTCTTACAGGGGGATTCCCGGAGAACTCCACCATACTTCTGAGGGGTTCGCCCGGGACAGGGAAATCCACGCTGTGCCAGCAGTTCATGGCCAAGGGGCTCAAGTCCTCCCAGCCGGGCATATACATAACCCTCGACACGGCCCCGGATGACATATTGAAGAACATGAAGAGGTTCAATGGAATCGAGCAGCACATAAGCAACAAAAACATGATATTCCTGGACGCCTATTCTTGGAAGGTGGGCGGGGGCAAGAACGAGGTATGGAAAAGGGTTCTTCAGGGCGGGCTTGACATCAACAGCCTCAATGTCATGCTCTCGGATATGCTCAAGGACATGACCGAGAAGGAGAAGAGAAGCGTGTTTGACTCGGTATCCACCCTCCTCCTCTATATACCGTCTGACCTGGTGGTGAGGTTCATACCCATACTCATAGCCAAGTGCAAGCAGGCGAGATCCACCCAGGTGCTTATTCTCGAGGAGGGCGTGCATGATGATGAGATAGTAAACACGCTCAGCTACCTGGCTGATGGCGTGATTGAGATGAAGATGGAAGGCCCCAAAAGGTACATGAGGATAAGCAAGATGAGGGGCTCATCCTGCTCCCATGACTGGATCGAGTACAGCATTGAGGATTCGGGTCTCTCGGTTGCCTAGCAGGATTTATAAGCATCATTCTAAACTGATAAGAGTCAGAACTATAGTGAGTGTAAAGCTGCTAAGACAGGAAGGGGATATGAAGGACAAGGAAAGCCATCTCAGGGCCCTGATAGAGGAGCTCGGGAAGATACGTGGCAGGCACACCGAGCTTGTCACGGTTTACGTACCTGCAGGATTCAACCTCAACAATGTGGTCGAGCAGATAAGGTCAGAGCAGGGCACTGCCCAGAACATAAAGAGCAAGCAGGTCAGGAAGAATGTTGTCGGGGCCCTGGAGAAGATTCTGCAGCACCTCAAGCTCTACAGGAAGACGCCGGAGAACGGGGTGGCCATATTCTGCGGCAATGTCTCTGACAGGGAGGGGGTGGCTGACCTCGAGGTCTGGGCAGTGGAGCCGCCCGAGCCCATAAGGAGCAGGCTCTACTGGTGCGGCCAGAACTTCATCCTCGACCCGCTCAAGGAGATGGTAAGAGAGAGGGAGATATACGGCCTGATAGTCCTGGACAAGTCCGATGCGACAATAGGCATCGTTAAGGGCAAGAAGATTGAGAAGCTCAAGGACATGGACTCCCTTGTTCCTGGAAAGACGAAAGCGGGTGGCTGGAGCCAGGCCAGGTTCGCAAGGGTGAGGGAGGGTCTGCTGAATGACTTCATGAAGAAGGTAGGTGAGGTGGCCTCATCCAAGTTCAGGGAGTACAGGGATTTGCAGGGGGTCATCATAGCAGGGCCGGGCCCCATAAAGGAGCAGTTCGCAGAGGGGGGCTTCCTCAACTATGAGATTAAGAAGAAGGTTCTGGGCATAGTCAACACGTCCTATACGGGTGATTATGGTCTGAGGGAGACTGTGGAGAGGGGTGAAGACCTGATATCAGAGACCTCCATAATAAGGGAGCGAAAGGTCCTTGAGAGGTTCTTTAACGAGTTCGGCAAGGACTCCGGCCTGGCGGTCTATGGTTTTAAGGAGGTTGCGGAGGCCCTGGAGTCAGGCAACCTGGAGATTCTCATACTATCAGAGGATTTTGACTGGGTCAGGGCAGAGCTTGAATGCAGGTGCGGCTTCAAGACCGCCAAGGTCCTGAACAGGAAGCAGCTCGGGGAGCAGAGGTGCCCTGAATGCAATTCAAGGATGGAGGTCATGGGTGAGAAGGAACTCACAGAAGAGCTTGTAGGGACTGCAGAGAATATGTCCACCACGGTTGAGATTGTCTCCTCGAATATCGGGATGGGGGAGCAGATCAGGGAACTGGGGGGTATAGTAGGGATCCTCAGGTACAGGGGCTAGCAGGACCTGATCTTGCCCGGCCTTTCGAACAGCCCAATCTGGTGTCACCTGGACATCAGCAGATAAGTTAGGTCAGAAGGAAGGTGCTAGTATGACCACTTCTTTTTCACGGTTTCCCAGGTGAGCTCCTCTCCATGCCTCTTCAAGTGGAGAAGGAGAACAGCCAGCACAACAAGGATTATCACCCCTATGACAGAGAGCAGCCACCAGGGGAACTCTTCGGGTTCTGGCCCGGCCCCCTCGCAGACCGGGCTTCCATAGCAGTCAGAGTCATCGCAGTTCGTGTAGCCGTCGCAGTCGTTGTCGAAGCTATCGCTGCATATCTCGGTCTCGGGGTATACTGCATTCTGGCAGGAACTCAGGTGTCCGCTCTCGCATATCTGGGAGCCGAGCTTGCATATGCCCACATTGGACTCGCCGCAGGGGTGGGTCTCTCCCTCTTTATCGCAATCGCATCCGTTGTCCTCGACGCCGTCGCAGTCGTCGTCCCATCCGTTATTGCAGATTTCCTTGTTTTCCGGGTACCGGGCATCCTCGCATGCGCTCCAGGTGCCATTCACGCAGTTCTTGGCGCCGAGCCTGCAGATTGACTTGCCGGTTGTAACCTTGTCAAGGGGGCCGCACGGCTGGCTTTCCAGGCCGTCGTCCACCTCACCGTCGCAGTCGTCGTCCAGGCCGTTGCATGTCTCATCGGTTGGGAATGTTCCGCCTGTGCAGTTACTGCTCCACATGCCGTCAGAACCGCATGTTCTGTTGCCCGTGTGACTGCAGACACCCTGAGTGTAGGGTTCCTCGGTGGCAGGATCTTCTGGGTCGCATTCCCTGTACTCTCCCGGATTGCACTGGTATACCAGGTAGGTAAAGTCCTGAGTGTCTGCATTGCCATTGACATCGCTCAGGATTATGGAGAATTCTGTTTCCGCTGCATAAGTATCATAGGGAATCTCCCATCTGAGCGTCCACTGGGTGTCTCCTGTTGTGCCTGTCTTCTCCTTCGGGCTTATTTCAGTCCCGCTTATCACAAGCGAGACGTTCTTTATGCCGAAACCGTCTGTCACTGTGGAGTTTATTTCCATGTCATCGTAATCACTTGATATCATTGTGCTGGGATAATCAGGGATGCCTCCAGCCAGGACGGGTGCCTTGGCATCGATTGTGGTGTTCTCTGGAGGGGACCATTCCCCGGTGTTGCCGGCCCTGTCCGTTGCCCTGCAGCGGAAGTAGTAGGTGTTCCCATGGGCCCCTATGAATTCCTTGGATGTAACAATGAGGTCTTTCCAGTCTGATAGGATATTCGTGCAATCCGAGGCCTCTTCCCTGAGGCAGATTTCATAGCTTTCCGCATCCTGGTCGGTGCTTGACCATGCCAGGTCAAATGTGGTTGTGGTTGTGTATTTCTCAAGGGAAGCCATCGAGCAGGCAGGCGGCTCGGTGTCCATTGTGACTGCTGCTATGTCAGGCAGACTCGGGTTGCCTACCATATCATAGGCTGTTATCTCTATTTCATAGCTCTGGCCGCTCTGGCCCCCAGTGTATTGATAACTCGTCTGGTCTTCAGGTATGTTATCATCTTTAACGGTACCGTTCACGCTTAGATTATAGTGGTCTATGCCAGAACCATCGCCATCGCTTCCTGTCCATGATATAGTGAATTCCTCCTGATTTACGTATTCGCTATCCGGACTGGTAATATGCACTGTCGGAACCTGCGTGTCAACCAAAACTGCGTACAGGTCATATCCTGTGACGAGGGAACTAGGTTCATAAATATCTCTTTGGTAGGTCACTGTACAGCTGAACCGGTAATGACCATCTTCTGACACCGTGAAATCATGGGTTTTCATGTCCTCTGTGGTAATCTCCACAGTCTCTCCCTCAGGAACAGTATAGGATTGACCACCATCTGTACTCTTACTGGCTGATATCTCGTATTTCTTGAATAGGCTGCCTGTTATGGGGTCGTTTGCATCCCACTCTAGATGTACTGTTTGGCTATTTGTTTGAACAGGCAGGCCATCATTGAATTCACATGAGGGAAAGCTATCATCGTATATCATGTTTTTGTTTTCTTCGGGTGGTGCCTCTTGGTTTCCTACCATATCAACAGAATAGTATTTGATGCTATAGCTGCAACTATGGTCGATGCAGTCACTGCCTAGGCTCACTGTATCTGAATAGAGCTGAAAGCCGCTGAGGCAGTCAGTATCTGGACTCTTGTAATAACACCAATATGTGTCCTGAATGCCTGAATGCTCATCCAGGATGGTTAGGTCCACATCGATGAATGTTCCTACCACTTGATCCTCTGAAGGACATTCAGGGCATATTGTAACAGGATATGTATTGTCAATCCTGACGCTCGCTATTCCCCCTATATCTGATGGATTACCCACAGTGTCAATGGCCCTGTATCGGAAGGTAATATCATCCTTGGTTTCTGATGCTTGGATTGTGACTGTATAGGTTGCTTCTTCTGTTCCCTGTCCCTGAATCGGTGAACAGTCAGTTGGGGTACAACCTGCTCCCCAACAGGACTGGATTCTATCTACACCACTCCCAGTGTCAGTAGCTGTTATTGCTATGGTATGCTCACCATTCACCCATGTACCGCCGTAGGTATAATTATCAGTGATTGTTGGATTCTCTGTGTCAGTGGTGACTTCACAGCAGATTGGGTGATAGCCAGAAGTGCCGCATTTGGCTAGGTGGGCGTTGGTCTGGCCAGACAAGGCCACTACGCAGATTTCGTCTACGGTGCAGTCACCTGAACTAGCATATCTGCAAGTAAGGCCTGTTTCGCTTGCATCGTCTGTATAGACCTTAACCTCGTATCCATAGGGAGTATCGCAATCTCCGCCTGATACGGTAGTGCAGGCATGGGCATTGCTTGTTCCCGAAAGCTGTAGTATCACTACCTCGTTGCTACCGGTATCGGCTATATCATCACAGCAGAGCCGCCGACAGTCAGTGCCTTGACCTTTCAGGGATCCATGGGCGTTGGTATCGGCGCTCAGATCCATAATATAGCTGTCACCCGAGCAGGAACCTACAGTGCAGTCGGTTGCTGATGCAATCCCTGGCAACATGAGTATTGAGAGTGTCAGAATCAGCAAGGAATGGGTTCTTCTTCTCATATATCGTTATTGGTTGGGCCGGTTTATATTATTTAATCATAGAGGGGATTGGTGCTGTTTTTTGATTTGAGGCTTTAGGTGGTTAGTGTTTTGGGAGGATCTTCCGAGCCTGCTCCTCCAGGCCCCTTCTCATTTTTTCTCCATCGTCCCTGTCAGAGAAGTTGTCCGTCCTGGCCGCGAGGCTGAGCTTGGCTGCTACCAGCCTGGCCATCTTGCCCCTGAGCTCCCTGGGCGCGGACTGTATCAGGGGGTGGCCGAAGAGCACGCCGTATTTCGGGGCCTTTCCCTCCCCCCGGAGGTGCCTGAACAGAGCCTTCTCAGCACCCAGGAGCTGTATGGTGCTGGAGGGGAGCTTGGAGAGCTTCTCGATCCCGCCTGACAGGACAAGGAGCCTGGCTGTCAGGACAGGGCCGGCCACGGCAGAGGTGTTGGGAAGGGTGGCCCTGGTCATGTCCTCAAGGTATCTGGTGAGCCGCTTCCTGGTTTCGTAGAGGCCCAGGATGGCCTTGGAGAAGGCCTGGAGCTCCCTTATGTCGTAATCAGAGAAGTCCATGCCGGAGGATTTCCCTGCCAGCTTTGCAAGGCCACTGTCATCAAGGGATTCCCTTCTTCCGTTCCTGGCCACGAGCTCTGCATACCTCTCATGGCTCGGTATCATTGAGCTGGCCTCAGGGAAGTGGAGGCCGTACCACTCCCTGAGCTTCTCGGAAAAGACATTGAGTTCCTTCTCGAGCTCGTCCAGGACGGATACCACGCGCATGATTATCTGGTCGCGCTTCTCCCTTCTGAGCTCTGTCTTGGTGAGCTCGATGTTGACCTTGGAAAGGATTTCATTGAGCTCGGCCTGGGAGGACACCCACCTCAGGTCAAGGGCCAGCTTGCGGTAGGAGCCCTGCATGGTCTCCTCCCCCACATTGTCCTTCTTGTGGATGCATATCATTCCCCTGACCTGCTTGTCCTTGTTCCACACAATCTCCTTGTAGCCCTTCTTTGAGAGCTCCCTTATTATCTCGAGCTCTTCCGGGAGAATCCCGCCTGCCCTGGACTTTCTGAGTTTGCCTGCTATGACATCGGGCCTCTTTGGGAAGAGCCTGTGCTCTATGGGCTTGCCTGAAGTGTCAAAGGCAAAGCTTCCCAGGATTCCGGTTGCGATGTGCGCTCTCATTTAACCAACTCTCCCTTTCATGAATTTCATGCTGTGTTAGTGAGGGGGGCCGGATGTTCAGTTCTGCTGGATGCGCCTTTGTGCCCTTTGGGGTATGCTCCAGCAGTGCATTCGAACCGACGAAGGCATCTCACCAAGCCGGCTTTCGCCGGGAAGGTACTAAGCCACAGGGTCCTAAGCCCTGCCCCTCTGGTCAAGCCTCTCTTCCTTTGGAAGGCATAGTGAGCCGAAGGCGAACAGCCTCCTTTTTGGCTTAAGCCTTTTTCTTGAAAAAGGCTTATTGACCACTTGGGTACCCCCTCATGCAGACTTTACCGTATAATGTTCTGTAGTCAAGCTTAATTAATATAAATAGATGCGGGGGGCCGGAATTTCGAGGCCCGTCCCCTTCGGGAACGGCAGGCACTTCGAACCGACGAAGGCATCTCACCAAGCCGGCTTTCGCCGGGAAGGCACTAAGCCACTAGGCCCTGAACCTAGCCCCTTTGACCGCTTGGGAACCCCCGCATCACAGCTTACGAGAGCTACTGCTTCTGCAAGCTGTGGAGCAACTTACAGGACTTTACCTGCAAGTTAATGCTCCCGGCGGGATTTCCTGAACCAACCGTTTTCGCGGCAGCGTTCTTTCCGCAAACGCTTTTGGACGTTTACCTGTCCAAAAGGGTTCATTTGAACCCGCGTCACAGGCTTTCCTTGCTCTCACTGCCCCAAACTGACCCCCCCGTCCCTAAAAGGAACGGGGAATGCTCTTGGGACTCGAATCTTTCGAGCCGAACCCGAAAGGCCTGGATCCTTGACCGGGCTAGACGACGGGAGCGTCGTATTCTTTCACAATCTGACCATTGTTATATTGGTTAGGTCAGCATGTACTCCTTCATATCTGACTTTGTTCAATCGCTTTTAGTCAGCAACTGCTATGGATATTCGATGTTTGATTATATATAAGTGTTGATTTGGTAAGAAAGCGTGTTGCAGTAATGGGCCGGGGCGGAATTTCGACACTCGTTCCCAGAGGGAACGGCAGGTACATTCGAACCGCCGATCTTCGCCACGTCAAGGCGACGTCCTTTTCAGGCTTTCTTCCCCAATGGAAGAATACTAACCAACTAGACCACCGGCCCCTGGTTTCTTGTTTTATTCTGGATATTTAAACGTGTTTGATGGGTCCGGGCGGAATTTCGTAAGCCGATTTCTTTGGAAGCGATACGGAACGGGTACTTTCCCTTCCGACCCTAATCAAAGGGACGGTCGGCATGTACCGCGAAGTGAAGCTCCTTTTTGGCTTAAGCCTTTTAGTGCCTGCCTTTTAGGCCGGATTGGGCCATTGAAAAAGGCTTATTTCGAACCGCCGATCTCTGCCGTGTGAGGGCAGCGTCCTAACCAGCTAGACCACAGACCCGTGAATAATAGATATAAAGGAGAAGTCTTAATAAGGTTTATGAGAAACCTTGCCCTGTTCGCGCTCGTTCTGGGGATTGCTCTCTCGGCAAGCGGATGTATAAAGACAGGGGATGTGACAGGAGATGATGGTATGGCAAACAGGATAGCAGCCTTTGATACGAACCACGGAACATTCAGGGTTGAATTGTTCGAGGACAAGGCACCCAAGACAGCAGGCAACTTCATCAGCCTCGTGGAGAAGGGATTCTATAACGGCCTTGTCTTTCACAGGGTTATTGATGGCTTCATGATTCAGGGGGGATGCCCCGAGGGAGACGGAACAGGCGGCCCTGGATACACGATAGAGGACGAGTTTGGTGAGGGTTTGAAGCATGATGTAGCAGGCATACTCTCCATGGCCAATGCAGGGCCTGATACAGGAGGCAGCCAGTTCTTCATAACCCTTGCTCCGACGCCATGGCTTGACGGCAAGCATGCCATCTTTGGAAGGGTTGTCAAGGGCATGGATGTGGTAAGTGAGATTGGCAAGGTCAAGACCGATTCCATGGACAGGCCATTTGAACCCGTCGTTATAAACAGGATTACTCTCGAGTAAAAAGCGCCAAGACAGTCATATTCATGTTTTTCGGACGCGTTTTTGAAGAAGCGGTATCGACAGCTATGCCATTAACTTTGTTGGTGGCGCGTGCCGAAGGCACTGCGCTGGCGAGACGTGCCGAAGGCACGGCAGCTTCCGTAAAAAGGTGTAGCGCCGGGGACAGGAATTCCACGCCGCGGTCTTCCCGGAAATTCGTTTCATGGGAGTAGACCGGTAGAGGGCACGATATGCATAAGCGTCCGGAGCCCTCTGCGGTTTGAACCTGCACGTCCTTTCGGACACCAGATGTCCTGCGCTCATATCCCCCGAAGGGAATCGCCACATCCGGGCCTCAAGTCTGGCGCGTTCTCCGGATATATGACCAGCGAACCAACAGGTCATATATTAGCCGTTCCGCCACCCCGGCACTGTGCTATAGAGCGGTTTTGATATTTAAAAGCATTCCGGCCAAACTAGGCTTATGGCAGAGGTTATAATAGTCCCCACCTCGCACATAGCTGCAGAGAGCCTGAAGATGGTTGAGAGGGTTATCAGGGAGGAGGGGCCTGACTGCGTTGCAGTGGAGCTTGACATCAACAGGTTCATGGCCATGGAGAGCAGAGAGGCCTCTAACTGGCAGGCCCTGAGGCAATTGGGACCCTGGACGTTTCTTATGTTCATTGTCCTCAAGAGGGTGCAGTCATGGCTGGGCCGCAAGGTCGGCATAATGCCCGGCTCCGAGATGCTAAGGTCGGTAAGGGTTGCGGAGCAGGAGGGCGTGCACGTTGAGTTCATAGACAGGGACATAGGCCTCACGCTCCAGAGAATGAATGGGGTCTCATGGAGGGAGAAGGCCAAGCTGATTTTCTTTCTGTTCAGGGGTCTCACCCTGGACAGCGTCATGGCCAGGGCAGGCCGTGGGAGGGTGGTAAGGCTTGACCTCAACAGGGTCCCCCCAAGGGAGCTGATAGAGGGGGTAATGGGAATCCTGAGGAAGGAATTCCCGGGGATTTACAGGGCCCTGGTGGCAGAGCGGGATGCCTACATGGCAAGGAGGCTCACGGACCTCTCGGGGAGGTTTGAGAGGATAGTTGCTGTTGTGGGGGCTGCCCATGCCACGGGTCTGAGGAGAATCCTGGGCCGGACAGGAAATTTATAAAACTTTCCCTGTCTAAAGGATTTAAAGGTGACCGCACTATATTATATAGCTGTAAAATAGGGGTTACATGAAGCGAGAGTTTCCCAGGGCCGATATAGCAGTCGGGGTCTGCACAAGGAACTGCGAGGGTACCATACAGAATGTTATAGAGAAGGTCGATGAGGGCCTGTCCAGGTTCTATCCGGACAGGAAGGGTCTCATAATCGTTTCTGACCTCTCCACCGATTCCACAGGGGAGAGGGTGGGCAAGACAAAGACACGGGTCCCGGTGTTTTTCACAAGGCAGGATGGTGGGCCAGGAAAGGGAAATGGAATAAAAACAGTATTCAGGCTGGCTGATAAGGCAGGGGCCGGTATGGTTGCCCTGGTTGACGGGGACCTCACCAGCATAAAGCCGAAATGGATGAAGGCATTGCTTGAGCCGGTTCAGCGGGGTTATGACCTGGCTGTTCCGTTCTATCACAGGCACAAGTATGACGCAATAATAACGAATCACATAATGTACCCGTTTGTGACATCGCTCTACGGGATAGAAATAAGGCAACCGATAGGGGGTGAATTCGGGCTTTCCCTAAATCTGGTAAAGAAGCTTCTCGGTCACCCCAAATTCCCGGAAGGGTTTGGAATAGATATATTCATAACAACAACGGCCCTTGCAGAGAAGATGAGGGTAGCTGAGACTGCCCTCGGGGTAAAGAGCCACACCAGCACAGAGACGTATATCGACTTCAGCAAGCTGCTTGTCCCGATGTTCAATCAGGTTGTCAGCACACTGTTCAATCTCACGCTCTATAACAGGGACAAGATAAGGGGCGTGAAGAATGTCAAGAAGGTAAAGAGGTTCAAATTCATTGATGACAAGCACATCAAGGAATCCAATGTTGACAGGAATGTGCTGTTCAGGATATTTCAGAGGGACTATGAAAGGATGATGGAATCCGATGTCCTTTCGGAAGAGACAAAGTCACAGATAAGCAATGTCATATCAGGCTCTGTGGGGGATAAGATATCAAGCAGATTTTGGAAGAATACACTGAAGGATGTCGTGAATTATTCCCGCGACAGGGTCATGGGAAGAAGGGACAGGGCCATGAGGCCTGATATCCTTTCAGAGGAGACAAAGAACGAGATCAGGCATTTCATATATGGCAAGAGCGCACAGATTATTTCAGTTGAGACCTGGGTAAATGCGATATTTGATGTGTTCAAGAGCTATGAGCACCCCGGGAAGAGGCATGAGTCAATCGATGTCCTCAGGGCGGTATGGATGGGGAGGTTCTCATCGTTTGTCAGGCAGACTAGATTCATGAACGACGGGGATGCTGAGTGCCTGATAAGGGGCCAGTTAGATATCTTCAATGAGAAGAAGGGTGAGTTGCTCAGGGACTTCTAGAGGGCGTCAAAGACCTCCTTTAGGCTGACGTCGGTATCCACGCAGCCGTCCCTGAGGAGGGGGATTCCCTGGCCAGGGATTCTGAGCTCCTCTGCCGCCATGACGAGCTCCTTGAGGCATGACACCCCGAGGACGGCCTTGGGCCTGAGGTTCTCGATTAGCTTGAATATCATGGAGCCTCCCGGGACGATGAATACCCTGTAGCCCAGGGACTCTGCCCGCTGCTTTATCCTGAAGACCTTGCATGTCCGGTGGCCGCTGCACTTCATGCACTCCCACCCGGTCGGGCCCAGGACAGCCTTGCAGGTCCTGGAGTTCCTGAGGCACTGGGGGAGGAAGACCAGCTTGTGTTCGGGGCGTATCCTCCTGAACGTGTCCCGGTATATGGAGTTCTTGAGCTCGATATAGAGATGGTCTATGTTCTCGGGCTTTATGCCAAGGTAGTTCAGGGTGTTCTTCAAGGCCTTCTTGGTGCTGAGGTCAGCGCCTGTGCTTATGAGCCTCTGGACAAGGTTCTTCATTCGAGACCCCTCCCCTCAAGTTCCAGGAGCCTCTTCATCCTCTCCCTGACAGGGGGGTGGGTCGAGAACAGGTTAGTGAACCAGTCCCTGTGGAAGGGGCTTGCCATCCAGAGGTGCGCGGTTGCAACGGGGCCCCTCAGGGGCTTCTGGGAGGCTGCGTAATGAATCTTCTCAAGGGCGCGTGCCAGGGAGCGGGGCCTCTTGGTGAGAAGGGCTGCCACATAGTCTGCCCTGTACTCCCTTGATTCGGATATGGCCATCCTCACGAGGAAGGCTGCCAGGGGCGCGAACAGAGCCATGAGTATCATACCTGTTATCTGGGAGCCCGAGCGCGTCTCGCCCCCCTCAAGGAAGAGGTACCAGTAGCCCAACTGCGCTGGATAGGATATTGCAAATCCTGCTGCGGCCGCGAGCATGCTCACCAGGGTGTCGCGGTTTCTGATGTGAGAGACCTCGTGCGCCAGAACCGCCTCTATCTCGTCGTCCCTGAGGCTCAGGAGGGAGCCTGTCACTGCTATGGAGGAATGCTCAGGGTTCCGGCCGGTGGCAAAGGTATTGGGCATGAAGTGTGTGGTCTTTACCACATATAGCCTGGGGAGGGGTATCCGGGCCTCGCGGGCGAGCTTCTTTAGCATGTCAAGGAGCTTGTAGTCACTGCTTGGCTCGGCCCTGTACATGTTGAGTATGATTGACTCGGACTTCATGTAGAGGATGAAGCCCAGGACGAGCGCCAGAATCAGGGCCAGGACAACCCCGTAAGCCCCTGCCAGGAGGCCCCCTAAAAGTGCCAGGAGGGCTGCTATGGTGGTTAAAAGCATTATTGTGCTGTACATGGGCCTCCACATGACACTTTACCATCTATATAATTGCAGGGGTATAAAACCCCGGGGTATATTCTCTCCTATTTTTTAAATCTCTTGGATTTCTCCATCAGGCCTGAAAACCTCTTTATTATCTTCACGAGCTCCCCTGCCACCCTGTCCGGTGTCTTCCCTGTGGTGTCAACCTCAAAGACCTTCCTCCCGGATTCCAGGGCGTCCTGCTTGCATACCTCCATGATTTCTGCCAGCACGTTCTCCTCGGTTTTCCCGCTGCTCCACCCCTTCTCCTTCCCCCGCTTCCTGAGCTCCTGGGGGTTGGCCCTGAGTATTATGACGATATCGCACCTCATCTCGTGCGCATAGTGTGACTCTATTATCATGTTGGGTATCTCTATGTTGTTCAGGGCCTTCTGGATCTTCCCGAGGTCGACCACGTCAGCCTTCCTCTCCTCGTCATAGCCTGAATAGAGGCCCCGCTCGCGGGCGAACTGGTTGAGCTCTACAACCTTCCAGCCGAGCCCTTTTCCCACAATCCTGGCCACCCTTGTCTTGCCTGTGGCAGGGGTCCCCGATATCGCGACTATGGTCATGTCATCACAATCAAGTACACCATCATAAATGGTGGGGCATATATATGAGCATGCATTGATTATCTATATGGTGTACATCTTGCAATCCCACCTTGAAGGGTGGGATATAAGGGATTGCAATTACATGTAAGCCATTAAGGTTATTAAATGGTTAGCCGTTCATCCCGAGCAGCTCGAACAGGCCTTCAAGCAGGCCCCTCACGGCCTCCCAGAGGGGCTCCCACCACGCCCTGTCCCTGAGGACTACAATGCTTGCGGTCAGGCCGTCCTCGTAGTCCTCGTGGCCAGAGAGGACAACTATGGTGATGTGCTTGACACCCTCCTTATCAGGGGTGTAGACAAAGGCAAGGGTCTTCTCCTCGTCCCTGCCTATGAGGAAGTCCCTCTCATGGTCCTCCCCTCCTATGGTGAGCCTGAGCTCTCCCATGGATTCCTCGAGGCCCCTGAGGGTGACGTTCAGGTAGAGGGATTCCTCGACGCTCATGTTCACGGGTATGGGGACGCCCGCTATCTCCACTGTCCTCTTTTCGATTACCCTCACCTCCTCCTCAAGGAGGTCCCCGGAGGATGAGAAGAATTTCAGGGGATAGACGCCCGGTGCCCTGGGGGCCCTCATGGTCCAGGCCAAGTCAGCGGCCTGCATGGCATCAAGGGTGATGCCCTTGCTCTGGACTATGTCCCCGAGGAACATGAAGAGTTCAAGCCCTGAACCGGTCAGGCCTGTGTTTTCAACAGTGGTGTTGGCCTGGAAGAACTGGCTTGGGGTCAGGACCTTTACTGTGGAGAGCCTGGTCTCTATCAGGTCAGCTCCCCTGGTGGCCCTCAGTGTGGCATTGGCCTTGCTTCCCGCGCCGTAGATGTTCACCCCGCAGGCGTATTCGACCCCTGGCTGCAGGTCCGGGATCCCCAGGATCCAGTAAAGGGTCTCGTTTTCGCAGAAACCCGCACTCCTCTCCCCGGGCAGGATTGTGAGGAACGGCCTCCCGTCTTCTGTGCATCCCTGAAGCCTTATCCTGGTCAGGATACAGGGCTCATCCATGCTGCTCCGGATATCTATTATCAGCAGGGAGTGCTGCCCGGATCCGAGGCTCCCGGGCAGGAGCCTGCCATCTATTTCTATACGGGGGGCCTCCTCGCTGTCCAGCATGCTTACCACATAGTCCCCCTTCTCCCAGTTCACCCTGACCTTGTTTGCCATTATCTGCACGTACTCTGTGTAGTTGGAATCAGGGGCCAGCGCGAATTTTATGTGCGTCGCGTCAACGGGATGCTGCAGCCAGGTGGGGTCAAGGGAGACTGCCCTCCCGTTGTGCTCGACCTCCACCCATCCGTGGGGGCCCCAGTAGTTTGGCTGCTCAGGGTCGATATTCTCCTCGGTGTAGGCATATCCTATCACATAGTATGCATTGTATCCCAGGGCCCTCAGCATGGATATCAGGAGGTTTGCGTGCCCGTCGCACACAGCCTTCCTGTTCTCGAAGACCCATTCCGCAGACTTCTGGGTGTTCTGGTAGGACCTGTCGTATTCCACCAGGTCGTATACATAGGAGCTCAGTTTCATGAACTTCTCCCTGGCCATGAGGCCCCCAGTAAGCTCGTAGGCCTTCTCTGTCATCTCCTGGGTGGCCTCTGTCATGGATGTCAAGGGAAAGCCGGTTCCGCCGGCAGGGTCGTCCCTGTCCCAGACCCTTACCTCAAAAACAAGCCTGTAGTCTATCCTCTGGTCAAGGGGAGGGTCGTTCCAGGTGAGGACTACCACCTCGTTTCCGAAGTCGTCCTCCTCGAGGCTGTAGCCGTCAGGGCCTGTGACTGATTTTATCTCAGAAGACTGCCTGTAGGTCTCCTGGGGGGCCGAGTGCCTCACCTCGAGCCTGTCGGCCCTTGCCCCAATATCTGTGCTCTCCAAGGTGATGCTCCCCTCCTTGATTACCTCGGCATGGAGGTAGCTGACTGTCTCGGGGCTCTCAAAGAGCTTTGCCTCTCCCATGGGTACTGTCAGGAGCAGGAGCATGCAGAAAAGCAGGGGCCTCTTAATCATGTCTTTATATTTATGGCCAGTTTTTAATATATGGGAGAAGGGGAGGGATATGGCAAAACTTGAGGTGTGGACAGAGAAGTACAGGCCGGCAAGGCTTTCAGAGGTTGTTAACCAGAAGCATGTGGTTGAAAGGCTCAAGGCCTGGGTAAAGAAGGGCTCGATACCCAACATGCTCTTTGCAGGCCCGGCAGGCATAGGCAAGACAACCATTGCCCTGGCCCTGGCCAGGGACCTCTATGGGGAGAACTGGAGGCAGAACTTCAGGGAGCTGAACGCCTCGGACGACAGGGGCATCGGTGTGGTCAGGGGGCAGATAAAGGACTTCGCCAGCATGATTCCCCTGGGAGCGGACTGGAAGATAATCTTCCTTGACGAGTCTGATGCCCTGACACCAGAGGCCCAGCAGGCCCTCAGGCGGACCATAGAGAGGTATGCAGGGGTGTGCCGCTTCATACTCTCGGCGAACTATTCCTCCCGGATAATCGAACCCATCCAGTCACGGTGCGCGGTTTTCAGGCTCAAGGGCCTCTCGGAGAGGGACACCTTGGCCTATCTCCAGAGGGTTGTCAGGGGCGAGAAACTGCAGGCTGATGGGGATGCCCTGAAGGCAGTATACGAGGTGTCTGAGGGGGACCTCAGAAAGGCCACCAACCTCCTCCAGGCGGCCTCGGCCCTGGGCAGGGTGACCAGAAAGACCCTGTATGACGTGGCCGCCAGGGCAAGGCCCGTGGATATCAGGGCTATGCTTGACCTGGCTCTTGCAGGGAGGTTCCCTGATGCCAGGAAGAAGCTATATGACCTGCTGATAGAGCAGGGCCTTTCGGGGGAGGACATCATCAGGGAGATTCACAGGCAGGTCCTGAAGCTTGAGATTCCCGAGGAGGCCAGGCTCATGCTTATAGACAGGGTTGGAGAGACAGAATTCCGTCTCAATCAGGGGGGCTCAGATGACATACAGATCGGGGCCCTGCTTGCGCAGTTCCTTAAGTCCAAGTAATTAAAAGCTTATTGTTACTTCTGTGTTATGAAAGACCTCCATAATGGGGATGGCACAGAATTTGGGCTTGCACGCTACCTAGAGGACTGCGGGATTGAGCTCATAGACTATCTGGAAGACCAAGGGAGGGAACTATTTTGGAGACATAGCAAGCGACTACGTAATAATAGGTGGCTCAAGAACCATGAAAGAGGTTTATGAGACAACAATAAAACTTTCTAAGGTCAAATATCCAGTGCTGATAACAGGAGAGAGGGGTACAGGAAAGGAGCTGGTTGCAAGGAGGCTGCATAAACTATACAAGGGTGAAGGCAACAATATTCCCTTTGTCAAGGTAAACTGTGCTGCTATCCCAAAAATTGCTGGAAAGCGAGCTCTTTGGTCATAAGATGGGGTCTTTCACCGGAGCACACAAGGATAAAAATGGAAGATTCAGGCTTGCAAATAATGGCATAATCTTTCTTGATGAAATAGGAAACGCACCTCTAGAGATGCAGGAAAAGATACTTACCGCAATAGAATACAGAGAAATAAGTCCGGTGGGATGGGATATCGCAAAACCCATCAAAGTCGATGTCAAAACAATCGCCGCAACCAATAAAGACATTGAAAAGGCGATAATGAATGGGGAATTCAAGGAGGATTTGTATGACAGACTGGCAGTCGGGATGATAGAGCTTCCTCCATTAGGAGAAAGGGACGGCGACATATCCCTGCTGGCTAATTATTTGCTGGGTAAACATAGCGTGATGTATGGCATAAAGAGATTTTCTGGCAATGCCCTGCATTACCTGGAGTCCCAGTCTTGGCCAGGCAATGTGAGGGGCTTGGATAAGTTAATATAGTTGACGACAAAACTATTTGGAAAAATCAGGCATAAACGTCTCCAGCCATCCTCCCATGAATGATCTTTTCTTCGCAAGTTTATGGAATGTCATCCTTATGGTTTCTTTCAGAGACCATTCCG
>Ga0307438_1000272_pt1 | contig 41657 bp, 34 predicted proteins | sample SalMarWE160110MG_FD_202144 | JGI IMG/M metagenome (GOLD analysis project Ga0307438, IMG submission 202144) | Salt marsh sediment microbial communities from the Plum Island Ecosystem LTER, Massachusetts, United States - WE1603-110 | ecosystem: Environmental > Aquatic > Marine > Intertidal zone >... | reverse complement strand
TTCTAAAATTACAAATAAATGTCTATATTAATGAAAAATTACCTTAGAGAGACTTTTATTTTTGTAATTTGAAATAAAATGCTTATTTTAATGCCAGTTATGACACAGCCTGAGATGCGGTAAGATCAGCTCGCCTGTAAGGTAAAGAATGCCGATATTTAGAAAAATAAGTACATTGAAAAAAAGTTGAATGTTATGCTGAAGGAAAAATTAACCTAACTGCAGATATAATGGAAAATAAATATTGGTGTCGGCATTCTTTATGAATAACCCACGTAAAGAACGGAGGGAGAGGGATTCGAACCCCCGTCACGATTGCTCGTGAAGCGATTTTCAAGACCGCCGCCTTCAACCACTCGGCCATCCCTCCGTACAAATCCTACAGAAAGCGATATTTTATCATTTTCGATATTATATGGATATTCTTTCCAATCCATGCATATAAGGACGCAAAACTTCAGGGACGGTCACAGAACCATCCTTCTGCTGGTAAACTTCCAGGATAGCACTGACAGTCCTTCCTAATGCTACACCTGAACCATTTAGAGTATGGACAAATTCGGGTTTTGACTTAGGGTTCCTTCGAAAACGAATATTTGCCCTTCTCGCCTGGAAACTTTCGCAGTTTGTACATGAAGATATTTCAACATAGCTGTTTCGATGAGGCATCCAAAGTTCCAAATCATATGTCTTGGCTCCTGCAAATCCTAAATCCGCTGTACATAAAACTACTACTCTGTAATGCAAGCCCAATTTTTGCAGTACATCTCCTGCATCTTCGAACAGTTTTTCAAGTTCCTGGTAAGAATTTTCAGGTAAAGTAAAGCTCACAAGTTCGACCTTGTTAAACTGATGCTGGCGTATAAGTCCTCTTATATCTTTCCCATAAGATCCAGCCTCACGCCTGAAACATGGCGTATATGCTACAAATCTCTTCGGGAGAAGGTCCGCATCAAGTATCTCTTCCCTATAAAAATTTACCAGAGGAACTTCCGCAGTAGGAATCATGTACCATGGATGGCTTCTTAGTTTAAAAAGGTCATCTTCAAATTTTGGTAAATTTCCAGTCCCGATCAAACTTGCCTTATTTGCAATGAATGGAGGAAGAATTTCCTTGTATCCTTTTTCAATATGAATATCTAGCATAAAGTTGATCAGTGCCCTCTCAAGCATAGCCCCTGCTCCAAGATAAACTGCAAATCTTGCACCTACAATTTTCGATGCCCTATCAAAATCAAGGATGCCAAGTCTCTTTCCAACTTCCCAATGGGGTTTTACAGAAAATGAAAATTTTGGCTTCCGACCAAAGCTAGCAACTTCTAAATTATCGTCTGAAGAATGACCCTCAGGAACAGATTCATGAGGGATATTAGGAACAGCAAGAAGAATTTTCTTTAACTTCTCTTCAATCTTTTTAAATTTTTCCTCACCCTTCTTCGCCTCATCGGAAACTTTTTTCATCTGCAAAATAATAGAAGATGCATCTTTCCCCTCTTTTTTCATCTGACCGATTAGTTTAGAAGCTTTATTCAGTTCAGCATGAAGTATTTCTATTTCCTGCAAACATCCTTTATTTTCCTGAGAAAGCTTAATAAACTTATCGAGGCTGATTTTTATTCCCCTGGATGCTATCTTTTTCAAGACAAGATCTGGATTGTCCTGAACAAATTTTGAATCTAACATGGGGATGATTATAACATAAGTCTCAATCTTTGAAAATTATCATGTTGACTCATATAGATGTTTAAAATATAGTTATAAAAGAATGAAAAAAGCAACCAAAGTACAATTCAGAAAAAAATATTCGAACAAAATGGGAAAAAGTTTCACAGGCTATATCCAGGTCTATACTGGAAACGGCAAGGGCAAGACCACAGCCGCTATTGGTCTTGCCATCCGAGCGGCAGGCCACGGCCTCAAGACTTATATAGGCCAGTTTCTAAAAGGGCAGAATTACGGGGAACTTTTTTCTATTAAAAAATTAACACCACTGATTACTATCAAGCAGTTTGGAAGAAAGGGTTTTATTGATGTCACAAAGAAGCCTGATGAGGAAGATATCAGGAATGTAAAAAACGGCTTAAAAAAATCCCTCGAAGCAATGCTCTCCGGAAAATACAGCATCATAGTCCTGGATGAAATCAACATTGCTGTCTATTTCAATCTTATAACAGAGAAACAAATTCACGAGTTCCTTGACAAAAAACCAAAAGAAGTAGAAGTCATTCTAACCGGAAGGTATGCACCTGAATCATTCATAAAAAGGGCCGATTTAGTCACAGAGATGAAAGAAGTAAAACACTATTATGCCAGCAATGTTCACGCAAGAGATGGCATTGAAAAATAAGAGAGATATTTCTAATGGATAAAGAGAAATTCGAAGGATTTGTCGAAGAAGCACTCTCTAATATTCCCGATAAATTCAAAAGACTTCTGAATAATCTTGCTGTAATTGTAGAATCAAAGGCAGCAAGAGATGTTTACGACAAAACAGGACTTTCCCGCTTCAGTACAATCCTGGGATTATATCACGGCGTCCCTTATAAAAACCGAGGACCTTTCTATGGAAATCTTCCCCCTGATGTAATTACTATTTACCAGGAATCTATTGAAAGTTTTTGCTCTACAGAAGAAGAAATAAGAAAGAAAGTCAGGGAAGTAGTTTTCCATGAAATCGGACACTATTTCGGTTTAAACGAAGAAGAATTGAGGGAAATCGAAAAATTATAATAAGTTTGGAGGCGTAAACATGAACCTAAGTTTCAAAGGTATTTTTGCTCCTTTAACCACCCCTTTTGAAGGCGATAATATTTCTACAGAAAAATTCAGAGAAAATATCTTAAAATACAACAATTTTGATCTGAGCGGTTATGTCATTTTAGGCTCCACAGGAGAAAGCATCTATCTTACTGATGAAGAATCAGAGAAGCTAGTCCATACAGCAATAGAAACTGTCTCTTCAGGGAAAAAGATCATAGTCGGAACAGCACGAGAATCCACTAAGCTCACCCTCGAATTCACAAACCGCATGGCTGTTCTCGGACCTGATGCAGCTCTGATCCGTACTCCCAGCTATTTCAAAAACTGTTTGAACCAGGCAACTCTGAAAAACCACTTCTTGACTATTGCAGATAATTCTAAGCTCCCGATTATAATTTACAACATCCCGCAAAACACAGGCATATATGTAGATCAACAACTCATTCTCGAACTTTCTAAACATCCCAACATAATAGGGATGAAAGACAGTTCTGGAAACCTTTCTTTTCTAGGAGAGGTTATCACTGACCTTGACCCTAACTTCAATTTTCTGCTCGGTGCCGGAAGCATTCTCTTCCCAGGCCTCATTTATGGTGCAAGCGGTGGGATTATCACTCTAGCCGACATTGTCCCTGATCTATGTATTAAACTCTACAACCTATCTATGGAACGAAAATTGGATAAAGCACGCAGGCTTCAACTCGATCTTGTTCCACTCAACCAGGCCGTCACAAAAACCTTAGGTGTCCCGGCTGCAAAATATGCCCTCAATTTATTAGGCTACTATGGCGGCCAATGCCGCTTACCTCTTCTTCCTCTTGATGAAAAAGGCAAAAACAGTATAGAGGATATTCTTAATAAACTAAATCTCTTAAGGCCTATCAAATAAAAAAGAGAATCTATCATGAATAAAAAAAGTAGAAGGATGTTTCTTAAAAATATTATCCATGGTACTCTCTCAGCTTCCTTAGCCACAAAAGCCCAGCTCTTCGGAAATGAGAAAACCCACCGTATAAAAAAAGGCCAGATGTTCTACCGCCGCCTTGGAAGAACAAACCTAAAAATATCAGAAATTTCGCTCGGATCAAGCCCTCTTCCCGAATGGGCTGTCCTTCTTAAAATTATAGAGAGAGGCGTTAATTATATCGACACATCTCACACATATATGAATGGGAACAGCGAACGGCAAATAGGCACTCTTCTTAAAAATGTAGGAAGAGATAAGATATACATAGCAACAAAATTTCACGCTAGGGAAAATTCGAGCGAAGAATCTATCATAAAATCTGTCGAAGGGAGTCTCCAAAGGCTTAAAACAGATTATATAGATGTTCTTCTCATTCATGGAGCAGAAGAAAAGTACATCACTGACGAGAGAGTGCTTAATGCATTTGAAAAGCTTAAAAAAGAGGGAAAATACAGGTTTCAAGGCATTTCCTGTCATTCAAATCACCATGAAGTAGTGAAAAAAGCAGTAGAGTGCGGCCGCTATGACATGATTCAGCTTGGATACAATGTATTCGACATTCAAAAAACAGAAAAGGAAATAAAAACTTATGCCGATTATTTGGGAGCAAGCGGAATCAGGCACCTCCTCTCACTTGCAAGATCTAAGGATATAGGAATAATTGCTATGAAAACCCTGAAAATTGGGGGGAAAAGACAAAATCTTGAAAGATATAAAACAGGAGACGCCTCCGTCTTTCAGGCCATGCTGAAATGGGTTCTAGAAAATAGGAATGTCTCATCAGTTGTGACTGAAATGCTCACATTCAAACAGATGGAAGAAGACCTTGCAGTTGTAAATCAACCTTTCTTGCAAAAAGAAAAAAGAAATCTCCTTTGTTATGTTGCAGAAAATTCAAAAAACTACTGCCATTTATGCGGGCTTTGTGAATCATCCTGTCCATTAAATATTAAAACGACATCTATTCTACGATATCTAGCATATTATGAAAGCTACGGGAAAACAGACTACGCCAAAAGGGCATATTCAAGCTTAGATCCTTCTGCAACGGCCGCTTCATGCACGGAGTGTGGGCAGTGTGAAAATGTGTGCCCCTATGGAGTAAACATTCGGAAAAGGATACAAGAAGCTCACTTCTTACTGAGTTAAAAGACCGTGCACCCCGCTCCGACTCAACTCCCCCTGAGTTATCCAGGCAGTTAGCTCAGGCAAGGCTGTCCTGCAGCACAAGAAACAGATCTGCTACCGCTGCTACCTCCCGGTCCTGACGGGATTTACAGAGAGTTCTTTGCACAGGGCCCATACCGTCATCACCACTTACCTGGACACTATTCAGAAAAAGCTAAGCCTCGACAGGGAATTCAACCCTACTATAGCGGATTGTAGGTGACAGGGCACCGCTAGCTCCCCATCTAGCACGGTCCATCATTTACAAAAGCAGTTTCTACGTCAAATATATTCTACAATGAATCATTTAAAAATAAAATCAGAAAAATCCAAGTTTTATCTTTCATTAAATGCCCATGCCCATATTTTCTCTTGACAGTTAAAACTCCAAGTGATAGAAAAATTGTATTCTCTAAAATTTTTTATAGGAGGCATCATTGAGGAAAAAATTATTTTTATTCAGCTTGCTTTTATTGTTTATTATCCCAATTTTTATCACTGCGCAGACACCGCCGGAAGAATTCTTAGGCCATAAAGTCGGTGCAGACCGTAAACTCGCCGATTACAACCAGATCCAGGCATACTTCCAGAAACTTGACCAGGAATCGGAAAAAATCAAGGTTCTAACAATCGGCAAAACAACGTTAAACAAACCAATGATCATGGCAGTCATAACTTCGGAAGAAAACATGTCAAAGCTCAAAACTTATCAGGAAATTACAAAAAAACTGAGAGATGCAAGAGGATTATCTACTGAAAAAGCCAGGCAGCTTTCCAAAGACGGAAAGGTTATTGTTCTTATTACCTGCAACATTCACTCCACCGAAATCGCCTCTGCCCAGATGTCCATGGAATTTGCATATAACCTTGTAACAGGCAAAACACCATTCGATGCTGATAAAGTTCTCAAGGATGTCATTGTCCTGCTAGTTCCCACAACTAACCCTGACGGTGAGCAAATGGTTACAGATTGGTACAGAAAATATGTAGGAACTGAATTCGAAGGAGGCAGCATGCCCTGGCTCTATCATCATTATGCTGGCCATGATGACAACCGTGATTGGTATATGCTTAATCTCCCCGAGACAAGAGCCGTAACCAAAGTTTTATACCACGATTGGATTTCTCAGATCCACATAGATGAACATCAGATGGGATCTACAGGTGCACGTCTTTTTCTTCCGCCTTTCATGAATCCTCCCACCCCCAATGTCCACCCACTCATCTGGCGAGGAGTTGCTCTCTTGGGAACAAACATGGCCTTTGATTTACAGAAAAATGGTTTCAGCGGTGTAGTTTATGACAGAAGTTTCACAGGATGGTGGATCGGCGCCTGTGATGATACTTCCTGGCTTCACAATAACATCGGTCTACTCAGCGAAATGGCTTCAGTCAGAATGGCATCACCCATATATATCGATCCTACAGAACTCCCAAACTCCTATGTTGAAAAACGAATGCAGTTTCCTGACCCATGGCCAGGGGGTTGGTGGAGATTGAGAGACATTGTGGAATACGAACTGATCTATTCTACAAGCCTTGTGGAAACAGCTTATCTGCACAAGGAAGACTTTCTTTATAACTTTTACAAAATGTGTAAGGACTCTATTGAAATAAGAGAAGAAGGGCAGCCTTTTGCATTTGTTATTCCCAAAAAACAGAGCGATTATCCCACGACTCTCAAAATGCTCGACATCCTGATGCTCGGTGGTGTAGAAATCCACCAGGCTAAAGAAGATTTTACAGCAGACGGCAGGATTTATCACAGCGGCTCCTTTGTGGCATTAATGTCCCAACCTTACAGGCCTTATGCACAGGCTTTGCTGGAGAAACAGAAATACCCGGACATGCGTCAATACCCAGGCGGCCCTCCTGTTCCCCCCTATGATAATGCAGGATGGACTCTTCCTCTGCAGATGGGTGTTGCATGTAAGCAAATCCAAAAGCCGTTTAAAGCGAACCTTGTAAAGCTGGATAAAGTTCCTTACACTCAGATTACACCTCCTAAAGAAACAGCACCCTATATCTTACTTGATTCCAGAGCAAATGCTTCCTTTTCTGTGATTTTCTCTCTTATAAATGAAAAATCCGAGGTCTACCGCTCAAAAGATTTTATAAGCGGCGAAGGATTCAATGCAGCAGCAGGAAGCTTCATCATTAAAAATACACCTAATGTCCAGAAAACGCTTCCAGGCCTTCTTGATAAATGGCACGTCAAGGCGTATATGCTGGATAACATAAACGACATCCCAAAAGCTCCCCTAATAAAGCACAGAGTAGGACTTTACCAGTCATGGAAGTCTAATATGGATGAAGGCTGGACTCGTTATGCTTTTGACAGCATGGGGATTCCTTTCAAGACCCTGCATAACAAAGACTTCAAAGGCACAAAGAAAAAGAAAGCCAATTTGAAAGAAAATTTTGACGTGATTGTATTTGCCAGTGAAAACGCTGATATTATCAAAACAGGAAAACCCAGCGCTTCATCGCCGTATAGAAGATATTATTCAGGCAGTACACCTCCTGAATATGAGGGAGGCATAGACAAGGAAGGAATTGAAGCTTTAAAAAGCTTTGTCCAAGAAGGGGGTATTCTTGTTACTCTAAACAGAGCATGCGAGCTGGTCTTCAAAGAATTCAAATCCCCTGCCAGAAATGCTATTGAGAATGTTCCCCGCAGCAAATTTTTCTGCCCCTCATCCATTTTAAAAATCATTGTCGATAATAAATCTCCTATTGGTTATGGAATGCCAAAAGAGGCTGCTTCCATGTTTGCAGGAAGCCTTGCCTTAAGCACACGGATTCCCTCTGGATACTGGGACAGAAAAGTAGTAGCCAGTTATCCCAAAGAAGACATTCTCTTGAGCGGATGGCTCCTGGGAGAAGATGTTATCGCTCGCAAGGCGGCAGTTGTCGATACAAAATACAAGAAGGGACACATCATTCTCATCGGATTTCGCTGCCAGTATAGGGCTCAATCACACGGAACATACAAATTCCTACTTAATGCATTGTTATATCCCGAACCAAACTGACGTGGGTTATTCATAAAAATTGCTGATAGATTAGAACAATTAAAACTAGTTTTGATCGTTCCCCATGGAAATATCAGAAGGACTTTGTCCTATACTATCACCACAATATAATCTAAATTTATTATCAGCAATTTTTACCCTTTGGGCGATCCAATCTTACCGCATCTGCTTCGTTCTAAAGGATTTGCGGTGAAATACCACAGCTGCATCCTTTACGCCTCGCATCTACAGCAAGCTTGACTCGTGAATTACCCACGTTATCCTGGGTTATTCATAAAGAATGCCGATACTTTTATTTAACATTGATGAAATCTGCTTATCAAAGCATATGAATTTGAGGGGATGGAGGAAGCGACATTAAAAGATTTAGCCTTTCTGAGTCGATATTCGAGGGAATCCGACGCTAAGTCGGGCCTGATGGATGTGTGAGCACTGTCGAATCAAAGGGGCGGTGTTAATGATGGCTCGCGGACATTGTGGCGGTGCTTAAGATAAACATGCGGAGTTCCAGCAGCGCCGAGAAGATCGGGAGGAAATGGCGTTAAAAATCTTAGTGGAGCGCAGACATGCCCTCAAATTCTCCTGGATTATTCATAAAAATTGCTGATAGATTAGAACAATTAAAACACGCTTTAATCGAAAATTTTCCCAGGATTCAGGATATTCTGAGGATCAAAATGCTTCTTGATCCCCTTCATAAGTAAAATTTCTTCCTCATCCAGGACATAGGAAAGATAAGGCTTTTTGACTATGCCGATTCCATGCTCACCTGAAATCATTCCGCCTCTTTTTTTACAATCCTGGAAAAGTTCTTCACGTACCTTATCGATTTTATCCTTCCATTCTGATTCAGGAAGAGGGATTATTTTCCCATTTTCAAAGCTCGCCTTCATTATATGTGTATGAACATTTCCATCAGCAGCATGGCCAAAAGTTGGAAGCCATATTCCATATTTCCGCGAGACCTCCTGGACTTTTTTTACATGCAGGGCAATTTCTGCCCTGGGAACGACAATGTCAAGAGTTTCCAGTGTATACTCCTTGATAGGCTCATAAAGTTTGCTGCGCATTTCCAGAACCTGCTCCTGCTTTTTCTTGTTATCAGCAACAAAAACATCGAGAGCTCCTTTTTCCATACAGAATCCTGCAACTATCTCCGATAACCTATCCATCTCTTCTGCGCTGGAAGAATCAAGAATAATAAGAAGATAGGTATTTCCCTCAGTAGAAGGCCACTTTTTGTTCATAAACTCTTCGGCTATCTGGATAACTTCTTTAGGAATAAATTCAACCGCCAGTGGGAAAATCTTTTTTACTATCAAAAAAGGCACTGTCTCTATCGCCTTTTCCAAGCTGTCATAAGGAATAATGAGAGAGCGTATTACTTCTGGCTCAGGCATAACTTGAATAATTGCCCTGGTAATAATTCCTAATGTCCCCTCAGATCCGATAAACAGATTCAGAAGATTATATCCTGTTGTGCTTTTCATGAGCTTACCGCCGGGATGAATAATCACACCAGAAGGAAGTACCACATCCAATCCCCGCACATAATTCCTGATAACTCCATATTTGACCGCTCTGGAACCACCTGCGTTCGTGGCAATAACACCTCCTATCACGGCACTTTCTTCTCCAGGATGAGGAGGAAAGAAAAGTCCTGCATCTTCGACTGCCCTGTAAAAATCCATTAAAGTTACTCCTGCTTCAACAACTGCCATTTGATTATATCTATCTATCTCAATGACTCTATTCATATTCTCCAAGGAGAGGACTATTCCTCCGAAAGAAGGAACACACCCCCCGCATAGTCCTGTTGCACCACCTCGAGGTGTAACAGGAATTTTCTCTCTGTATGCCAGCTTTAGAATATTTGCAACCTCATCATTAGTCTTCGGCTTCACAACGACCTCCGGAGCATGAGCTATATCTGGAAGGGAAAACTCATCATGGGTATAATCGGACATTTTTTCCCTGTCTGTAATCAAGTTTTGCCGACCGCAGATCTCCTCTAATTTCTTGATTATTGTTTGATCAACCTTTTTATACATATTTAACCTGAATTATTCATAAAAATTGCTGATAAATTATATCAATTAAAACTAGCTTTAATCGTTCTTCAAGGAATCCTCAGAACTAATTTATCACATATCATACCGATAATATAATTTAAATCTATTATCAGCAATTTTTACCTTTCAGGCGAGCCGATCTTACTGCATCTGCTTCGTTACAGCGCATTCGTGGTGAAGGACCACAACTTCATGCGCTGTGCCTTGCATCTACAGCAAGCTTGACTCGTGAATAATCTAGGCCAAGCCACTGCTATCTAATCATGTTTTAAAATTATAGCAGGAATGCCCGCTTCAAGCACGAGCTTATTAAAAGCCGGAATGTCAGATTCCAAAATCTTTTTCAACTTTAAAATCTGCTCATTTGCTTTCTCCGACAATTCTTTAAAAACCTCATAAGACTGATCCGTAGGCCTTGAATCTGCACTTGCAACAACCGAGGCTACACCGGCTATTTTGTCGTCAAGCAATATAGGATAATTGAGAGGATCCTGGCCGCTTTTTGATTTTGATTGTATGAGCACCTCTTCAACTTCTTTAAGCTTCTTATTTATTTCTTTTCCGGCTTTTACAATTTGCTCGGCTCCATGGAAATCTTTTATCTTATTAAGCAGGTCATTGATCTGTTTTTTTACAGCACGAAGTTTATTTACTGCCCTGTTTACTTCGGTTGTCTTGTCCCTGACCTTAATCATAAAATCAAACTGTTCTTGAAAATCCTCCTGAGTGGTCAAAAGACGGGGGTCTTTCTTCCATTCCAAGGCCTGCGTTTTCACTTTTTCACCAACAGTCAGGCGAACCTGATATTTTCCAGGCACTGCTAAAGGAGCGGTTGTTCTCCCGGCCCAAAGAATAGCACCCGGGACCAGTTCGGCATCAGGATAACGCATGTTCCAGACAAATCGATTCATCCCGGCTTCTGCAGTAATACTGCTGTTAAATGAACTACGGAACCTCATCGGCATCGAATCCCGCGAGCTTTCTTCTCCTTTTGCCATACTCGTAAACTTTTTGATAAGATTGCCTTCATTATCAAGGAATTCTAGTTTAATCTCTTCCCCGGGTTTTTCCTTTAAATAATAATAAATCACTGACCCACCAGGCGGATTCTGTCCAACATTAGGCCTGGGGTAACCCCATCCTCCCATACGGAAAGCATCGCGAGGCTTGAAGAGAAATACATCTGATTTCGACATTTCATCCGAAATTTGGTGCAGAGGTGTAAGATCATCCAGAATCCAGAAGGAACGGCCGTGAGTTGCAGCAACGAGGTCATTGTTCTTTACAACCATATCATGTATCGGAACCACTGGAAGGTTAAGCTGAAGAGACTGCCAGCCTTTTCCATCGTCAAAAGAGACAAAAACGCCAGTTTCTGTTCCTGCATAAAGAAAGCCCTTTCGTTCTGGGTCTTCCCTCACGACACGGACAAACGTGTAATCAGGAATACCGTCGGTGATTTTTTCCCATGACTTGCCAAAATCTGTCGTCTTATAAATATACGGACCAAAATCATCAAGCTCGTGTCTGTCAACAGCCAGGTAAGCAGTACCCACATCAAATGTTGAAGGATCGATCATGCTTATCAGGCTCCATTCAGGCATTTGCTTCGGTGTGATATTTTCCCAGTTTTTACCACCGTCTTTTGTGATATGAACCAATCCATCATCCGACCCAATCCAGAGAATATTCGGATCATGATATGATTCAGCCAGGGCAAAAATTGTGCAGTAATACTCAACACTCGTATCGTCTTTTGTTATCGGTCCTCCTGACTTCTGCTGCTTTGTTTTGTCATTGGTTGTAAGGTCCGGACTGATAACTTCCCAGTTTTGACCTTCGTTTGTAGATTTAAAAAGCACCTGCGCTGCATGATAAAGAACATTGGAATCAAAGCGTGAAATAAGAATAGGAGCGGTCCACTGGAACCTGTACTTCAGGTTACATGCTCCCCAGCCCATTGGATTATCGGGCCAGCAAGATATGACTCTCTGCTGCCTGGTTTTATAATCCCACCGTGTGATTAAGCCTCCGTAGCTCCCGGCATAAACTATATCTGGATTGTCATGACGGGGACCGATATGGCCGCTCTCCCCTCCTCCGACAGAATGCCAATCCGGTTTATCAATGCCGCTTCCCGAAGTGCGACTCGCAATACGCACAGTACTGTTATCCTGCTGGGCACCGTAAATCCAGTAAGGAAACTGACTGTCAGTCGTCACATGGTAAAACTGGGCTGTTGGCTGATTATCCTGCAGTGTCCAGGATATCCCGCCATTATATGAAACATTGGCGCCTCCGTCGTTGCTGTTAATCATCCGCTGTGGGTTTTCAGGATCGATCCATAAATCATGATTATCCCCATGAGGCACACGTATTGAGGAATATGTCCTGCCGCCGTCCACCGAACGGTAGAGGCCTGTATTCAGCACATAGACAGTCTCTACATCCTTTGTATCCGCATAGATCCGGCTGTAATACCAAGCCCTCTGACGGAGCCGCCGGTCATCATTCATCTTTTCCCAGACGTCACCTCCATCATCAGAACGAAAAACACCACCATCTTTTGCTTCAACAATCACCCATACTCGATCCATTTTTGCTGGGGAAACAGTCACACCGATCTTTCCAAGTACACCTTTAGGAAGGCCTTTATTTCTTGATATCTCTTTCCAGGTATCACCTCCATCTGTAGACTTAAAAAGTCCGCTGCCGGGTCCTCCACTTACAAGGCTGTAAGGTGTCCGGTAAACTTCCCATAAAGCCGCATATATAATTCTTGGATTCAATGGATCAAGAATAAGATCGATCGCCCCTGCTTTCTCACTTCGAAAGAGGACCTTTTCCCAAGTCTTTCCCCCATCTTTTGATCTAAAGATCCCCCTTTCTGCATTTGGCCCGTAAACATGACCAAGAGCCGCTGCGTAAACAAGGTCCGGGTCCTTCGGGTGGATTCTCACTCTTGATATTTGGCTGGTATTCGAAAGCCCGATTTTTTTCCAGGTCTTTCCACTGTCAGTGGACTTATACATTCCATCCCCATGTGAAACATTTCCCCTAATCGGAGCCTCTCCCATACCGACATAAACAATGTTTGGATCCCATTCGGAAACAGCAACAGCACCGACTGAACCTGTCTTAAAAAATCCGTCAGAAACAGGCTTCCAGTTCATTCCTCCATCTTCTGTTTTCCACACACCTCCTCCACATGCTCCGAAATAATACGTATAAGGCTGGCTGGAAATACCTGTAACCGCAGTACAGCGGCCGCCACGATAAGGCCCAATACATCGCCATGTCATAGCTTTATAAAAACTTTCATCATATTTTGTTATCTTTTTTTGCGATTTGCTCCATCCTGACTCCACTGTGATTCCAAATAGAAAAAACAAGATCAAACCAGTTACAATAAAAATTCTTAATGATTTCATAAAAAAACTCCTTTATTGAGAATGATATATTACTTTCCGTGTATTGAGTTCTCCAAATTTTATTTGCTTAGGCAGTAAAACCATAATCTGAGGCTTCCCTTTATACTCTTCTAAAAACCCTGTTACTGATATGATCCGCCCTTCAAATGACCCAATATCAGGAAAAAATCGTATGTCTTTCCGCTGAATTAGAGCAGAAAATTCCACTCCAGGAGAATGGAGATAAACAAACTTCCCTCTGGCCTCCACACGAAAACATTTATATTTCACAGAAAGCAGCCTGCCAATATTCTTCCTGGTTTCAAGCGTTGAAATACATGGAAAGGAACCTTTTTTCCAGAAGCCTCTTTCCGCCTTTTTGGCCTCATTTATTGCCTTAATAAACTTTTCCCTGTAATCTTTCCGGAAAGGATATTTCAAGAATACATAGGCAAAACCTTCCCTCAGGATAAATTCGTTAAAAAAACCGTTGTTTTCGGTCCAGACATAAGCAAGAAGTCTCCCATATTTATCTTCGCGCTCCCAGTCATAAGAAAGCTCTATTTTTTTACTGTAAAGATAATAAAAAGTAAACCTTTTGGCCATTAAAGCCTTAAATATTTCTTTTTCTTTCAGGCTGTCTATCTCAGGAGTATTGATTCCAATAAGCCTGACCTTTTTTTCAAGGTTGCTATCAAACCTTACCTTAATGGTATCACCATCGTAAACAGCAGTAACAATCCCGCTATCAGCAAAACAATTCCACGAAAAAAGATATACAATTAGGAGTGAACAGAAAACATATTTTAATAATTTTCTATAATGAAATATCAACATACACCTGTTACTAATTATTTAACTGCCAGCTTACTGCTTTTTACTGCCTACTGCATACTGAAAAACTGTACCTGGTACAAGTAAATACGTACCTGGTACATTTTTCACCGCATACTGTCTTTTCAATTCTTACCGCAAACTGTTTTTACTGCACTAACGATGTGCCTTGCCGAAATGCCGTATTTATCCAGGAGTTCTTCGGGTTTACCTGACCGAGGCAGGTCATGCACTGCAAGATGGATTATCTCGGCTTTTCCTGCCAAAGCCAGAGCTACCGCCTCACCAAGACCTCCACTCGCGAAATGGTCTTCCACCACTACAACTTTATTCCCTGCTTCTTTTACTTCACGTGTTATATTTTCTTTATCTATTGGCTGTACCGAATAGGCATCGATGATCCTGGCTGATATTCCTTCCTTTCTAAGTTTATCGTATGCCTTTAAAGCCTCATGTACAGTAACCCCTGCTGCAATGACTGCAGCAGTATCTTTCTTGTGCTTCTTCAAAACTTTTGATCCGCCAATCGGAAATTTATCTCCCTTATTATACAAAACAGTCGTCCCGGGCCGCGTGGTTCTCAAATATGCCAATCCCTTATACCTGACCATAGATTCCACACATGCCTCTGCAGAATATGCATCACAGGGATAAAGCACAGCACATCCAGGAATAGGTCTGAAAATTGCCATGTCCTCAAGCCCCATCTGGGAAGGACCATCAGCGCCTATGCTCACTCCAACATGTGAACCAACAAATTTCACGTTTGAAAAAGAATAAGCCGCCATCCTTATCTGGTCGTGAGCCCTGCTTATAAATGCTGCGAAAGTAGCGATAAAAGGAATATACCCCTTTGCAGACATGCCAATTCCAATACCTGCCATGCTTTGCTCAGCAATATAAACCTGAAATGACCTTTCAGGAAAAACTTTAAAAAAATCCTCTGCATATGTAGAATTTTTCACATCCCCATCAATCGCTACAACAGAATCGTTTATTTTCCCAAGAGCTAAAAGTGCATTGCCGTACGCTCTTCTGGTCGCTGTTTTTTCTTTGTATGTATTCTTTTTAAAGCTGTATCTCTTTGTAACCTGCGGGCTCTTCACTCTTCCAGGCCTGCGGACATATTTCTTTGCATCTATTTCAGGCATTGGACCAAGTTCATCGAGGGCTTTCTCAATATCATCGTGTTTCAAAGGTTTGCCATGCCAGCCGTTTTTATTCTCTAGGAAAGATATTCCTTTTCCTTTTGTGGTTTTCGCGAGTACTACTGTTGGTTTGTCTGACAGTTTGGCCTTTTTAAATGCAAGCAAAATATTTTCAATGCTGTGTCCATCAATCTTAATTACATCCCAGTCAAAGGCTTTAAATCTCTTCTCATAAGATTTGATATCATGGCCGAACATTGTGGCCTCTGACTGCCCAAGCCTGTTTATATCAACAACCACACATATATTATCGAGACACTGATGGGCAGCCGTATTGGCAGCTTCCCAGACTGATCCCTCAGCACATTCTCCGTCACCCATCAAGACATAAACCCTTCTTCGGGATTTTCCAAGCTTCAAGGCCATTGCCATTCCTATTCCAACCGAAAGACCCTGCCCAAGCGAACCAGTTGCAGCTTTAACCCATCTCATACGAGGCGTGGGATGCCCCTCAAGAGGGCTGTCAACCTTCCTGAGATTCATCAAGCTTTTCAAGGGAATGATCCCTGCCTCTGCATAGGCTGCCCACAAAATTGGCGCCGCATGTCCCTTTGAGAGAACAAATTCATCATTTGCCCAGTCATGCGGGTCTTTGATGTTGTATCTCATTTCATCAAAGAACAGACAGGCTATTATTTCCGCCGCAGATAGGCATGTTGTTGGATGTCCTGAACCTGCAGTTGATGTCATTTTCAGGGAATGAATGCGTAGTTTTTTTGCTATTTTTTCTAATGCTTCTTTTTTATCCATCCGGACAAATCCTCCATCTTAAGAAATATGAAAATAATCACTTTTTTCCAGCAAAATTGAATCGGGTTAAAACATATATGTCAATTTCAAAAACAATGTATTGCCTTGCGTTCCTTTCTCACCAAACCTCGCAGTCCCTTTCTGATATGCAAGTTGAATGAAACCAAACGGAGGCTGGAAACGATAAACAAACAGAATCTGAATATTGCTTTTATCTATGGAAGAATTCAACTGATAAAACAATTTTATGAAAAGGTCTTTCGTGAAATAATTTGTCGCCCGGACAATATGAATCCATGTACTCTCATTCTCAGGATCCGGCTCGAAATTCAGACGCGTTAAATCATATGAGAGAGAAAAATCCTGAGTTAATTTATAATTAATTCCACCAGTTACAAGGCTGAAATCCAAATCGAAATTATGCCCAAAACTGTATGAAATTTGCGCAGACTGCCACTCCCTTGTATTATAACCGAGTTCAAACTGGGTATGATGATTCCTGAATTCCTTTTCAAAAAGCTTGTATTCCTGAGTGTGATTTAACTCAATTGAAAACTTATTCTTAAAATCAAATTCCAGCCCTTCATCCACCTTCCAGCTCCGTAAAGTCCTGTCCATTCCCCAGTAAATGTTATAATTTGAACTATATTCAATTCGCTCAAAACCCAATTTTTTAATCCAGAAAGTCTTTCTTATGGCTGAATCCAACTCCTTACGATTATCATCTCTTACAAATCCAACTTCATTGGCATTATCTGCAAAATTTTCTCCTAACTGTCCATAACGAATATGGATATGAAATGTTGACGAATCATAGCTCGGCCGCAGGAAGAAAGCAATATTACGCTTATCATAGTCTCCATAACTTAAAGCCAACTGCCCCGTAAATTTAAGAGTGTCTGTAAAGTACAGTGATGTGTCGAATCCGGCTGTTCCTCTATTTTTACCGCCTGTCAGTTTATTGGCCAACAAAAATCCAATATTCGACGACTTCATGACGTCTTTTTTGAGACGGAAGACACTAAAATTCGCCGAATCCTCTCCAAGAGTCTCATCTTTTTTCGTTTGAGTGCTTAACCCGGAAAATTCAAACCCACCGGATTTTCCATAAACTTTGAGACCACCATAAATATCCGAAATTCTTCTCGAGTAAAATAAGTTGATACGCTGCCTGTACATTTCAGAACCTTCCAGAAAGAAATTCCTCTTTTCCGGAAGATCAAGCTCAAAACGAGTTAAATTAATCTTCTCCTGGTCTGCCTCTACGGTTGCAAAATCCGGATTGATTGTTAGATTTCCTGAAACCATTTGAGAAAAAGCATAACGCGCATCAATACCAGCTTCTAATTCTGATTTCTTGCCCTCTTCAAGCTTCGAAATAATATGGGGAATTATGGAATATTTCTTCTCGGATTTCACAATCTCAAGACCATTTAATACACCATACTGTGAAACTTTCAAAGGAGACTCCAGTGGGCCTACCCAAAAACTCTTCTCGAGCCTGCGGGGAACAGACCTGCCAAAATTAAGACCCCATGACTTTTCTTCCCCGGGTTCATACTTTAAACAACTTAAATCAATAGAAATTTCCACGCTCCATCCAAAATCAGTTTTTTTACCTGCGGATTTCCATATTCCATCCCAAGTTGTTTGTCTTGTCTTTCCATTGTCAGTTATCCGGCCATCGAGCTGAGTTCCCAGGAGATTCGTTATAAAAAAATAGCAAGTTCTTCTGTCATGAAAAGTATCAAGATAAACCAAAACAGCATCATCACTTTTTAATTCTGCATCTCTTTTGGTTATGCTTGCTGCTGTTTTATCGGGTTCAGGGTCATAGGATAGAAAACCAAAATAAATAAAGTTGTTATCGTATAGAATCTTAACCACCGTATTAAGAGAAGCAGGTCTGCCTCTTTCCGGTTGAAATTGAATAAAGCCTCCTGCTTGAGGAGCTTTTTCCCACAAAGGTTCACTCAAAAATCCATCTACAATTAATGGCTCGTCAATTTTTCTAGCGGAAGTTTCTTTCATTTTCCACTGGCCGAAGGAAAAAAAATTCAACAGGAGAAACAACATAAAAAAAAGTACGGTCTTTTTCATATTAATCTTCCAGTGAAAATATCATAAATAGTAGAAATAACATAAACACGAAGCAATAGCAATTATTATCTATTTGGGCCAAACCGATTCAACTAACTGATAACATTATAGATAACTTAGTATTATTGCCTTTTGCTCCCTAGTATTCCATGCCACTGTAAAAAATCGGGAATAAACTTTAGTCTGTATTTATAGATGTAATGTGATAGATTGTGGCGCGCCTAGCAGGATTCGAACCTGCGACCTACGGATCCGGAATCCGTCGCTCTATCCTCTGAGCTACAGGCGCACACTGTATTTAGTCTCTTTGTTTTATTCAGTTTGTCCTGTCGATTGAAGCCAAAATTTAATCTTCTTTGAACTTCTTCACTATAGCCCAAAGCTTTCTGTTTTTCAAATTTCAGTCAATCAGCAATCCCTATAATCCAGCATGAAGGAAATGAGATAAATTTGGTGGAACTTCTTTCAGTTAATCTTTTAACGCACTGAGGATATCTGCTTTTTGCTCTCTCTTCAATGGAAATAAATATTTCTTTATACACTTCTCCTGGTAATTAAAAAGAATAATTACTGTCCCATCCTCAGCTAAAGTATTAAAAATATGCAAATAATCAACTAAAACAGGAAATTTAATATCGTTAGCACTAACAAAGCCACGCAATTTTTTCTCGACAATTTTAAAAGAAAGGTCTGTCTCATCTGCATCATTAACAATCAGCACTCCACATACTTTCCCGTCTTTAGAATGAAAAGGCAGTGAATGACAAAACTCAACAAAGGAATCAAGACAGCTAAAACACATAAAATCGTTAAAATCAATTACAATAATCAATTGAGCCTGCTCAATTGGAAGGCTTTTCCCATAGAATTCACCATAAAAGAGAGACAGACCCATAATAAGAAAAAATAAAAAAAGTTTTTTCCCCCGGTATTTCTGTTTCATATACATTCAACCCTGCCAATCTGACATACTTTTGCTTTGCTGATTTAGCTTATTTATTCATACTTTCAGCTTGCCTCTCACTGTCTACAATCCTGTACTTCTTCAATGTGATTCCATCACCGGCCCTGGAATAAAGGAAATCACTACCATCAATATAAATACAGTGGCTCCCTTCGGGAAGGGTTAATACTGCTTTCTGTTTTCCTTCAGGATCGAGAATATATACATCCCTGCTGGGGTTTTTCGAAAACTCCCCGCTAAGGACATACACTTTCCCGGTACTATCAACAGCAATGTCTTTGTATATAATCTCACAGGGAATAACAAATGAACCGATTTTTTTCTTTTTTACATGTTTCATCTTCATGAGACTGTGGGACCACAGTTCTTTCCCTTGTGAGTCAAATTTAACTATCTTATCCTGGAAATTATAAGCAATATATAGATTCTTCATAGAATCAAAATCAAAATCTATCCAATTCATCATAAGTGAAGAATTCTTTTCTGAATAACGAAATTTCCGGATGACCTCTCCCTTTGTGTTTATCAATACGATCCTGCATCCCTGATCTGAAGTTACTGCAGCCACAGCAATCTCACTATCAGAGATTACTTTAAAATCATTTATTAACATCCTTAGAGGAATGCGGTGCTGAAATTTCAGATCCTTATTAAATACTTGAAACCCGGGAATATACTGGTCAGTCACATAAATATACGCCCTGGAACAGTCAAGAAGCCTGGGGGCTAAAAACTCCCCAGGCCCCTGACCTTTCCGCCCGACTTTTTTCTGTAATTTCCCCTGACAATCAAATTTTTTAAGGCAGTAATCCATTGCATCGGTCACATAGATATAATTCTGCGAATCCACTGCAATCCCAGCCCACTGGAATAAAATATTGTCATCAAGATTTCCGATAGAAAGGACTTCTTCAAACGATACCTGCCGCACTTCTTCTGCTTGTATGAACTGAAGCCTGGAACAAAACAGCACACCTAAAAACAAAATTCCCATACAAATCTTTCCTTTTCTCATTTTTATCCACCCGTAATCTATAAGACGACAGAGAAACTTTTACTTTCTCATTTCACAGAATTCATCATCTTTCAATATACTTCTTACAAAAAACATAACCAACTATACAGATAATCTCCCCACCCATATAAATATGTGAAAGAGGATCATCAACACATCTTATAAAAGCATCCTCACAATCCGCTGCTTCAACAAACGAAACATTTAAACTAAAAATCACGGCAAATAATACCACCAAAATTAGCAGCTTATTTAGATTTTTGCATTTTTTTCTCATTTTTCCCTCCTTTTAAATTTAGGTCTCAATATAATACTTAATAATAATACTTAATACACCAGCTATACCCCACTATACATCCGGCAGCATACATACCAAAGACTTCAAGTCCCCCAAATGCACCAGCAATCAAAGCATCAGCTCCACATTTAACCACTGCATCCATACAAACATTTTTAGCCTGCATGAACGGAGCCGTGACCTGGAGCAAAGCTAACAAAAGCAAAACTCCAACAATAATTTTGTTTCTATTAATTTTTCTCATTGTTTAACCTCCTTTCAGTTAAGATATATAGCAATATTTATGCCAGAAATAATTTATAATGATATTCGTCTAAGATGTTGAATATAATGAAGATATAAAATACAATCTATATAGAAAAACAATCAAAATAAGAAAAAAATGGCACACTTTATGCCGTCTCCCCATATTTACATGTCACACTTTGTGACATGCAGCATTATCCACGGAGTCCTGGGTTATTCACGAGTCAAGCTTGCTGCAGATGCAAGGCACAGCGCATGAAGTTGTGGTCCTTCACCACGAATGTGCTGTAACGAAGCAGATGCAGTAAGATCGGCTCGCCTGTAAGGTAAAGAATGCCGATATTTAGAAAAAAGAATTGCATTATTGGAAGAGAGCTAAATTTTATGCTGAAGCGAAAATCAATGTAACTGGCAGATATAAAAAAATAAATATTGGTATCGGCATTCTTTATGAATAATCCAGGAGAATGGATATTGCCATCTGCATATGATATATTTAGGATGAAAATGGTACATGCCAGATTTGCTCCAAGCCCAACTGGATACCTGCACATAGGTGCAGCACGCACATGCCTTATTAACTGGCTGTTTGCACGTCATCATAAAGGAAAGTTTATACTCCGTATTGAAGATACAGATACAGCCAGATCATCAGACAAGATGAGCATGGGAATAATCCGGGCACTGACATGGCTGGGGCTTGACTGGGATGAAGGGCCAATCTTTCAGTCAAAAAGAATAGAGATTTACAGAAATAAAGCAGAAGAGCTTGTACGGAAGGGAAAGGCTTACCATTGCTACTGCCTGCCCGAGGAAATTCAGAAAAGAAAAAAAGAAGCCCTGGATTCAGGAAAAAACTGGATTCAGGACCGGCGTTGTTTAAAAATTTCGTCCGAGGAGAAAAGGCGTTTTGAACTGCACAAAAAGCCTAGGGCTATCAGATTTCTGGTCCCTGAAGGTGAAATAAATTATAACGATTTAATTCACGGACACATCTATGTACGGAACGAAAACATCGAGGATTTCGTCTTGTTACGGAGCGATGGTCTACCTACCTACCATCTATCTGTTGTTGTAGATGATATAGAGCAAAAAATAACGCATATCATCAGGGGTGATGACCATATTTCTAACACTCCCAAACAAATCTTGCTTTATCAGGCATTTGGTGTTGAACCGCCTGAATTTGCCCATCAATCTCTTATTCTCGGCAAGGACAAAAAGAAACTGAGTAAAAGGCACGGCGTGAGTTCTGTCCTTCAATTCAAAGAAGATGGTTATCTGCCCCTTGCCATTTTGAATTTTTTAGCCCAGATGAGCTGGTCACCTGGTGAAGAAAGGATTTATTCCTTAGATGAAATGGTAAACAGATTTTCTCTTGAAAAACGTGCCAAGGGCAATCCTGTATTCGACATGTCTAAACTCGACTGGCTTAACGGACAGTTAATCTCTGTAATGACAGCCGATGAGCTCTTTCCTTATGTAAAAACTGAATTGAAAAATGCAAATCTCTGGCAGGATAAATATGCAAAAGAGCAAAAAGAATGGTTTTTCAGGCTCCTGAACCTGCTAAAGGAGAGAAGTAGAAAAATCAAAGAATTTGCAGTAAGAGGAAGGCCTTTTCTTTCAGATGACTTTGAATATGACCCTTCCGGTGTTGAAAAATACTTAAACGATAAAAGTATGGAAGAACTCCTGCAAAAATTAATGAGCGATTTTGAAGAAATGCAAACTTTTACCGCAGAAAACATAGAACATGCTTTGCGTAAAAGAGCAGAAAAAGAAGGACTAAAAGCGGCTTTTTTTATACATGCTTTAAGAATGCTTATTCTAGGAATGCCAGTCAGCCCAGGTCTTTTTGATGTAGTAGAGCTTTTGGGCAGAGAAAAAACAATCCGCCGCGTTAATGCTTACTTCAAGAATAATCCAGGCTAAATATTCTCGATAAAATGGTCTATACATATTTATAAAAAAGGGTTGACTACCATTAGAAAAAACATATAAAATTAATGGGAGTGTGAAAGGAACAAAATTCATTTTTCTATAGAAGAAAAATTAATTATATAGCCAAGGTTTAAGGTCATTGAAGAATAAAGCGTACTTGTCTTTATTAAATAACAGAGGAATGGATAGAATTAATTACACCAAAAACTTACTGATACTGAACAATAATCAAGAAGAAAGAAAGTATCTATATAATCTGTTCAGTAAAGTTGGTCATGCTTATTCAGCCTCCACATTGGAAAAAACCATTTCCTTTCTTGAATCAAACAATATCAATGTCATCATTGTTAAAGATTCGATGGCACATTATTCCTCACTCAAAGGATTACTAAAAAAAACAACAAGCCTCCTTATCATAGGAAAAGAGGAAAAAAGTCTAAATGAAATCAGCAGTGAATGGCCTCAGGCTTACCACTTAGATACTTATGTTTTCCCATCTGAGGGAAAAGATGACAATGGCCTTCTGCAAACACTCGAAAGAGCAGTTGAACATTCCAAATTGAAAATGGAAGTTGAAAACTTGCAGAATTTTGTTATGCAAAATGACATAGATATGAAAGAAGCTTTTCTAGAGATAAAAGAAATCAAAAATGTTATCCAAGATTCAATCGTCAAAGAACTTGAAAAACGCATTGAGATTGAGGCTAAATATTTCTCTTTCAAAAAGGAAAAAATCAAAATTGAACATATCCTCAAAAAGCTCTATAGAGCTAACGATGTGACAAGTTTATTGGATATCGTGGACGACATAAAAGAAATCGTCCAGGCCCAAGGTATTTCTATCTACATCATTGACGAAAATGAAACACTCGGAAAATACATAAAGCCTCTGGTATGGGATGATTCCATTTTATCTCATCCAGACTTTTCAAAACATATCGTTCTTATTGACTCTCAGGATTTTGCTGCATCCGTTGCTAATGACGGCCTTGAAATCAATTCTTCTAATCCTGTCTTCGATAACAGGCTATCCAGAAGATATATCGAACAATTAAAATTCCCCCTTGAAAACATTCTTTCTGTCCCAATTATGCATGACAGAAAAATAATAGGTGTTTTGGAAGTATATAACAAAAGTAAAAACAAAAATTCAAAAAAAAGAGGATTCTCAAAAGAAGAGCAGCAAGTAATGCGAAGGCTTTCTGAACATATTTCCATAGCTATCACAAAACTTAACCTGATTCAGTATGATGCCCTGACCGGCCTGCTCCGCCCTGATCCCTTTTTTAATAAAATAATTCATAAGTTAAAATTGGAGAAAAAAAGATATCAGGAACAATCATTTTACTCCCTTGTTATGGGTGATGTAGATTGGTTTAAAAACTATAACGACAGAAACGGCCATGAAGCGGGCAATAAACTACTCAGAGAATTGGCTTCCATCCTAAAATCCTCTATAAGAGAAGAAGATTTTCTGTGCCGCTATGGCGGAGAAGAATTCGTGTTTTTTCTCTCCTCCATAAAAAGCAAAGAAGAAGCTTTTATCTTTACCGAAAGAATTAGAAAAAACGTAGAAGAACATTATTTTGAACATCAGGAATTCCAGCCAAGGAACAATCTGACAATGAGTTTTGGAATTACTAACTTCTCAAAAGATAAGTTCACATCTTTAGCTTCAATTACAAAAAATAGCCTGAAAAAGATAGTTAACGAAGCAGACATGGCTCTTGCAGAAGCAAAAGGTAAAAGAGCATTGCAATTAGGCATCAAAGATAAGAAAAAAATCCCAAATGACAAAAATAGAATCTCTGTATATTGTAAAGAAAAAAGTGACGAACTAGGAAGACAAGATATTGTCATGCCATACGAAGAAATTTATGCCCAGGAAAGAAGAACGTTCAAAAGATATTACATTTCAACTGTTCTTATTTACAAAAATGACAGATCTCAATCAGTAACAAAGACAATAAATTTGAGCCTTAATGGGGCAAAAATCAGCAGTGAATTAAAGCTTCCCAAGGATAAAACATATGAGATAATCATCATCCTTGGAAATAAAGCCTGCCAGTGCAAAGGAAATGTAGTCTATTCTGAAAAATTAAATACAAGCCTTCCTTATTACCATTCAGGTTTAAAATTCAGGGAATTGCCTCTAAAGGACAGGATAATATTTGAGGACTATTTTAATTCTATCAACACAAAAGGATCATCTCTCTCGCAATAGGCTTTCTTTTTCTATTTAATTTCCAATTCTTCAATTATTGATTCCAAATATTGGGCAGGAGGGGTTATACACTCATAATAGTTATCTTTCAATTCTTTTATCTTATTATCAAAAGAAATAAAATCCTCTTCATTACTCCAGTTTTCCATGCTTACTTTCTCAAGGATATCTTTAATAACATTTTCATTTAAAACACCCACTGTATACCTCGGCAGTGAACAGTTATCTTTCTCACACATTCTTATATTGCCCAACATAAACTTTCGGAGCTCATCTTGATGCCGTATGATCTCCTGTTTTACAAAAAATTGATCTTTGGGAGATTCAGTCTCAGAAAGTTCTATATAGAGTTTTTTAGCCTTATCTATACTATCAGTCATGACAGAAATAAGAACCTCTGTGTCCAGGATTATCTTATTATTATTCTCAAAATAGTTAATTTCACCATCATTCTCTATATCTTCAACCTTACGGTATTTCTCTAAGACTTCATAAGTATCTTGAAATGTTTCCTCAGGCTTAACTTCCTCTGTCTCATGGGAAATGTCTTCTTCTTCGGTATCTTCAACTGGACGCGGCTCTCCCGGAAGATATTTCTTTTCTTCTTTCTCTTCTTCCATCTTTGTTTCTATAGTTTCTTCAGTTTCGGTTACTGTTTCTACTTCCGCCTCCTGTTCTAAGCCTTGTTCCGGTTCTTCTCCTTCTGCTTCGATATCCGGACCAACTTCTGGCTTTACTTCCGGTTCCTTTTCATGCTCAACCTCTTTGATTTCTTCTTCTAAAGGCTCGGCTGCCGTAAGAAGTTCTTTTATTTTATTAAGCTTTGAGAGTTCATTTTTTAAGTTAAAACTTACTTCTTTGCCGTCATAACTTTCAGGAATATCGGCTACAATTCCGTATTTCTCTTCTAGCTGAACTTTCAGTGAACTTACTTTTCCTGTAACTTCTTGATTGATTACTTCAAGCTTCTTGTTCAACTCGCTTACATTTCTCAATTCTTCGAGAGATTTTCCTGTAATAACCTCAATTTCAGTTTGAAACTGAATCGCTCTATCAAGATGTTCTTTTATCTGTCTTTTTATATCCTCTTTTTCACTTTCAAACTCACTAAGAATCGATTTGTAACTTGTTAAAGATTCTTTTTCTTCTTCTATGTCCTCTTCGATCTGAGTTATTCTCTTTTCAGCTTCCTCTTTTTCCAGCCTGATTTTTTCCTCAAGTTCTTTTTCTACTTTCTCCTTTTTCTGGGAAAGAACTGCCTTTAATTGATTCTCGATCTCTTCAATAATAGACGCAGATTGTTTTACAAAATCTTTATCTTTTTTCATTTTGATCTCCTTAAGCCTTTGGACATATGTTATTACTCACAAAAAATTCTGTCAAGATGATACTTCCTCTTAAAAAAGCAATTTTATGCTATCTATACTGGCAGAGAAACAGTTCTAATTCAATAGCCTTTAGAGACGAATTATCAGGGTAATTTCATCTTTATTCTCTCATCTATAAAGGTGATGCTTTATCACCTTAAATTAAGATTGATAAAAATAACTCATTAATGTATAAAGAATAGCGAATGAACCAAACTAGTCGAATTTTTTATAATTTAATTTCACCCGACAGGTTGCCGAGTAAAGGAGTGGAACAATGAACAATCAAGAAGAAATCTTGATCATAGATGAAAAAAGAAAAAACAGAGCTTTCCTCTCACAGATCTTGAACAGTCTGGATGTATCCATTAAAGAGGTGTCATCTCTCTCTGAAGCCTCAAATCAACTTTCCAATTCGACTAATATCTCCATGGCAATGATTTCCCTCAGTCATTCTTACGCTAATGCTTTAAACTCCCTCCGCCGCATAAAATCTATCAACCCAGAATTATCTATAGTTTTTCTTTCTAAAATCGAGGAACAGGATATGGCAATATCCCTCCTGCAAAAAGGTATTATCGACCATATTGCCCTTCCCCATAATGCGGCAGGAATCTTTTCTGCTGTGAAAAACGGGCTTGAAAAAAGAGAATTAATTAAAAAAAATAAATTATACTTGCAAAAACTAGGCAACTTAAGGTTGCAGCAGCAAAAAAATATAAGAAAAGCCCTGGAGCTTGAAGATATCTATGACACGACTATTGAAAATTTGATGACAGCTCTGGACTTGAGGGATGTGGAAACATTTGGCCACTCCCAGGCCGTAGCAAAATACAGCCAGGTCCTTTCCCAGATCCTGGGGATCAAAGACAAGGATGTCCTCGACAATATAAGAAAAGGAGCACTTCTTCATGATGTGGGAAAAATCGCAATCCCTGACTCCATCCTCAAAAAGCCGGGTTCTCTTTCAGCCAAAGAATGGGAAAAAATAAGGCTTCATCCGTCCTTAGGGTTCGGATTGATCAAAGAGATAAAACTCTTAAAAGAAGTCGGAAATATCATACTGTATCATCACGAAAGATATGACGGCACAGGTTATCCAAAACAATTGAAGAAAGACAAAATACCTATAGAAGCCAGGATATTTGCCCTGGCTGACGCTCTTGATGCCATCACTTCTCATCGTCCATACAGCAAAGAGAGAAATTTCGAGACTGCAAAAAAAGAAATCCAGGAAAACGCAAATACACAATTTGATCCTCAAGTGGTTGAAGCCTTTTGCTCTTTAAGTTTAGATAAATGGAAAAAAATCCGTTTTGATACAACAAGGCTCATGCCCTCCTTCGAAAACATGCTCCATACTATGCAATAGTGGCAGAGATGACTCGTGGAATCCCATGAAGATCTTTAAAACATTTCACATCTCTCCAGCCGGACCCAAACATTTCCATTGTTTTATCCTTCTGCCCATGACCAATTTCAAAAATAAGATATCCACCAGATTTTAAATACACTGGAGACTCCTTTACCAATTTTCTTATAACTTCCAGTCCGGTTTTTCCGGCCACAAGGGCCTTCCTGGGTTCATGCTTTATAATCTCTTCCTGGAGAGTTCTCCATTCTGTGTCAGAAACATAAGGAGGATTTGAAATGATAAAGCCGCATTTACCTTCCAAATTTAATTTTTTTAAAGGAGTAAACAAATTTCCGTAGACAAAGGTTATTTTTGAGATTTCTTGAACGGCTGCATTCAACCGCGCATTTTTCAGGGCCTTACGTGAAATATCGCTTGCAATTATCCGCGCCAGAGGAAGCTCTTTTGCCAAAGATACCGCAATATTTCCGCATCCCATACCTATATCCACTATAATTTCTTCTCTCCCCGATGAAACCTTAATAACTCTATCCACCACTAATTCTGTTTCTGGTCTTGGGATCAAAACCCCAGGGAAAACCCTAAACGGGATAGACCAGAATTCCTTTTCCCCTATCAAATATGCCAGGGGGAATCCATCAAGGCGGGAGGAAATTAATCGATAATATAACTTCTTCTGTGCTGTAGACAGTCTTCTATCTGAACCTGCATAAAATTCTTCTTCTGACATCGATACAGCCTTTAAAAGCAAAATCTTAGCTTCAAGAGCAGGCTGGGCAATGTCTTTTAGAAGAGACTTCCCATTGACATACAATTGCTGAATTTTGCTCAATTGAAATTCTATTTATGACGAGGATTTGGCCTTATCCCCCATAATCTGAGCCTGAAGATGAACCGTTAATGCATCAATGACCTCATCTATATTTCCATCAAGTATGTATTCTAATTTGTGGAGACTTAAATTCAGGCGGTGATCTGTAATCCTTGACTGGGGGAAATTATATGTTCTTATCTTCTCACTTCTCTCCCCTGTTCCTACCTGAGATTTCCTGTCTTGAGAAATCTGTTTCTGCTGTTCAGTAATGGCTCTATCCATCAATCTCGACCGCAAAATCCGCAGAGCTTTTTCTTTATTCCGGTGCTGGGACTTTTCATCCTGACATGAAACCGTAATCCCACTGGGCTTATGAGTGACACGAATGGCAGTATAGTTACGGTTAACATTCTGCCCTCCAGGACCCGAAGCCCCGAAAGCCTCTATCCTTAAATCCTTAGGGTCCAGTAGAACATCGACCTCATCAGCTTCCGGAAGTACAGCAACCGTCACTGTGGATGTATGGATTCGACCACTGGCCTCAGTTTTTGGAACTCGCTGAACCCGGTGAACACCGCTTTCAAACTTCAGATGCGAATAAACACTATCCCCACGGATATTGACAATAATTTCTTTAAAACCACCGACAGGAGACGGGCTTGTGCTCATAACTTCCGATTTCCATCCCTTCTTTTCTGCAAGGTGGAAATACATGCGGAATAGATCCTGAGCAAAAAGGGAAGCCTCATCTCCACCTGCCCCGGCTCGAATCTCAAGAAATACATCCTTTTCATCATTAGGGTCTTTAGGAAGCAGCAATATCTTAAGCTCTTTTTCAAGCTCTTCCTCTTTTTGATGCTGTTCCTTTAAATCCTCTTCCGCCAGCTTTCTTAAATCCGGGTCCACATCCGCATCGTCTAATATCTCTTTAGAGTCTCTAATATCTTTCTGAATCTTCTCAAAGTATTCATATTTCTTAACGATAGGCTCCAATTTAGCCCGTTCTTTTGATATTTTCTTAAGCTTTTGAGGGTCTGAAACTAAAGCGAGGTTAGACAGAGACAGTGTAAGGCTGCGGTATTTTTCCTTTATATTTTTCAGTTCTTGAAGCATCCTTTCTATTTATTGACATTACTATATTTTTTCCTGAACTTTTCTACTCGTCCAGCACTGTCCACGAATTTCTGTTTACCTGTAAAAAACGGATGGCACTTGGAACAAATTTCCACCCTGATTTCTTTTTTGGTAGACCGCGTCTTGAATGTATTTCCGCATGCACATGTCACTGTACATTCCACATAATCCGGATGAATTCCTTTCTTCATATCAATTACTCCTTGTCAAGCAAATGATTATAACAGATATTTCCACCAAGAGTAAACACCATCTTACAGTGCATTCGTGTGGCAGGTTGGATCGCATCAGAAAATACGGTGGCATCAACCAACATCCCCTTATAATGGGCGACCCGGATTCTGGACGTAATCCGCAGAGTATAATCAAGTATTTAAATCAATCACATTTATCTTTAGTTTGGATATGTCAGCCTTTCCGGCCTTAATTGCATAGCATTCTTTAATATAATTTCCCTTGCTCAAATTGTGATTGGCGTAAAAATTGCCCCTTGTATTCCAGTCCCCAAGAGCTGCCATAAACTTTTTTGGGTTATGTCGGTGGAACATTTCAATTCCATATGCATCAATAGCAAGAGCATCTGGCCCTACAATTACAGCATCTTCATTAAAAGTTCCCATCCTCTCAGGTGCAGGACTGTGCCATCCGTACACAAGGAGCATGCAATCCAGAATGTTAAGTGAGACTTTTTTCCTGAAAATATACTTGTAGGCTGCGGCCATTCTAAAGGGAAAATCAGGCCAAACTGCACCACCCCCACTATGGAAGTGATTCATGTCTCTCACTAAACCCATAAGATTTTTAATACACATAGTGTAGCACGTCCAGGGATGTGTTTTTGCTCTGGGGACATTTATTAGTACTGTATCCGGATCATAAAGAATTTTAGCGACATATAATTTGTGCCATCCTCCCTTATCGAGAGATTGCTTAATATAATGCTGTTTATCATTAGTAAGTATGAACAATTCAGCACCTTGATTAATAATGGTCTCTTTCAAACTTGGATGTTTTTTGCTTAACGTTGTCCATCCCTTATCGTGACTCAGCACAATGACAGATTCCGCCCCTGCTTCTTTACATAGCTTAATAACTGCATATAATGCTTCGCTGGATGTGTTGCCTAATTGATTGCTGTTGTCTATAGCATTAACTTTAATGAGGGCTTTTTTACCTTTAACGAAAGAATGCATTCCTCCAAAAACATCTACTGCTACTTTTATACGATTATATGAAGCTTCAAAGGATGAAGAAAACTTCCCTCCTTTCGCTACAGCAAGGTCATAATCTTCAGTTTTGAAAAATATTTTTCTCCCTGATTTAGCGAAGCTTTTCCCAAATAGTCCAATAGGCATTTCCATACTGATCAGTTCCAAGAATTTCCTTCTTGACAACTTTTTAGCTGTCATCTTTACCCCTTTTTATTGTTCTCATGTAATATTATACTGTTATTTGTTTCACGTACTATTTTTATACACATACGAAATGTAGACCACTTAATCCCAACTTCTCTGTAATTTGCCGGATTTCATCTTGATATATTGGATTCATTACTATTATCATATCCGGTCTGTAATTTCGCAGGAATTCAGGCCGTACAATTTGTTGTCCGGTTCCCGCTACATATTTTACTTGTTTGCGCGGATTGATGTCTACTACATACTCGATTTTCTTTTGAGTATTGAGAATATTTAAGAAAGTAACGCCCTTTGATCCAGCTCCCCAGACGACAACCTTTTGTTTTCTTTGTATAATCTGTTTAAGGTTATTCCTCCAAACTTTTATTTTTTCTTTATATTTGTCAGCGAATATTTTTATGTGTGAAGATAAATCTTTAAGCTCACCATTAAAATAGTGCTTTGAAATTTGCAGGTTCTTGGCAGGTGAAGCTTCAATACAGAGATATTGACCCTTATAAGTTTCTTTTATGTCATATATCTTAAAACCACATGATTTGAATAGAAAGTAGAGTGAACTTTTACTGAAATAAGAACAATGTTCATAAATCAAGTCCCAAATTCCCAAATCTCGTATTGTGAACATCACATTTGGCACTTCAAAGAATACTACCATGTTCAATCTCTTTCCAATGGAGAGACGTACAGTATTTAAAAAATCAAAAGGATATTGAATATGTTCTAAGACATGCCGACAACATATAAAATCTGCTTTATATAAAGCAGAAGATTCAGAATAAAATTGCTGTATGAATTTAATCTGTCCCTTCTCTTTCCCGTTATCATTTTGTTTAGGAACATAAGTTGGATCAAATCCAATTCCGCGGTTATCACCTAGCTTGCAAATCAACTTTAAGAAATCGCCCTTGCCTGATCCAATTTCCACGATATCCTTTCCATGAAGATCATAGCGTTCTACCAAATCAGTGGCTAATGATTCCGTATAGTTTTGAAAAAGAGGCGAGAAATATAGTGAGTTTTCATAATACTGATTGTAATCCATCAACTCTGTCTTGAAGGCCATATTGAAAACATGACCACAATATCGACAAAATCCCAGTTGGATGTCTCCTTTTGGGGCCTGTAAAGCTTTATTCCGGCTGGCATAGAGCAAGTTAGAATGAATTGGGACCTGATCTATTTCAAGAATAGGATCAATCTCTTTATTTCTGCATATAGGGCAAAGACCTTGTTTAATATTATCTTTTCCGCTTATCATTTTTTCTGCCTGTGCAAATCATAAAAATTATATTTATTTATTCATTGTTTTCAAACAGATATAAGTTCGGCTGAAAGATTCAACCGTCTAAGTCCTTGCTGAATTTCGGCGGAGTAAATTGGATTCATGATAATCACAATATCTGGTTGAAATTCTTGTAAAAAATCTGGCCCTACAATCTGGTGCCCAGTCCCTGCCATATACGTTTCATGTTTATGTGGATTGATATCTACAGCATATCTAATTTCGTCTTGAATTTTTAATGTAGTCAAGAAGGCTACTCCCTTTGAGCCAGCACCCCAAATAACGGCTCTCTTCTTATTTTCTTTGATGCTATTTAATCGCTTCTGCCATTCTTCAAATTTACGGGGCAAGTTTTCAGTAAACCAAGAAATATCTTGGGATAAAGTTTCCATATCGTTTTCCTGTGACAATATAGAATGCTCCTTGCCAGAGCCAGGGCTTGCCACTATCATCAAGTATTGGTCATAATAATCCTTCCAAAGATCTATGACATCGAATCCACAGTTCCGAAAGAGTCTGGCAAGCGATCCAAGGCTAAAGTACGAACAGTGCTCATAATAGATGTCCCAAAAAGCAAGTCCACGAAGTATGCGTCCTACATTAGGGACCTGAAAAAAAACAATTGTTTGACTATTATTCCCTATTGATCGGCGGATAGCATTTACAAAATCAGCAGTCTGCTGGATATGTTCAAGTGTCATCTTACAACAAATAAAATCAGCTCGGTAGTCAGCATATTTTTCTGAGTAAAAATCATTTATAAAAATGATGTCATCGGTTTCAAAGCTGTTGTTATGCCTTCTTATATAAGCAGGGTCAAAGCCAACTCCATGATTTCTTCCCAAGCGGCAGAGTATTGTCAAAAACTCTCCCTGCCCACATCCTATTTCAATAATATTCTTCTCATGCAAATCATATCGTTCAATTAAGTGCTTGGCCAAGTTTTTATGGAAAGTATTAAATGTGGAAGAAAAGGCTTGCGTGCCTTCATATCGCGATGAATATTCGTGTACGTTTGGATCAAAAGCGAGGTTAGATATAAACCCACAGTTTGGACAAAACCCTAAAGAAATATCTCCTTTATGATATTTCAAGGCTTCCTCTCGTGTTTTTAAGAGAAGCACACTGTGTACCGGAACGTTATCAAGCTTATAAAAGACTGACATTCCTCGATGACCACAGTTAGGGCATGATCGACTTATAAACATAATTTTTTATTACAAAACGTTAACACAATTGACCATCATTATAATAGTCATAATCCGGGCTAAATTATCTTAAGTTTGGGAATTGGGATGATGAATTTACCTCCCTTCTGGCGATATGTTTCTTGCTGTTGCAGAATTTCTTCGGCAAAATTCCAGGCAAGCAACAAAACGTAATCAGGCATGTCTTCCAATAGCTTTCCTGGTGGATAAATACGTAAGTGATTAACTCCCATATGCAAACCATGTTTGAATTTGTTCAAATCGACAACATAGTCTACAAGTCTTTTATCAATCCCACAGTAGCTCAGTAAAGTTGCTGCTTTTGCTGCGGCTCCATAGGCAACAATTTTCTTTCCTTTTCGCTTTAGTTTCCACAGCAGATCCATCAGTGAACGTCTAATTTCTTGAACGTGTCCAGCAAAATCAAGATAGTAATCAATCCGATCTACTCCCTTCTTTACCTCCTCTTCTAATAATAAGCGCACAGATTCTCCAACGAGCTCATGATGTCCCACAAACAATCGTAATGATCCTCCATATGAGGGAATACGCCTGATATCGTTGAGAAAAAGAGAATGCCTTTTAAACAAGTTGTTTAGTGCTGTAACTGAGAAATAACAGAGATGTTGATGATAGAAAGTGTCAAATTCCCGGTTGTCAACCAAATCGGCTACATAATGGACCTCTAGAACTGCCACTCCGGAGTCTTTCAAAATAATATTAATGCCATCTACAAAACCGTTGAGATCATGTACATGTGCCAAGACATTGTTAGCAAGGAATAGATCCGCCATTGATCCTTTCTCATCTCGCAGCTGTAATGCCAAATCTTTCCCAAAGAATGTACAAATAGTTTGTATGCCTGCTTCCTTGGCAGCTTGAACTGGGCCTTCAGCCGGATCAATCCCCAAAACTGGAATGCCTTTTTCCATAAAATTTCTGAGCATGTAACCATCATTACTGGCCGCTTCAATAACTAAGCTATTTGAATCCAGCTTCCTTGATTCAATAAGCTCTGTGGCACTTGCTTTGAAATGCTCAAGAAGTGTCTTTGAGACAGAAGAATAATAAGGATAATTTCTGCAAAAAAGTATTTCTGGAGAAACGGATTCTGTAATTTGAACAAGTCTGCAATTGGGACAAAATACAACATCGAGGGGAACAATCGATTCTGGTGAGCTTAATTGTTCTTCTGTAAGAAGCGCATCTGCAATTGGCGTCTTGCCTAAAGACAATATTGGCTTAAGCTCAGAATTTAAACAGGAATGACACTTTGGTTTTAATCTTTCCATTTTATTGCTTTTAATCTAGACTTTTTTAACCTGGATTATTCATAAGAACTGCTACATTATTTAAGTTCATGCACTGAGTCTAGCATTTGCGAAAACCTCAAATCGTGAAAGTCATGCATGTTCTTGGTTTTTCCACCGCATTGTCTTATCCAAACGCCCGCTAGCTAATAAATGTTTAAGATGAGCAAGTCGCTTGTACTTAGGGCCTTCAAATTCTTCCAGAGTCAAACCGATTTTCTGGAAGGCAATATATAGCTGTTTAGCTCCTTGTCTTGCATTCCATTTTGGCTTGAATTCAGGCAATGTTTGCTCTAATTTACTGCAATCAACTCGATAACAGCGTTTATCTTTTCCAGCACCTTTGGCATATTCAATATGGGAGTTTGGTACTGTTTCTGCCACAATTTCAGCTAACTGGCGAATTCTGTAGTTCTCTTGTGTTTGCCCCACATTGAAAGTTTGATTATGAATTAAGTCACGCGGTGCATGCAGTATAGCTATAAATGCTCGGGAAATATCTTCTATGTGAACTATAGGACGCCAAGCCATACCATCACTCTTTAGATATACTTTCCCAGCAGTAAAAGCCCAAGCAACAAGATTATTTAGAACCAGATCAAAACGTAATCTGGGTGATACTCCATAAGCAGTCCCGCTGCGTGGAAAAGTAGGGCTGAACTTATAATCTGATAGATTTAAAATATCCTTTTCCACGCGGACTTTTGATATGCCATAAGGAGTAACCGGGTTTAATTTAGATTCTTCACTCACCCAATCCTGACCTGCCGCACCATAATTGCTACACGAAGAAGAGAAAATAAATCGCTCAACTCCTACCTTTTTTGCCAGATACGCAAGGCGTACTGAAGCTGCATGATTTATCTCATAGGTCAATTTTGGATTCAAGTCGCCAAGGGGATCGTTTGAAAAACCAGCAAGATGAATAATGGCCTCAAATCCTTCAAGATCTGAAGCTTCAACATCACGAATATCCTTTTTTAGCTCTTTGATATTCATCATTCTTTTCCCATTTCCAAATGTGCATTCTTTATAGAGATCACTATCTAATCCTTCCACATCATGTCTATTTTCTATTAACATTGGCACCAGAACAGTTCCGATATAACCATTGTGTCCGGTTACTAGAATTCTCATATTATTAATCACCCCAAATTTTCCAAGGTGCTTTGCCGCTCTTCCAGAGTGATTCCAACAAATATTTTTCTCGCAAAGTATCCATGCATTGCCAGAAAGATGTGTGGCGATAAGCCATGAGCTGTCCGTCCTCGGCGAGCTTTTCTAAAGGTTCTCTCTCCCATACTGTTTCATCGCCTTCAATGTAATCAAACACACCAGATTCAAGGACAAAAAAAGCACCATTTATCCATCCTTCACCAATCTGAGGTTTTTCAGTAAACTCTTTTACTTTATCTCCTTTGAATTTCATGTATCCATACCGTGCTGGCGGCCGGACAGCAGTGACAGTAGCTAACTTGCCATGGGATCTATGGAAGGCTAATAATTTATGTAAATTTACATCAGAAACTCCATCGCCCCATGTAAGCATAAATGTTTTATTTCCTAAATATGTCTCCAGTTGTTTAATACGGCCTCCTGTTTGTGTTCGGATTCCAGTATCGATTAAATCTATTGTCCAATCTTGTTTTGGGCTATTATGAACGTTTACTTTGCCTTTTTTTAAATTAACAGTAAGGTTACTTTCCAGCGCACAATAATCGACTATATATTTCTTTATCATTTCTCCTTTATATCCAAGAGCGATCACGAAGTTTTTAAAACCATAATAATAATAATGCATCATAACATGCCAAAGAATCGGTCTCCCCCCGATTTCAACCATTGGCTTTGGCTTAACCTCAGTTTCCTCTGCAAGCCGTGATCCAAATCCACCAGCGAGAATTCCAACTTTCATCTGCCTTCTCCTTTTTTGTAATTTCAGGTTTTGTTAAAAGATTTATGTGACTTTTTAACCGGCTCTTTTAAAATCAAGTTTGCTATGAGATGTTTCCAATTAAGCCGCATCCACCATACAAGAATTATATAGCACTTTATTTGCTTATTAAAGCTTAATGAAGCATGTCTTATAGATATGAAATGTTCCAAAAAAAGCTTCCAATGAGGGAATGTAATTTTCCCCTTAGTAGCTGGATCATACCAGACTTGCCTTGAATGTCGATTAGGATATATTTTCCAGTGTTGTTGAGGATGATTCCTCCTTAAAAAAAGAAATTCCGGAATTTCAAAAAATCGACCAAGCAACGCAAGTTTTCCCAATAAAACTCTGTCTGAAGACGAATAATTCCCGATAAGTTTGGTCTTTTTAAGAATACAAGAACGTATTAGCCCAAATACTTGAATTTGTGGGTGAGCAACGCATATGCATTCATAAAAACGCTTTTGGGGCTTTTCGGAACCAAGATTTGCCATAGATCTGTATTCTCTCGTAATTTTTCCGTATTCATTAATTTCTTTAGTTCTAGAATAGCATAAGATTATAGAGGCATTCTGATCCAGCACTTCAACACATCTCCCTAAAAATTCAGAATCGCACAGATCATCATGGGCAGCCCATTTAAAGTACTCTCCTGATGACAATGCAAAGACGCGGTTGAAATTTTTGCTTGCTCCGAGGTTAAGCTTATTACGAAAGTAACGGATGCGTGAATCTCTGGCCGCATATTTTAAACATATATCCTGAGTATTGTCAGTAGAAGCATTATCAGAGATAATTAGTTCAAAATTTGAATACTTTTGGCATAAAATGGAATTCAGTGTTTCTGCGAGGTATTTCTCACCATTGAAAACAGGTAAACCTATACTTACTAAGGGTTTATTATTGCTTATTATTCACCCCTTTATATGCAATTTCCCAACTTTAAGCATTGCTATTACATATGGACAAGAAATAAGTATAATCATGTTCAATAATAGAAATCTATCTTACTTTCTTTCAACCCTACCATTTTTAAAATATATAGCATAGAAAAAATTCACTGTCAACACGCCATCCTACAGTGTTTTCGTAGTGTAGGTTCACAACCCAATGTGATGTGCTTTGCATCGACTTAGCCTAACCCGATTGTCCTACTTTGCTCACACGTCTGTTAATCACAATTAATTTAAACAAAACCAGTGCTGCAACCGCCCCCAAAAAATCAGAAACTAAATCGTTAATTCCAAAGAACCTGTAAGGAAGCAGAATTTGAAAAAGCTCAATAAACAGACCGTAAGCTGCCGGATATAACACAATTCTAAAAAATGGGTCTGGGATTTTCCCTGCTTTATAAAATCCATAGAATAAAAGCCAGGCAAAAATTCCAAAACTAAAGAAATGCATGGAATAATCGGACAAAACCAAAGTAAAAAACTTATTAATTCTCTGAACTCTTTCTATTCCTATTGAAGGAACTATACAGCCGACAAAGATAATCCCTCCCCATAAATATGCAAAGAAAAACGGTTTGCCCTTAATAACTTGAATTTTTTTCAGCTTTCGACTCCTGCCTCTCTTGCCTTCTTACGATAGCATTCCCAATCTATGAAATAACTTTGTTTTCTCTCTGCTTCACCGACTTTTTCTTTATATTCCTTTGAGTCAAGATAATTCTTTAAGATTTTATTCATCGGATAAACTTGTTCTTCCGCCTTCCATTCATAAGTACTCCCATCTTCCATTCTCATACAATTGAGATAGACAATCCATGCTAATTTCTTAAATGAAACATCAGGGAAAGATCTTCTAACGGCTAAGATTTCACCCTTTTTTTCAGGATTGAAAAAACGGAAATTTCGAGAAAACAACAAAGCATTATGGAAATAGGCGGGAAAAGCCAGTATTCCGTCATCATTATTTAGCCTGGCCAAGTAAGTAAAAATATCCATTGTTTTCTTTCCTAGATTCAGGCCTGGATACACTTGGCCTGGAAGAGGAGTTTTCCCATGGGAAAATCTTAAAAGAGGATTCTGAAGAGTCAGCCACTCCAGCATCAAAAACCTGAATTCTGGTATCGGAAAAGACAGAGCAATCTCATCCTTTGGTCGGAACGATCCCTCCCTTATTTTTAAATCCACAATAAGGTTTTCAGGCTTCTTCGTTTTATAGAAAATTTGAAATCTCTGCAGAGGTGGGAACTGCGAAGAATCCATTTCAAAATCCAAAGGCCATAGTTTTCTTTTTTGAGCTTCCTTAAACAAGTTCTTCTTTCTTAAGACCGCCACAACCTGGTTTAAAGAATATTTTCCCAGGAAAAGGGAAGATCCCTGCTTCTCAGTCAGAACCGAAAACATCTCATTCTCTTCAATGAGAAGCGATTCTTTTGCACGCAGCTTTTCTTTAGACCTTATTAACTTCATATCTATCCAAGTTCCCAATAATCAAAGTCAAGCTAGGAGTTATATTAATGAAAAAAATTAGCTCAGGCAAGCTTTTTATTCAAAAAAAACAAGTGTGTCATCCCCGATGGTTAATTTGCGCTTTACATCAAAATATTTCGTCTTAAATCTTGTCTTAAAATAATGGCGGAGGATGATTTTCCCTCCTTTCTCAAGGATCTCTCTCTTTTTTATAACCTTTAGTGGATCTCTTTCTTCCAAGAGCTTATAAGGCGGGTCTACAAAAATCATGCCGAATTTCATCTCCTCTTTTGCTATTTGAATAACCGCCCTATTAAATTCCTTCCGAATTATGCGAGTTTCACGGCCGGCTTCGCATTTCGCAATGTTTGCCTTGATAGTCTTTACTGAAGGGTAATATTCGTCGATGAAAACCACAAAATCAGCCCCGCGGCTTAATGCTTCTATTCCAACAGAACCCGTTCCTGCAAACCCATCCAAGAAAATAATTCCTTTTACATCAGATTGAATAATATTGAACAAACATTCTTTAAGTTTATCCGGCATAGGGCGCACACACATATTCGGCACACGTTTCAGCCGCTTTCCTTTATATTTTCCGCTGATTACTCTAATCATATTATTCAGGTTAAAATCTACATCAATAGTAAAATGCGGCTTCCCCAATGTCTGTTTTTACATCTTTTATCCCATAAGGAAGTTCATACCAGTCATTGATGCTCGATGCTTCTGTCTTATCGATTCTAGAGGCAATGAATATTATCAAGTCCAGAACCATAGGCTGAACAGGTTGGTCTTCAAGAAACAGATCTTTTATCGCAAGCCTTACTCTGCCATCTTTAACTTCGATTTTTCCCCCAAAATAAAGGTTCATTTCAGGTCGCAGTAACTTTGTAAGCTTCTGTCCTCTTAAATCAACAAATATTTTCCCTTCTATACTGTTATCTTTAAACAATTTCAAGCGGAGTTCTTTCATGACTTCTTCTTTTTCTATCTCAATGCGAAATGCAATATAAGAATTGAGTTCGCTCTCGGTCAGGACAACTTTTCTTAATTTCCTCACATTCGGCTTTAACTGCTCTTTCTGGACTCTTTCAATCAGCCTTAAAACCTTCTGTGCTTCCTCGAGAGAGTAATCTGGATTCCCATATACATATATAAAAAAGAAGAGTGGGAGGAGAATGACAATATATGCTTTGTGCTTCATCCTGAGAACTTCTAATATTTTTACCATAACCTCTCAAACTGCAGTCTTCTTCATTTTACTTCATTCCCCCGCATAAAAAAAGAGAAGAAGCTGAATCATAAGCGGATTGGAGGGATCAGTTGACCTAATCAAGAATGTAAAAATTTAGAAACATATGAAAAAATATGAGAAAAAATCAGGAGAAGTAAAAAATTATTATTTTTTATTCTTGGATGGAGAAACTGTATTACCATCCTTAATGTCAACAAATTTGTATATAATAGCACCGCTTCCTGCGACAACTGCGGCAATACCTACAGGAGTAAGAAAAAGAGGAAGCATTTTTTTCTTACACACCAGATATACCGAATCTCCGATTTCAGCATCTTTTGTCAATTGCAAAGTAGCTGTCTGCCCTGGAAACAATCTCTTCGCAGGAGAACCATCAAGTTGTAAACCCTCTAAATTCTGATAAAAATCAGTGTTATCCCCTTTTGTATGGATCCTATCTTTCAACTGGAGCATTCCCTTTACAATGTAAACATCAGCTCTTCTGGGCGGATCGGTAAAATCGACAATTCTTCCTACAAAAGACTCCCCTGCAATTTTTTGTTCAGAATAAATATCTTTCATGGCGGAATATACTTTTTTCTCGTAAGGAGTTAAAGATACCGACATCTTTGCAGTTTCATCTTCACTTACTTTCACTCCCACCAGACCGTCAGAGTTAAAATTTCCCTTAGGAGTTTTTACTCCGTACATATATATTCCACTTTCAACACCTTGTACTTTAAAAATTCCATATTCATCTGAAACACTACTATCATAAATAATGCCCGTGGACATATTCTTGACTTGAATTACTGCACCTTCTAAAGGCGTGGTCCCGTCTTCACTATAAATAAATCCTATGATATTTCCTCTTCCAGCAGATTCACTCATCAAGAAACCTGCAGAGCAGAAAATTATCAAAAATAAAGTGATAAGTACCCCTTTCATTTTTACGTCTTTAAACATTTGTTCCTCCGTTAGCTTTAAATAATATAATAGTTCCTACCCAGTTTGTCAAGTGTTAATTCAAAAAAACAGCGATTCCGCAACTTCACACAAAAAGCGAAAATCTCTCTTAAGATAGAATGTATTTTTAATAAGGAGTTTCGTATTCGGGGGATTTTGTTTATATTTGATTGATTATTTAGGGTTATTTTTGACA
>Ga0307438_1000271_pt1 | contig 41658 bp, 29 predicted proteins | sample SalMarWE160110MG_FD_202144 | JGI IMG/M metagenome (GOLD analysis project Ga0307438, IMG submission 202144) | Salt marsh sediment microbial communities from the Plum Island Ecosystem LTER, Massachusetts, United States - WE1603-110 | ecosystem: Environmental > Aquatic > Marine > Intertidal zone >... | reverse complement strand
GGGACCATTTAGTTTTCAAAGTAAAAAATTCAAAAAAACAATCAGGAATACTCCTGTTAAGTCCGCAAATCGGTAATTATACCAATGTTAAGCATCCAACTTTTAAGATAGTCCAGGGAGAATTCCTCGATTTTTACTGTCCTTTGTGCAGTAATTCCTTAAAATCAGATATACACCAAAACCTAGCGCATGTAATAATGCAGGATGTCAAAGGAAAGAGTTTTAATGTAAATTTCTCACAAATAGCAGGAGAACACAGTACACATGAAACTGATGGTGATTCTGTTCATGCTGCCGGTGAAGACGCTGGCCGGTATACATATTTCAAAATAGGAGATAAATTCAAGAAATACTTTTAATCTCCTGTCCTGACTCAATACCAGGCTCTGGTTCAATACTCTCCTCAAAAATCGGTGGAGCCTCCAATTCTTTCCTGATGAGAATATTACTTCCTATCATTACAATTATTGTCATCAGTATTACCAGCGTAACTACCTCTTCATTAATCAGAGCAATTTTTGATACTTCAGGAATACTAAGAAACAACAGGATGGTAATAAGTCCCCTGGGAGCAAAGAAGACCAGGGTTAATGATGGTATTTTTAAAACGTAACGGAAATAAAGCCATCTTATCGACAGCATACCTGCGGTTATCAAAAGGCTTACTATGATATTGCGCAAATTGAAAAGACCTCCGATACTGGCATAATAGCCAAACATTATAAAGAAAAAAGATCTTACAATAAATGTTAACTCACGTAGTATTCTACGAAAGGAATCAACATCATTTCTGAATTTCTCAAAATCCACATATCTTCTGATTACTGTATTCTCAACCAACTGACTGTTTGATAACACTATACCAAAAATCAAAACAAGGAAGAGTGCCGGAAGATGAATAAGTTTGGCAAGCACATATACCATTACAACAGATGTCAGGATTATTACATAGTGTACATGGTAACTTATCTTATGCAAAAGTATAGCAAGAACAGTAGTTAAGGCCACTGCCACAACTATGGTAAGCATCCCGTTAAACGCAAAATTTATCAATCCCCTTCCAATGGAGTCCTGGTTTATGATAATAAAATCAAAAACAAGGATCCCTATTATATCGGAAAAAGAGCTTTCGTAAACAATGAATTCCTTTTGTTCCGTATCAAGATGAACAGAAGATGATATGGCAACGGCACTGCTGATGATTCCAAGAGGGATAGCATTTAAAAGGCTATCTATTACCTTGTAGCCCATAACATATACCATAATTAAAGTTAGAATCGCCACAAAAAAGACAAAAAGAAAGATTGCTGATGAGACTGATTTCATTATCAACCCGCTTCTGTTCTTTTTCAGCTTTATGTCAAGGCTTGCTTCCATCACTATCAATATCAATCCAATAGTGCCGATTACAGGTAAAAGTGGTTTCATATTGGGCATACTGAAACCAGTATTGGCTACCAATAGCTGGATCACTATTCCCAGCAGGATAAGCATACCCACTCCGGGAATTTTTGTGTACTTGCTTGTAATGTCAAAAATGTATGAGATGATAACTATCAGACACAGAGCCAGGAGTATATAATTTGCCATTTATTCAGGAAAAGATTAATATAACAGATTAAGGTATCTTTAAAAAATCAGGCATCATTCTGCAAATATACTCATGTAATCCAAAGTAAAAATGTATATACAAACAAAGAACAAGCTGATTGATTCAAATGTTTCAATTGAGGATTATTTGTTGTAAATTTGCGGAAATGCTTAGCCAGGGTGATGTAATGTCTGCCCGGATGGTGGAATGGTAGACACGCAGGACTTAAAATCCTGTGGCCATAAAGGCTGTGCGGGTTCAAGTCCCGCTCCGGGTACCAAACGAGACAAGAGGTCAAAATCGACCTTTTTCTTTTTTTTCTGAACTTCCCAAAACCTCACTAATCCTGAGGATGAGCTGGATGGATTCTGTGAAGACGGGTGTTGCAACTTTTCCTTTTCCGCTGCGCGGGACTGCGTCCTTCGGAGTGATAACCCGATCCATTAAATCGTTTTGAAGGTTTGATTTACGGATTTCAAGTTTCTCTAGCTCCTTCTTTGTCTTAGTGCAAACAGCAGTGCAAGAAATACACCAAAAGCTAGAAAAGCCCCGAATTCCGCAAAAGTAGGTAAAGGTGCTGTTATTAATGAAATGAATCCTGCCATCGTGGTTAAGCCTGCCATCATCACAGGTGTTATGATTTTTTTCATCGTTGATGTAAGTGCTTCTTTTTTATCGTCTGAATACTTAAGCTCTTCATAATATTTGGCAATCACATGTATGCCATTGAGAATACATATAACCGTTGTCTGTAAGTTTTTATAATGTCGGCATATTGATGCCTCCGCCGAATTGCGACCAGGCAGCTATACCTGTATCATCATAAAGGATGAAAAGGATTTTGGGAGATCCGGCGGGTGCTGTCTTTGGAGTATATGGACCCCAGTCTGGCTTAGAATCGCGAACATCAAGATTGATAACTCCATTGAACTTTAGTCCTTCTAAAAAGTATCTTTAAACCTCTTTTTTCTGGTTCAATAAGATTTAAAATATCAAGTTTACCCAAATCTAATCTGGATATTCCATATTACTTGGTATTAGTTCTGAATCTAACTAATATTGAACTTTAATTGATTGAGGTGTTTTAAACGATAAATGTTCAGTTGATTTTTATCAGGTGATCCCCATCTTCATGAGTAAAGCAAAAATTACCTGAACGGATCATTTTTTAGGGGTTTTCACTACTTTTGCAAGCTTAGCAAGATAAAATGTTAATTTTACGATATTAAAAAATTAGTCATTGAGATGCAAAACAAGAGCATGAGCTTTGATCTGACCATTATTGTTCCTGTATATAATGAAGAGGGTAATTTAGAGCGGCTGTACGAGGAACTTCTTAAATTCATGCAAGATTCACCAAAGAAAACTAAAGTGCTGTTTATCAATGACGGATCAAGGGATGGGAGCCTGCAGAGAATAAAGACAATCTGTAAAAATTCAGAATCATTTACATACTGTTCCTTTGACAGGAATTATGGACTCAGTGCGGCTCTGAAGGCAGGTTTTGATCATTCGGATACTTACCTTACCGGTTATATTGATGCTGATCTGCAAACGTCTCCCGAGGATTTCAAAATCCTTCTCGGTTACATTAATGATTATGACCTTGTCCAGGGTGTCAGGCAGGACAGAAAAGATTCATTTGTAAAGAATGCCTCCTCAGTGATTGCCAACAAGATCAGGAGAATGTTTACCCACGACAGTATGGACGACACAGGCTGCCCGTTGAAGATCATCAGGACCGATATAGCCAAAAGAATTCCGATGTTCAACGGATTGCACAGGTTCCTGCCTGCAATGGTAATGCTTCAGAACGGGAAAATACTTCAGGTGCCGGTCCGACATTTCCCAAGGATTGCCGGCAAATCAAACTTCAATCTCTGGAAACGTTTGCTGGGTCCCCTGTCAGATTGCTTTGCTTACCTTTGGATGAAGAAAAAATATATCAATTATTCAATTGAAGAATTCAGCCAGAAATCCTGATCAAATACATGAAAACCTGGATAGTTTACGCAATTGGCTTTCTGGCTCAGCTACTGTTTTCAAGCAGAATAGTGCTGCAATGGATCATTTCGGAGAAGCACAAGAAGGTTCTCACACCTAACCTTTTCTGGAAAATCAGCCTGGCTGCATCAGTACTTTTGTTCATCTATGGGTACCTGCGTGATGATTTTCCAATAATGCTTGGACAGGTAATCACATACTATATTTATATCAGGAATATCCAGCTTGAGCATGAATGGGAAAAGATCCCTAAATGGCTGAGGATCTTTCTTTATTTATTCCCGACCATCATACTGATCTACGGATATAACAACAATATCATTGACAGGGAGATACTCTTTAATAAGGAGCATATTCCAACATTTTTAATGATTCTCGGCGTTGTGGCACAGGTGTTGTTCACCCTCCGATTTGTTTATCAATGGATCTACTCTGAGAGGAGGAAGGAATCCATGCTGCCGTTGGGTTTCTGGGTAATGAGCCTTGCAGGCTCCTCACTCATTTTTATTTATGCCATTTTCAGGAAAGACCCTGTTCTCTTCCTGGCACACCTTTCAGGGCTTGCCGTCTACTCGAGGAACATTTATATTTTAAGGAGGTATGGAGCTTAAGCTGAAATCGATCAGGCGCGAAATCATATTGTTCGTTATGGCAGGACTTCTCCTTTTTACCGGACTTGACAAGATCGAAGTGAATATAATGGAGGCCCGAAATTTTATTTCAGCTCGCGAAATGGTCGTGAATAACGAGTTCCTGTTAACTACACTTAATAACGAGCCCAGGTATCAGAAACCTCCACTCCCGACATGGCTGACCGCACTTTCAGGCTCACTCTTTGGATTCGATTCACTTTATGGAATGCGGTTACCGGTAGTTGCAATGACGTTTTTACTTCTTTTTGTTTTCTATTACTTTTCAAAACTCATCGGTTTAAACTCTGAACACAGTTTCAACAATTCACTGATACTCATCACATCATTTTATATCTTCTTTGGCGGACGGGATAATCAATGGGATATGTATACCCATAGTTTTATGATGGTCTGCCTGTTCTTCATCTGGAAACTGTTCAATGAAGATTCACACCAGGTCAGGAATAGTGTTTTGTCAGGAATATTCCTCAGCCTTTCCTTCCTCAGCAAAGGTCCTGTATCCCTTTATGTTCTGATGCTGCCTTTCATTGTCAGTTATGCGATCGTATATCACTTCTCATTCAGGAAGAAGGTCCTTCCCCTGCTCAATGTGTTTGTAGTGGGTCTGGCAATAGGATTATCATGGTACATTTATGTTTTCATAAAGGATCCTGTGAATTTCAGAATTATTACGGGAAGGGAAACTTCAAACTGGACAAATTATGAGCTTAAACCCTTTTACTATTACTGGAATTTTTTCATTCAGAGCGGATTATGGACTATTCCATCAGTCACAGCTCTGATATACCCGTATCTCAAAAACAGGGTAAAGAATATAAAAGAATATCGCTTTGCAGTTCTCTGGACATTATTATCAGTCCTGTTCCTCTCCTGCGTCCCTGAGAAAAAAGCGAGATACCTGTTACCGGTACTGATCCCGCTCGCACTCACGCTTGGATTCTATATTGAATACCTTATAAAGGAATTCAGCAAAAGTATGGGCAGAAAGGAAACCATATGGACTATTTTTAATTTCGGGATTATCACTTTGGTCGGATTATTATATCCTTTTATATTATTTTACCTTTTCAGGGATAGAATAAAAGATTATCTGCTGCTCCTTATACCTTCAACCCTGATCATGTATTTTCTTTCCTATCTGATAATAAAGGGATTTATGGAATGGGATTTCAGGAAAATATTTTATCCATCTGTTTCAATATTTATTACAATAGTAATTTCGATAATCCCGATGAGAAGTCATCTTTTTACAAATCCCGGATTCGCCCCGGCCAGGAAAGCTCAATCAATTGAAAAACAGTACAATATTAAAACTTATGGGATCTCTGAGATCGCACCTGAGATCATCTGGAATTTTGGTAAACCAGTCATAATGCTTCAGAAAAAGGATGATCATTTGGTTTTGCCGCCTGAGAAGATATTCGGACTTGTTGCAGCTAAAGGTGATTCTGCAATTATCAGAAATCTGAGTGTTAACTTTAATATTGAAAAGAAATATTTGATCGACATGAACTACGACCGGAAAGATAAAGACCGCTTGAAAAAGGATTATTATATTTTAACAAGATATTAAAGTAATCTTATTGTATTTGTTTCATTTTACCCGATAGTGTATCATCTTCTTCAAAGAATAATTAATTATGGAAACAAGGAAACTTCTCTCAGTGAATGAAATTGTAATTACTTCAGTTTTATTCATTTCTATTCTTATTGCCATCTATCTCAGGTATTTTGTCAGTATTGAATCATATCTTGAGTTTGTAAAGGAGGACGGGATTGTAGAATATTTAACTTTCTTTTTCCTGTTATTAAGCAGCCTCGTTTGTCTGTACAGAGTCAATCAATACATTAAAATTAAAAAAGGCCTCTGGATCCTTACCTGGGCGATTCTGGCAGTTATGTTCTTTTTCGCAGCAGGTGATGAGATCAGCTGGGGCCAGAGGATTTTCAACATTCAGAGCAGCGAATTTTTCCTGGAGCATAATAAACAGGCTGAGACAAATCTGCACAATCTTGTTGTAGGCGGGACAAGTATAAATAAGCTCGTTTTCTCACAGCTTATGTTCGCGGTATTGGTGATCTATTTTCTTTTTTCCCGACTGATGGTTTCAAAGACATTGTTCGTTCGTAATCTGATAAACAGATTCCGGATACCACTTCCGAAATTATTCCATATAATAGTTATGGGGGCTGCCATACTACTTATCCTTACCATTCAAGAGATCAAGGACAGCGAACTCAATGAACTCTCGTTTGCTATGATCTTTTTCCTGATCTTTCTGAATCCTGCAAACCTTGATCAGGAAAAGTCAGACTGAATGAGTTATAAATTTCCATAAAATAAAAATACCAGTGAGGACCAGAACAGGTCACCGGCAAAATCAACAAAAAATTAATTCAGGAAATGTATTGTAAGTACCAGCTGCAGAATTCTCTGATTCCATCCTTCAGACTGGTTTGAGGTTTAAATCCGCACAATGAGTTTATCAGACTAATATCAGCAAATGTTTTGTTGACATCGCCCTTATGCATTTGCGTGAATTCAATGATTGCTTTTTTACCAAGGCATCTCTCAATCTCCAGAATAAGTGAATTTACTGAGACAGGATTATTGTTACCAATATTCATTATCAAGGCAGGGGGAGTATTTTTTTGTTCTTTTAAAATACTTATTATCCCACTGATAATGTCATCTATATAGGTGAAATCTCTTTGGAGTTTCCCTTCAGCATAAACCTGAATAGGTTTATTTTTAATAATAGCTTCGGTAAATTTGTAAACTGCCATATCAGGCCTTCCCCAGGGGCCGTAAACGGTGAAAAACCTTAAACCGGTTGCAGGTATATCGTAAAGATAGGAGTAAGTATATGCCATTAATTCATTGCTCTTTTTCGTTGCCGCATAGAGGCTGACAGGTGAGTCAACATTATCTTCCTCGCTGAAAGGCACTTTACTGTTGTTACCGTAAACACTTGAGCTGCTGGCATACAATAAATACTTTACAGGGTACTGCCTGCAAGCCTCAAGAATGTTAAAGAATCCGATGATGTTGCTCTGTATGTAAGCATCAGGATTTTCCAGACCATACCTTACTCCCGCCTGAGCAGCAAGATGAATTACATAGTCAAACCTTTCTGATCTGAAAAGATTTAACATATCTTCTTTGTTTTCAATTGACATTCTTATAAAGCGGTAACCTGCATATTTTCTGCTATCGAGTAACTTGTTCCATTTACCTTCATGTCGGTCAACCCCCAACTCGTTCAATCTGGCAAACTTAAGGTTTACATCATAATAATCGTTTATATTATCAAGACCTATAACCTCTACTCCCATTTTTATAAGAGCATTGATTACATGAAATCCTATGAATCCTGCTGAACCAGTTACTAAATATTTAGACATTGAATTTTTCCAATTAATAATTTAAATAGTTGATCCTCAATAATTCCTGTTTTTCTTATATGCTATATCGTTATATATTACATGAACCAAAGCAAGTCTATGGCAAATAAAACAAAAGGTTAAATTAAGAATTTTTTGTCTTTTCAGCCTTTCCCATATCCTAATTTATACGCTGCATCAGAAATATTGTATTGATCCTGAATGCTATCCTCTTGCGGGATCCTGTTACTTTTTCGATCAGCCTTCGAATATGTACAAAACCACCCGAATCAAATGGATAAACATAATATCGAAAATCATTGATCTGGCTGATTTTAATGTCCATGGCTTTAGTACAGGATATAAAAATTAGTCGCTGAACTGGTTGCAACTTTTGACAGCTCGGGTACCAAAAAAGAACGAGGTTTTCTGAAAAAATGCTATCGGGAAATATTTTTAATAAGAAATATATACTTTTGCAATAATTAAATGATTATGACAACCAAAGAATACATATTATCAACCATTAGAGAGAATAAAAAGGAACTTTTTCGTTTTGGAATCCGGAATGTAGGACTCTTCGGTTCATACGTAAGAGGCGATCAATCTGAAGCAAGCGATATAGATATACTGATTGATTTTGAACCTGCCCTTGAGAACTATGATAACTATATGGCTGTTTATGACCTACTTGAACAGCTTTTTAAAAACGAAAGGGTTGACGTTACCACAAAGAATGGTTTAAGTCAATATATTGGCCCGATAATCTTAAATGAAGTCCAATATGTCTAAGCAACCAGTTGAATACCTGAAACACATTCGTGATGAAATATTATTCATCTTTTCAGTCACTGAAAAAAGCCTTAGGAAAGAAGAATTCCTGAATGATGAAAGCTTAAAGAGGGCTATTGTTAGAAGTCTTGAAATAATAGGAGAAGCCACCAAAAGGATTCCGGCTGATTTCAAGTTAAAATGGAATAAGGTAAAATGGAAAGAAATGGCTGGAATGCGGGACAGGCTGATTCATGATTATCTGGGCGTCAATTATTCAATTGTTTGGGATGTGATAAAGAATAAGATCCCGGAATTACATGAGCAAATTTTAGAGGTAATTGAGAAGGAGAGTAAAAACAGGTAATATGTCAGGATGCTGACCACAAGCCTCAGCATTCAAGTCCCACTCCGGGTACAAATAATAGATCGAGAGCGAGAGTAAGAGCGATACAAATAGCTTTGCACCGCTTTCTTTTATTACCAATCGGGTTCCTGGTTTAAATGTTCATCTAAAATTTTTACTCTGGATTCATTTCCTTCCACGTTACTGTAAGTTATAAATTTTAAAGCCATAACTGTAACTTCCCTGTTTATAAAATATTACTTTTGGTTATCAGATCTTTATTATACTCCGATTTCAAAGACAAATCAATTAAAAAAATTGAAATGAAAAAACAAGGTATCCGCCAACTGATAACAAGTTTGGTTCTTTTTGTATTATCAGTATGTGTACATGGGAATGTTAAACTTCCTGTTCTAATAAACGACGGAATGGTCTTACAGAGAGACTCTGAAATCAACATCTGGGGATGGGCATCTCCCGGAGAGAAAGTACGGGTAAAATTTAATAATAAAATCTTCAGTACAGTAACTGATTCTAAAGGAGACTGGAAAATTGTTTTGCCTCCAATGAAAGCGGGTGGGCCTTATAGCATGGAGTTAAAAGGTAACAATACAATCATTTTAGAAAACATTATGATTGGTGATGTATGGTTCTGCTCGGGTCAGTCGAATATGGTACTAACCATGGAAAGAGTGAAAGAAAAATATCCTGATGACATAGCCAATGCCAATTTCCCGGAAATCAGGAATTTCTTTATCCCCACTGCATCGGATGTTACTTCAGTACATAAAGACCTGCCTTCCGGAAAATGGATGCCAGCAACACCTGAAAACGTTCTTGGTTTTGGCGCGGTTACATTTTTCTTTGCCAGAAGCATCTACCAGGAATATAAGGTGCCGATAGGCATAATAAATTCGAGTGTAGGAGGAACACCGATCGAAGCATGGATAAGTGAAGAGGGACTTAACGAGTTCCCCAACCTTACCCAAAGGATAGACCAATTAAAGGATACTTCTTATTTAAATCCAATACTGAGAGCCTCCCGGAGACGATCCCGACCAGTCCAGCCAATCCGTGATGGAGACAAGGGAATGAGTGGACCCAAACCATGGTACGACCCGGAATTTATTCCTGAAGGCTGGCATAAATTTTGGCTTCCAGGATACTGGGAAGACCAGGGTGTAGCGGACCTGAACGGAATTGTATGGTTCAGAAAAGAGATAAATGTCCCGGCTTTAATGACGGGTAAACCGGCTAAATTATTTATGGGACGGATAGTTGATGCGGATAATGTTTATGTCAACGGGGTATTTTCCGGGAATATTACATATCAGTATCCGCCGAGAAGGTATAACCTTCCGTCAGATTTATTAAAGCCCGGCAGGAATATTATTGTTGTCAGAGTGACTAATAACGCAGGAAAGGGAGGATTTGTTCCTGATAAACCTTACTACCTTGTTGTCGGAAACGACAGTATAGATCTCAGGGGAGAATGGCTCTACAAGGTTGGCCAGGTTTTCAGACCTGTTGTCTTTAATCCTAATGCAGTACGAGCCATATCGATGCAGAACGAGCCAACAGGGCTATTCAATACTATGGTTGCACCGCTGATTGATTACCGCATAAAAGGAATTCTATGGTACCAGGGTGAAACGAATACAGGCAGACCAAAGGAATACACGGAACTGCTACCTGCCCTGATAAATGACTGGAGAAATAAATTCCAGGAGGGTCTCCTCCCATTCCTTTATGTTCAGTTACCTAATTTCATGGAGGTCAGGTACCTGCCATCCGAAAGCCAGTGGGCAGAGCTGAGATTCTCGCAGCTGAAATCCTTGTCCGTACCAAATACTGCAATGGCTGTTACAATTGATGTGGGCGAATGGAACGATATACATCCTCTTGAAAAAAAGGTTGTAGGCGAACGATTAGCCCTGGCTGCCCGGAAATTGGCTTATGGAGATGAAAAGATTGTCTACTCAGGACCCATTTATAAATCATCAACTAAAGAAGGAGATAAAATTATACTTGAATTTGACCATACCGGTAGTGAACTGATGGTAAAAGGAGGGGGTGATTTAAACTATTTCGCAATAGCAGGAACAGATAGAAAATTTGTATGGGCAGAAGCAAATATCCAAGACAATCATGTTGTTTTAAGGAGCGACGAAATTCCGGATCCGGTGTATGTGAGATATGCATGGGTTGATAATCCTGAAGGTGCCAATCTGTATAATATTGAAGGGCTGCCTGCCTCTCCTTTTGAGGCAACTATAATTAAATAAATCTTCAACCGCAGAAATATCCAGTATTATACATTCTTCATGGCATGCGAGAAAATGAGACAGGTTGGGGGAAACAGGAATGCCTGATTAATTCATTAATCCAAACTTATTCATTCCGACATCAAGATTATTATCTATATAGATAAGCCTCTCTTCCTTAAAAATACAGATCTCATTCATAATAAACATATCTATTGTGCCTTGGTTCCACTTATAAACTTCAATGATGAAGATGAAATTAAGTAACTTATGCAATTACCTGGAATAAATGGTTATTATCAATTGTCAAAAAGAAAAACAATAATTCTATAAACTATGAAACAACCGTAAACAGCGATGGAGGGGGAGTTTCAATAAGTTATAAGAAAGCCGGAAAATAATCCTCCTTCTAATGCCGGAAGCTTAACTAAATTCAATATGAGAAGTATTGCAGTTCTGATTGTTATCTCAACTTTAGGCAATTTAACAAGCACTTTTGCCCAAGGTGGCAGCATTTCAGGTATTGTAACTGACAGGATTACCAATGAACGAATACCTTACGCAAATATTTCGATTATTCCCGAAAGCAATCCAGCTTCAATAAGCGGCACAGTATCAGACAGAGATGGAAATTTCCTTATCGAAAATCTTTCCTTTGGAAATTATAATGCAGTGATATCATTTATCGGTTATAAACCTGATACAATAAGAAATATTAATATTGATAAGGAAAACATACAATTTAATATTGGGACAATTCAACTTGAATCCATTACGGTAGTTTTGAATGAGGTGGTGATTCGGAATCCGGCAAGAACTGTAACTAATAAACTGGACCGGGTGACCTACAGGGTCGAAGACTTTGAGACGGCAAAAGGTGGTAATGCTTCTGATGTATTAAATAAACTGCCTTCTATATCAATCGATCATGATGGAGTAATTTCGGTAAGAGGCACATCCGATTTTATGGTTTATCTGAATGGGAAGCCTACCCAAATGGAACCTGCTGTTGTGCTGGCACAAATTAAAGCCACAAATATAGAGAGTATAGATATAATTACTGTTCCATCAGCTAAATACGATGCACAGGGGAAAGGTGGAATTATCAATATTTCAACAAAGAAAACAGGTGAAAAAGGAATGTCAATATCTGCCAGCGGATTAATTGGCGGAGCTCCGTGGGCTAATTATACTCATCCGTTAAGTAACAAAAATATTAATGATAACAGGTTTGTTGGAGGATTAAACTTAATCTACAATAGAAATAAATTATTATTATATGGCGGATTAAATTTCAATGAAAAGAACGTGAACGGAACCCGTTCCGGCTTTGCAAGCCTGTTACAGGAAAATGATTCGTATTATCATATGGTCCCTGATGGACCTCGGATTGAATGGTATCAGGATTATACAGCAAATGCGGCAATAGATTATCAGTTCAATAATAAATCAATTATTTCTACTTCATACTTTTACGGGAAAAGTACTAAAGGCCGGTCTGCCCTTTATAATTACCATACCTTTTATGGTGATATTGATAAAAATCCCATAATTGGTGTTCCTGTTGATGAATACTGGATTTACAATCCAAATGAGCGTATGCGATATGGTATTTTTCATACTGCCAATATCGACTATACTCAAAAAATAGATAGTAATTCAGATCTTAAGATTTCTGCATTATTCGAACATTCAGAACTCAGGAGTGAAATGGATAATCAGCACTACCAACTCAATCCATTATCTGAGTCAATTGGTGATATTGAAAATCATTTTCTGCAAACAGACAATACCCCTCTTAATGGTTACAGGTTATCTGTTGATTATACCAAAAAATTGGAAAATGGCCATACTTTAGGTTTGGGGATACAGCCTCAGTATTTTCAAATCACCGGAGGATTCAGCTTTGACACGCTTGATGTAATTAACAATTTGTGGGGCGGTTATAATTACTTTGAAAATACAGTTGATTTTAAACGTTGTATATATGCCGGATATGTTGATTATTCAGGAAGTTGGCGTAAATTAAAATTTATGACCGGATTAAGGCTTGAATATACCGATCAGGTCCTGGATATGGAAAATCCTGATTACTTCACAATATTTGAAAGAATAAAAAAGTCCAGGTATGATATTCACAGGTTGGACTGGTTTCCATCAATACATATGAATTACGATATTTCGGAAAAGAATAAAGTTACATTAGCTTTCAGCAGACGAATAAGCAGGCCGCCGTTAATAAATATGACGCCTTTTCTGTATCGGGAACATTTTGAGGTTTACGTTTCAGGGGACCCTGCCCTTGAACCGGAATACCTTACGGGTGTTGAACTTGCGTTCAATAACAAAACTGAAAAGCATAATATCAACTTTACCGGATTCTATCGTAGAACAAATAACGCGGTTTTTCGTGTTAATACAGTCTATGAAGAAGAGAATGTGCTGATACGAAGCTATACCAATTCTGCAAATACCCGGGCAACAGGTGTGGAACTGTCCATGAATTTTGAAGTAGCCACTTTTACCAAGGTTTTTATAAGTAGTTCCTTGTACAATTATAAGGTTCAAGCCGATATTTTCGGATATCAGGAAAATAATAGAAGTACCAACTGGAGCCTTAAGGGGAATGCGAATTTCATCATTACAGAATCATTAAAATTTACGGTAGATTTTGATATTAAATCGGCAACTATTACTGCACAGGGAAGGGATGAAATGTTCTATATGACCAACACATCATTGAATTACACACCAAAAAGACTAATAGGATGGGATTTTTCCCTGAAATTGCTCGATATTTTAAGATCAAATATAACCAGATTAAACACACGCGCATTTAACAGTAGTGGCGAACAGATATTCTATCAGGAAAGCGAATATAACCGATATGGGCCAATTGCTGAACTAACCTTGTCCTATACTTTCAATATGACTGGCCGATCGGAAAAGAAAGCTGAAAGTTCTTTTGGCAGGGAGCAGTTTTGAATCTATAGGCTTCTTGGAATATCCTGCTACTTTGATCTTAGTATTACATATCTGGAATAGCTACCCTTTACTAAAGAACAAAATGCCTTAAATCGCTTAATGACAGGCTTATACGGCATAACTTTGATATGGTAGTAAGCATATAATAAGGTTCATTTATCAACCTGATTAGGTATTTATGTTTACTTTTATTACACATATAAACAAATACACAATCTTATATAACTCCAATCAGGTTAGTCCTTTAACATTTTATGTCTGCCTTTAAAGGACAAACTGTTATAAGACTGTGTATAAAACACTATTTAATTATAGCCAATGTAGGCTAACTGCCAGATTAATAGGGATTATTGTTTAACTTAAACAGAGTAGCTAATGACTAAAAACATGCTAAGTAAAATATTGCTTATCCTAATAATTAACTTGTTAAATGGTCAAATAATAGTTGGACAATCTAATCTTTTGAATCCAAACAAAGAATTAATAAATGACATAAAATCAACCAATGGTTTTGTTGCATTATGGCAATTCAACGAAAAATCCGGCAAAGAACGAAAGGCTATTGGTAAATACTCTTACCCATTAAAAGAATCTGGCAGAAGAATAGTCAGGATAAATGAAGGACCTATTTCAGGATACTCAATAAAGCTTGATGGAAGAAATTATCTGAGTCTGCCAAATTCAAAAGCCAAGCAATTAAACATTTTCGGAGAAAAAAGTGAAGTGACTGTTATTGCTTGGATTAATTGGTCCGGCGAACAAACCGGATTTGTCGCCGGTATGTGGAATGAATATCATGATGGCGGCAAACGACAATATGGATTTTTCATTTCATTGCCTCACTATAATGGTAAAGATCAGGTGTGTGGACATATCTCCAAAACAGGAAAACCTACTCCGCCTTTCCCTTATTCTATTGACTACTCTGCGAGCAGACAAAAAGTCCCTAAAAATGAATGGTGCTGTGTGGCATTTACTTATGATGGGAAATACATTAAATCATTTTTAAATGGAGAATTTGAACCTCGCGATCCAGAATTAATCAATAATACAACTGGGTTTGAAGGATATCCTAATGGATTAATTCAAAGTAAAAATCCGTATTTGTTTCCCTATGGAATCGGTAATAATGGATCAGATTTTACTGTTGGTGCTGTTGTGCTTAAATCCGGAATGGGGAATTTTTTCAAGGGCCTTATTGGAGGATTAGCTGTTTTCAATAGGGCACTGACTGAAAAGGAGATAAAGAGCCTGAGCAGATAAGTTTTTTTTGAAGTCCTAAGTTCAAGACATTCTTAATTTAAATCATTTAAAACACTGGCTATAATACGGACAATGCTGACGGGTATCCAGCGGTACTGATGCTCCCTGGGTGGTCATTTCAACCTCGTCTATGCTGCCGTCTTCGTTGAATGTGATAGGCTCCAGGCAAGCTCTCCGCATGGTATTGGACCCATGTGAGGCACGATGGTAAAATACATACCACTGTCCTTTAAATTCAACAAGTGATCCGTGGTTGTTCCAGTTTTTCGGATCACTATGATCATTGTTAATAATGATACCTCCGTATTTAAAAGGCCCCCGGCACTGATTTCCGAGGGCTCTTACAGGAGGATGTTAACTTAAATACCCTTATTATCATAGGCATCTGTTATTCCCAGTGAAAATATACCGGTCAACTCTCTTCAGAAGCGGGGTGAATCCGAAACTGATTGTTAAAATACAGTGTGTCGTGTATTGAGCTGATCAGGTATGACAAAGCCGGCAATTCACCAATAATTCTGACGCAAATATTTTTCTGGTATGTTAATGCAGAAAATGCCTGTATCCATCACATAATTTTAATAACTTTACGTAAGTATTAACCAATAAACAGAATGATGAAAACCAGAAATCCTAAAAACCTGTCAAGACGTAAATTTCTGGGCACGGTAGGTGTTGCCACGGCTGCATTTACCATTGTCCCGAGGCATGTCATTGCCGGTAGTGGTCGTAAGGCTCCCAGCGATCTGATTAATGTAGCCGGTATCGGTATCGGCGCACAGGGCTCCGGTGATCTGAGTAATATCTGCGATCCTGAAGATCAGGTTAACAGGCCGCCTCGAACAAGGACTGGTCAACCGTTGAGCAAAGCAGAAATTGCCAGGCAGGAGGCTGAGCGTGCTGCACGCATGGCCCAGAGGCAACGGCAGCAGGGAGCTCCTGGAGGACCACCGCAGGGCGGCCCGCCACAAGGATTACCGGGCGGCCAGCAGCAGAGGGAACCAAGGAAACTTGCCAACATTTATGCTTTGTGTGATGTGGACTCACAATATGCTGGATATGTGTTCGCCAGGTACCCAAAGGCCAAAGTCTATTCTGACTGGCGCGAAATGCTGGAGAAAGAGCCATCAATAGATGCTGTTGTGATTGCAACAACCGACCATAACCATGCTCCAATCGCAGCGGCATTTATGAGAGAGAAGAAGCATGTTTATGTTGAAAAGCCTATGGCCAAAACCGTTTATGAATGCCGCAGGCTTGCCGAGATAGCAAAGGAGTATGATGTTGTATCACAGATGGGTAACCAGGGTCATGCCAGCGAAGGGACCCGCAGAGTGGTGGAATGGGTACGCGCCGGTGTGGTAGGTAATGTGAGGGAAGTACATATGTGGACCGACCGCCCGGTAGGATACTGGACACAGGGTGATGTACAGCGACCGGAAGGTGTAAGGGTGCCCAAACACCTGAACTGGGATGTATGGCTGGGTCCTGCCCCGGAAAAACCTTACAATCCTGAGATATGCCATTTTGTATGGCGTGGTTTGTGGGACTATGGCACAGGTGCAATGGGCGACATGGGAGCCCACATATATGATGCACCACTATGGGCCCTTAACCTGGACTACCCGACAAAGATCCAGGCCACTTCCACTCCCTACAATGATGAATATCTTCCCCTTGCCCAGACCGTAACATATGATTTCCCGGAACGCTTTACTCCCGGTATCGGCTATATGCCTCCGGTGAAGGTCAAATGGTGTGACGGGGGGCTTCTGCCTCCACGTCCTGACAAGCTGGAAGATGGCCGCCGTGTTGGAACAGTTTTCTATGGTGATAAAGGGATTATGATGGGAGGTAATGCAGCTATGCCAACACTGGTTCCGGCAGATCCCGATTTCAAGGGTCCCGAACCCTGGCTGGAAAGAACAGGAAATATTTTTGAGGACTGGATCGGTGCCATTATGAACGGCAAAAAATCAAGCAACGATTTCTCCTGGGCAGCTAAAGTTACGGAGATCATGCTGCTGACCAATATTGCAATTCTGACACAACGGTCCAATACAACGCTTGAGTACGATGCAAAGAACATGAAGATCACTAACCTGCCTGAAGCGAATAACTACTTCCATTACGAGTATCGCAAGGGATGGACGTTATAAGGTTTTCATTTACTAACATTTAAAAAGCCGGTAGCCCTGCTAACTTCCGGCTGCACTAAACAGGCTGTTAATTGCAAAAGCCGGCTTTGTTGACCACATCCGGCCGGTCAGATTAACATAATTATATTTATTTATACATCAGGGGCTTAACTCCGGCAGCCAGTGGTCAATTTATTCCGGCGAAAGGTGGTCAGGGGCTGCGTCTTTTCCAATTAAAGCGAAGAAGTCATGAAAATGAAACAATGTAAGATATTCATTCCGGTGGCCGTCCTTTTACTTAGCATAGTAAATGGCTGCACGCAAGACACGCAGGACACGCAGGACTGGCCTCAGTATCTTGGACCTTACAGAAATAGTACGTCAGACCAGAAAGGTATTTTGCGCTCCTGGCCAGAGAAGGGGCCGGAAGTTCTATGGACGGTTAATGTGGGCATCGGTTTTGGCGGACCTGTTATCAAGGACAGCAAGGTCTACTTACTCGATAGAGATGATAAGGTTGGCGATATTATGAGGTGTTTTGACTTTTCCAATGGTGAAGAACTCTGGAGATATGGTTATGATGCTCCCGGGTCTGTTATGTTTCCCGGCTCACGGAGCGTGCCTACTGTGGACGGTAATTATGTCTATTCATGTGGTCATAACGGAGACCTCTATTGCATAGATATCAACACACACGAACCCGTCTGGAATAAGAACATCTGGACTGATTTTGGTGGCGATCGACTTCCGACATGGGCAATTACTCAGTGTCCCCTGGTCTATGGTGATATACTCATTATTGCTTCGCAAGCTCCGGAGGCAGGTGTTGTTGCATATGATAAACTAACAGGTGATATTCTTTGGAAGACGCCGCCTCTTGGTCCTGTCGGCTATGTCAGCCCGTCAATAGTAAAAATTAGCGGAGAAGACCATGTGATTATGGTAACCGCCTCAGAACGTGGTCGTCGGGGTGGTCCCCCACCACAGGATGCACAGCGGCAAGGACCGCCTCCACAGGGTGCACCGGGACAGGGAGCACCACTACCTCCTCCCCCTCCTCAGGAGGATAACACCATCTATGGTAAAATCGTTGGAATTGAACCACTCACAGGGGAAATCCTATGGGAATACTCAAACTGGGAATGTCATATTCCGGTACCGAGTGCACTTGATGCAGGTGAAGGCAGAGTGATTGTTGTTGGAGGATACGAACTCGGTACGGTAATGATAAAAGTTGAGAAGAACGTAAACAACAGTTATGATGTTACTGAACTGTTTAGGCATAACAATTTTGGCGATCACACCAAACCGCCGATATTACATAATGGTTATTTCTATGCTCAATTCTCAACCAATAATCGTCGTGACGGACTGGTGTGTATGAATATGGATGGCGAGATCATGTGGAAAACAGTGCGTTCTCCTTTATTCGATAAAGGCAGTATGATTCTGGCCGACGGACTGATCCTGGCTACCGACGGCAGAAAGACTTTGTACCTGATAGAACCGGACCCGTCAGGATTCAAACCGCTGGCATCAGCAGATTTGCTTGCAGAAGGAGGGACAGGTTCAGAAAATGATCCTTTAGCTTCAAGGGTTGGTGGTGCAACTCAAAACTGGGGCCCTTTAGCACTTGCTGATGGAAAACTCCTTATCAGAGATCAAGGCCAGTTAAAGTGTGTTAAGGTTGCTAAGTGATACCTGTATTCAATTGATGAAATGGTGTATGATATAAAGGAGAAAGGCTGACTACATTAACTGGTAAAATCTGGTGTAATTCCAGCCATATCAAAATTGGTTGGCAGCAAGAACTGCGAGATTAAAGAAGACTGCCATGAATGGCAAGTACTATTAATAGAATGAAGAATCATTATTTAATCAAAAGCTCAATAGTAGCTGCTTTAGCAGGTTTTTTATTTGGCTTTGACACTGTTGTCATTTCCGGAGCTGAGCAGACCATACAATCACTGTGGAAGCTTAATAGCACCTTACATGGAGTGGCTATCAGTATGGCCCTGTGGGGAACAGTTATTGGTTCAATGGTAGGCGGTTGGCCAACCGAAAAACTGGGAAGACGTAAAACTCTTCTTGGAATCGGAGTACTTTATCTGGTTTCATCTTTTGGCTCCGCCCTGGCTCCTGAAGTCTATTCTTTTATGGTCGCGCGTTTTATTGGTGGCTTAGGAATAGGAATATCTACCATTGCAGCACCGCTTTTTATATCTGAGATAGCTCCGCCAAGAAACCGTGGACGTCTGGCCGGAATGTTCCAGTTCAATATTGTTTTTGGCATTCTCGTTGCCTTCTTTTCAAATTCCCTTCTTCTGGGACTCGGGGAGAACAGCTGGCGATGGATGCTGGGTATCATGGCTCTTCCGTCAGTTATATTTACGTTGTTTTGCATCTGGCTGCCCGAAAGCCCGCGATGGCTGATAATCCATATGAAAGATAACGAAGGAGGATTAAAAGTATTCAGGAAAATCAATCCAGACTTTACTGATGATGAATTGAAAACTCTGGTTCAGGAAGTGGAAGATTCGGGTAATGAAAAGAAACATGCCGGGTCGTTTTTCTCCCGGGAATTGATGAAACCAATCTTCCTTGCTTTTTTTATTGCCTTCTTCAACCAGCTCTCCGGGATCAATGCTGTTCTCTATTTTGCGCCTCGCATATTCGAGATGGCAGGACTGGAATCACAGGCAGCATTCCTGCAATCTGTAGGTATTGGTATTACAAACCTTATTTTCACATTTGTAGGGTTATGGCTGATAGACCGCCTCGGGCGTCGCACTTTGCTTTATATAGGATCATTCGGGTATATAGCATCTCTGGGAACAACGGTCTGGGCTTTTTCCTCCGGGCATACGGGAATCATTCCGATGACAATTTTTGCATTTATTGCTGCTCATGCAATAGGACAGGGAGCCGTAATCTGGGTTTTCATCAGTGAGATATTCCCAAACAGGCAACGAGCCTCCGGACAGACTCTGGGAAGCTCCACTCACTGGTTGTTTGCAGCATTAATCACACTTGTTTTCCCATTGATGGCAGAGGCTCTTCCTCCTCAGACCATATTTGCAATTTTCTGCGGCATGATGGTTTTACAGCTGGTCTGGGTGAAGTTCTTTGTTCCTGAAACCAGGGGTATTTCACTTGAAGAGATGCAGGACACTCTTAAATCAAAATAGAAGTTCAAGATCCAAAGATATAATATGATGAAAAAGACAGTTCTTATAGTAAGCTTTTGAACACCACGCATCTGGGCACTCCCCATCTGACCTGCCATATAGGAGTCTTCACCATATCCCTCCTGGGCCCGTCCTCCTGCCGGGTGACGTAATAGATTGATACACACACCACCAAAATAGTTAGCTTCATTTGCCCTTATTTCCCTGCCAATTGCCTCGCCAATTCTGAATTCCAGATCTGTATCAAAAGAAGCAGCCCGGCCAACAGGGACCGGAAAACAGGTGGCCTGACCACTTACCATACCCCGGGGACCATCATAAAATCTCACAGTTGGAATGTTGAGTCGTTCATTACCTCCAGCCTGACAGGAATGATGATTATATTTTATCCCGTCACCTATCATTTCTAAAACGAACTTAAAATTACTTTTTAACCTTGGAGACATCATCTGGACCTTTTCTTCGATGGTCATTTGCCCGACAGCCTCTCGTGCCATCTTATCAATTTCTTCTTCTGGAATAATTCTGCGATCCAGTGCTATTATTTCAGGTTTTGGATTTTGCTTTAAAATGAAAAAAGCAATTACTACAATTCCCACAAAAAGAAGGAGCCCAATAATAATTTTCTTTAATATTCTCATGGATTGAATTATTTCTGGTTAAGAACAAAGGTATAAAAGAATTTTTTTTATTAAATTATACATATTTTGTATTTTATTACTATATTTGTAACATATATCATTTTTGTAATCATTGGTTATGAAAAAGGAAAATGAGAGCCCGAAGTGCAGGAAACTCCTTGAAACAGGCAGGAACCTGTTTTGGAAGCACGGCTTCAGGAGGGTTTCAGTAGATGAAATATGCAGGGAGGCAGAAGTAAGCAAAATGACATTTTACCGGTGCTTTGAAAATAAAATTGACCTGGCAAAGAAGATTTACACAAAAATAGTGAACCAGGGAATAATCAAATTCAATGCAATTATGGCTGAAGATATACCATCGGCAGAAAAACTTAAAAGGATAATCACTTTGAAAATGGAAGGCACAGATGAAATAAGCCGTGAGTTTATAACTGATTTTTATACAAGCAACGATACCGGACTGAAATCCTTTGTTGAAGAACTAACAAGAGAATCATGGGATGAGGTGATAAACAGATTCAGGATCGCACAGGAGAAGGGATGGTTCAGGAAAGATTTCAAGCCAGAGTTCCTGTTATATATCACCCAGCATCTTATACCAATGGTCACTGATGAGAATTTGCTTTCTTTGTATGATTCTCCTCAGGATCTCATAATGGAGTTCGCAAATTTTTTTACTTACGGTATCGCACCTCACGAATAAGTGCCTGATGGAAAGGCGTGTATATATATTTTTATTTATCTTGATCTTCACAGATTATCTTTGCGGACAGGAAGGTTTTCGTTTCAGCGGTCAGTTCTCCTCATGGGCAAATGTAAATACGGCAGGTGAAATGCCTCTCTGGGGTGGTGCACGTTATATTCCCCAAATTAATTTCGGCACCGGTTTTGGTAATAACGGACTATTGGATACTGAAGCCTCATTAAATATTTTTGGCAGCGGAGGTCTCCGTCCTTTCGATTCCACTACCACATCCGGCGATCTCAAGCCATATCGTTTTTGGATCAGGTACTCCTCTAACCAGCTCGAAATAAGGTTAGGTTTACAGAAACTTAATTTCGGCTCTGCAGCAATGCTGAGGCCCCTGATGTGGTTTGATCAACTTGACCCACGGGATCCTTTACAGCTTACAGATGGTGTCTGGGGTGTACTGGCTAGGTACTATTTCCTTAACAACACAAACATCTGGTTATGGGGATTATATGGGAATCATGAGAGAAGAGGCTGGGAGACTATTCCGGTAAACAGAAAGATACCGGAATTTGGTGGAAGGCTGCAGTTGCCTGTTCCGGGCGGTGAAGCTGCATTTACATATCATCACCGGATTGCTGACAGCAGGGATCTTGCAGATGACATCACACCATTTGAGAAGATCCCGGAAAACAAGTTCGGGATAGACGCAAAATTGGATATGGTAACAGGTCTGTGGTTTGAAGGTTCATATACTCATAAAGGGAAAAACCTTGGAATACTGACCAACCAGCTTATCCTGAATGGTGGTGCCGATTATACATTTGCTATAGGTAACGGATTATATATTGCTTTTGAGCAGCTTATGGCCACTTTTGATGAAGAACCTTTTACCTTTACTAATCAGACATGGTTTTCGCTTATGACATTAAGCTACCCTCCAGGACTATTCGACAGGCTAAGTACAATAATCTTCTATAACTGGTCGGATAACACCGTTTACAGTTTTCTGAACTGGCAGCGCCAGTTTGATAATATAATGTTTTATGTTATGGCATACTGGAATCCGGAATCATACCAGCTGCCCACACAGGCTGGTTCGCAAAATATTTTTGCCGGAAAAGGTATTCAGGTAATGTTTGTTTTAAATCACTAATATTAATTAAATGGAAAATACTCCGGTTATAAGAATTGAAAACCTGGTTAAGAGATTCCCTATGGGGAAGAGTGAATTCACAGCTCTTAATGGTATCGGTCTGACACTTTCCAAGGGAGATTTTGCCGGGCTGATTGGTCCCAGCGGATCGGGCAAGACCACGTTGCTCAATATCGTCGGTTCGCTTGACATGCCAACATCAGGTGAAGTAACGGTACTGGGGCAATCTGTAGGCACGCTTAATGCCAGGGAGGCAGCACGTTTGCGTAAGGAAAGCCTGGGATTCATATTTCAAAGTTACAATCTGCTCGCAGTCCATACTGTATATGAAAATGTTGAATTCCCGCTCCTTCTTCTTGGCCTTTCTGCTTCTGAAAGGAAGAAAATGGTGACAGATGCCCTCGAATGGGTAGGGCTCACCGATAAGGCAAAGTCTAAGCCGCCTCAGCTTTCTGGAGGTGAATGCCAGAGGGTAGCCGTTGCCCGCGCCATGGTAAAAAAGCCTTCGCTTGTGCTGGCCGACGAACCTACTGCCAACCTCGATGCAGCCAACTCTCATAATATCCTGAAGACGATGGAGAGTCTCAACAGGGAATTAAATACCACTTTTCTTTTCGCCACCCACGACGATAAAGTAATAAATTACCTGCACCGCAAAATATTTCTTATTGATGGCAAGGTTGAAAAGGAAGAATTAGTAACTAACTAAAAAACAGGGAGTATGAAACTTGCAATTAAACTGGCTTTCCGGAACCTTATCGGAGCCGGATTACGCACCTGGCTCAACGTGATTGTACTCTCATTCTCCTTTGTTATCATCATCTGGATGAAAGGGGTAATAACAGGGTGGGATCACCAGGCAAAAGTCGACATGACAAACTGGGAAATTGGTGAAGGTCAGTACTGGCAAAAGGATTATGATCCTTATGACCCGTTTACTTACAGTGAAAGTCATGCACCTGTTCCTCAGGAATTCAGGAAGGAGATTGAAAGAGGCGATATGGAACCTTTCCTCATCACACAGGGTACTATTTACCCCCAGGGACGGCTTCAGTCAATCATGATTAAAGGTATTAATCCAAAACAAAACATCTTTCTGCTTCCATCTCATAAACTTGATACTGTTGTGGTTGATGCCATACCTTCAATAATAGGCTCGGTGATGGCACGAAACCTGAAACTTGATGTTGGCGACAGGGTAATGATTCAATGGAGGGATGCCGGCGGCACTTTTGATGCTTCGGAAATATACATTACCGATGTGTTCTCTGTCAATGTCCCTGCTGTTGACCAGGGTCAGATCTATATACCGCTGGATAAACTTCAGTCAATGCTCAATTTTGATGATGAAGCTACAATTCTGACCTACAGGGATAGCGAAGTCGCCCGACCCGATGTTGAAGGATGGATTCATAAAAGCAAACAGGAGCTGACCAAATCTGTGGACGATCTGATAAAAGTCAAAACGGCAGGGACGTCAATTTTTTATTTTATTCTTATACTACTTGCCATGCTGGCTATTTTCGACACACAGGTTCTCTCAATTTTCCGAAGGCAGAAAGAAATAGGAACATATATTGCCCTTGGATACACAAGGCGCGAAGTGGTTGGTCTTTTTACGGTCGAAGGAACCATGCATGCCGTTCTTGCGGCCCTTCTCTCTGCTGCATATGGTCTGCCTTTTCTTGCCTGGCAGGCTAAGGTCGGCTGGACAATGCCAATGGACACCAGTGATTTTGGGATGGCAATAGCCCAGACCCTCTATCCTGTTTACAGTGCAGGACTGGTTATAACAACAGTACTGATAATCATGACGGTCACGGCAATTGTAAGTTACTGGCCGTCAAGGAGAATCGCCAAAATGAATCCAACTGATGCTTTAAGGGGGAAAATACAATGATAAAGTTTTTATTGAAAGGATTAATAAGGGACAAGAGCCGTAGCCGGTTACCGATAATAGTTGTATCCATTGGTGTAATGCTTACTGTCCTGATGCACGCCTATATAACCGGTTTTATGGGCGATATAATAGAGACTAATGCCAGGTTCTCGCACGGCCACCTTAAAGTAATGACCAGAGGTTATGCAGACAACATGCAGCAGATTCCCAATGATCTTGCCCTTGTCAACGTAAGTTCTCTTACAGGGGAGTTGAATCAGCAGTTTCCGGGTGTTGAATGGTCTCCACGGATACAGTTTGGCGGGCTTATTGATGCACCTGATGAAAATGGTGAGACCAGATCGCAGGGACCGGCAATGGGTATCGGACTCGATCTGTTAACTCCGGGATCTCCTGAGATCAACCGGCTTAATCTTGAAAAATCGCTTGTAAGGGGCCATCTCCCGGCAAATCAGGGTGAAGTCCTGCTCAGTGAAGTATTTTCAAAGAAGCTCAATGTAAATCCCGGCGACAGAATAACATTCATTGGTTCAACCATGTACGGAAGCATGGCTATTTACAATTTCATACTCTCCGGCACAGTATCAATGGGGCATGAAGCACTCGATCGCGGAACAATCATTGCAGATATTGAGGATGTGAGGCTTGCCCTTGATATGGATAATGCTGCCGGAGAAATATTAGGATTTCTTGAAGGAGGATTTTACCTTGATGAAATCGCTGTTGAGGAAACAGAAAAATTTAATTCAGCTAATCCCGGTAATACTGACGACTTTACTCCTGTTATGAATAGTCTCAGTCAGCAGGGAACCATGAATACTTATGTCAGTATGGCAAAGTCATGGTCAGCCTATATCTCTTTGATCTTCATATTTGCCATGTCACTTGTTTTATGGAATGCAGGCCTGCTCGGTGGCCTGCGCCGTTACGGAGAAGTTGGCATACGTCTGGCTATGGGTGAAGAAAAGGATCATATTTACCGGACAATGATCTACGAATCGGTAATGATTGGTATTGCAGGTTCAGCAATCGGTACAATTTTTGGCCTGTTCTTTGCATGGTTAATACAGAGATATGGAATCGATATATCAGGAATAATGAAGGGTTCGTCGATAATGATGCCTACAGTAATAAGAGCCAGAATATCACCGGTCGATTTCTATCTGGGATTTATTCCCGGATTATTCTCAACGGTAATAGGTACAATGCTTTCAGGAATAGGCATATATAAACGGCAGACAGCCCGGTTATTCAAAGAACTTGAAGCTTAAAATGAATGATCATGAAGAATATTCTTATACTTACCGCAGTAACACTGTTAACCTCAGGTCTTGCCGGACAGAATGCTGAAGAGATACTGAAGAAGGTTGAAAGTAATGTGTCGTCAGATAATCGCATCTTTGAGTCAACAATGATTATACATGGCACCCGCACAAACAGGACAATTACCGCTAAGACCTATTCTGTTGGCGATAAGCAATCATTTACCGAATATCTCTCCCCTGCCCGGGAACAGGGCACCAAGATGCTTAAGCTGGAAAACCAGCTATGGATATATTCTCCATCCTCCGACCGCACTATTCAGATCTCAGGCCATATGCTCAAGCAGTCTGTTATGGGTTCCGACCTCTCCTATGAGGATATGATGGATGACAGGAAACTCACCGAGGTCTATTCAGCAACCGTTGCCGGAGAAGAAGTAATTGACGGACGGAACACCTGGATTCTCGAACTCACAGCAAAGGTCAGCGATGTAGCTTACTATTCGCGTAAAATGTGGATTGACACAGAAAGATATGTGCCACTCCGTGAAGAACTTTATGCACGAAGCGGCCAGCTACTGAAACGCACCACACTTTCAGAAGTGAAAATGATCGACGGCCGGTGGTTCCCGACAAAAATCATTTATAAGGACATACTGAAACAGGGCGACGGAACTGAATTCAATATTACCTCGGTAAAATTTAACCAGTCAATACCCGATTATATCTTTACAAAGGCTGCTCTCAAACAGTAAAATTGCTATATTGCATCTGAGCTAAAGCCAACAATGTAATATGGCAACCTTACTGAGTATTTCTTTGCACTTCGACTACTTTCCCTTATTTGTCGTAGTGGGTCTGGCATGGATCATTCCAATGGCATTATCGGTGCTCAGGATCAAAAAAATCCCTTCGGTGGTTGTTGAGATCTTCCTCGGTTATTTTGCCGGGCGGTACCTTCTTGTCAATATAAGCCCCGAAAGTATTAATATCCTCGAATTTCTGGGACTGACGGGATTTATATTTCTGATGTTCCTCACTGGCCTGGAAATAGATATGGACCAGGTAATATTCTCTTTTCCGCGTAAACGGATTAATTATTCCAGGTTTGTAAAGAACCCTCTGGTAATGGCTGCTATTTATTTCTGCCTGACAATAATTTTATCATATGCTGCAGCCATAGGACTGTCGCATATTGTTGATTTCAGAAACAACTGGTATTTCGCTCTGATAATGGTCACCACTTCGGTAAGCATTATTCTCCCCGTTTTGAAAAACAGGGGGGAAGCCACTGGAGCTTATGGTCAGATGCTGATCATTACTGCTGCAGTAGCGGATATACTAAGCATCATCCTTTTTACCTTCACAGCCTACATCATAAAAAACGGATTCAGGATAGAAATCATGCTCATCCTTTTCCTGTTTGCATTCTTTTATCTTTTATACATGGTTGGTAACCGTTTCAGGAACTGGTCGGTGCTAAAGAAAATATCATTCCAGCTGTCGCATGCCGCCTCCCAGTTGAGTATCAGGGGATCTATGCTGTTATTATTGATATTTGTCGTAATAAGTCAGTATATAAGCCCCGAAGTAGTTTTGCTTGGTGCATTTCTAAGCGGCATCCTTCTTTCACTTTTCCTTCATAAGGAAAGATCTCTGCTACTCGTAAAACTTGATGGTATGGGCTATGGATTCTTCATACCTGTTTTCTTTATTATGGTCGGCGTTAAATTTGATCCATCTGCTTTGAAGGAATATGAATCTACCCTGATACCTTTTCTATTGATTCTGCTTCTGGCAATGTTAATCATAAAGGTAATCCCGTCTTTTCTCTTTATTAAGCAGTTTGGCTACAGGAGGGCATTGTCCGGCGGATTTTTACTCTCTTCTCGTTTAAGTCTTATCATAGCTGCTTCTGCAATCGGGCTTGAACTGGGAGTCATCTCTCCTGGCATCAATGCCAGCTTTATTATTATGGGCGTCGCCACCTGTTTCTTTGGACCAGTATTATATAATTACATAAACCTGCAGGACAGGCAGCCACATGAAAGAACAATTATAATAGGTGGTAGCAGCAAGGGTGTTCTGTTGGCAAGGAGATTGAATATTCACGGTAAAGCTTCAGTAATTGTTGAAATTGACGAAAACAGGTATAAAGATCTGCAATCCAAAGGACTTAAAGTCTGTTTTTCTGATGGCTGTGATCCGGCAACTTATGAAAGATTAAAGATGACAGACTCCAGCTATGTGGTTGTTGAGACAGGATCAGATGAATTAAATATACGGATTTGTGAAATGTTAAGGAAAGTGTACAACCATGAAAGGATCATTTCAATGGCCAATGGATGGAAAATTGAACAACAACTTAAGAAACTGGACGTAAACACCATAGATGTAAGGAGAGTAATGGCAACAACCATTGAAACATTGATTGTCAGACCAACCACTTATCATACACTCATCGAAACATTTGAGAATTTCAGGGTGGAAGAGATTTCTGTTCTAAATCCTGATATAGATGGAAACCGGGTAAAAGAAATCCCATTCCATAAGGATGCTATCCTTATTATGGTGAAAAGAGGCAATGCTCTGTACATACCTCATGGAGAAACCTATCTTAAAACCGGCGATGTCCTGAGTATCTTCGGGACAGATTCAGCTCTCGAGAATACAAGAGAAAAGCTAAGTTAGCCAGATTTTTATTATCTTGCAGATTGTATCAGTTTAACTGAACATTTATGTAAAAGTTGGATGACTTTCTGCAAATCCTGGTTGTAGTCGAATTTTATGGCTTATATACATAAGCCTTATGAGATGTTCAAAAAACAATGCGGACAACTGAATAATTCAGATATTCTGCATTTTAACTTTATAAACATATATTATGGAAGAAACAATCAAAAATTGGTCCGATCTTATTATCCCATGGCTCCTGTCTCATGGCATAAAAATCTTAATTATTGCCATTGCTTCTTATCTGCTTAATAAAATTCTCTCCAAAATAATCAAAAAATCTGTAAGAATGGCAGTTAAAGCAAACAGTTCAACATCAGAAGAAGCGGGGAAAAAACGGGAAGATACACTTATAAGAATTTTTAACGGAGCTCTGAGCATCGTTATCCTTACAATTGCCATCCTGATGATCCTTCAGGAAGCCGGTCTCGAAATAGGACCTATTCTTGCTGGTGCCGGTATTGTTGGTCTTGCTTTTGGATTTGGCGGACAATATCTTATCAGAGATGTCATTACAGGTTTATTTATTATTCTTGAAAATCAGTATCGGATCGGTGATGTAGTCAACATTGACGGCACTGGTGGAATGGTGCAGGATATAAGCTTAAGGAAGACCACATTAAGAGATCTTGACGGAACAGTTCACCACATGCCCCATGGTACAATAACAAAAGCAGCAAATCTTTCCAAGGATTGGGCGAGGGTTAATCTCGACATGGGTATTGCATATGATACTAACCTTGAGCATCTTATTGAAGTAATAAACAGAACCGGAAATGAACTGGCAGAAGATCCTGCTTTTAAGGATTCCATTATCAGCCCTCCAAAATTCTTACGGGTAAATGAATTTGCAGATTCAGCCATTATTGTTAAAATACTTGGAGAAACCAAATCTTTAAAACAGTGGGAGATAACCGGGGAATATCGCAAACGGTTAAAGATCGCTTTCGATAAAGAAGGAATTGAAATACCGTTTCCTCAGAGAGTTATTCATCAGGCTAAGGATTAAAACAAACTGAACTTAATGAAACCATTCGATCAATTTGATTTTAAGAGGATTATTATTGTAGCGTACAGGTTACCATTCAAAATTGTCAGGAAGAAAGATAACTACTATGTTACTCAGAATGCCGGAGGATTAGTCTCAGCCATTCTGTCACTATCAGAGAAAATGAACACCGGGAACAAAGGAGCATTAAAGATCCTCTGGGTTGGTACAGGCGACAGTCAGCTGGGAAAAGAATATATCAATCCGAATTTTAAACTCTTTCCTGTTGAAATACCGCGGAAAATTAATGAAAAATATTACGGTGGCTTTTGTAACGATACAATATGGCCATTATTCCATTATTTCCCAACTCGTACGGTTTATGATGACTCCTATTTTGATGCATATATTACAGCCAATAACCTGTTTTTTCAAAAACTGCAGAATCTGATCCAGCCGGATGACTTTATATGGATACATGACTATCAGTTATTTTTGCTGCCTGATATTGTGAGACGATCTTTTCAGAAAGCAAATATTGGATTCTTTCTGCATATACCGTTCCCGTCATTTGAAATATTCCGTTTATTCCCCAGGAGCTGGCGTGAGGCAATTCTTAATGGTATGACTGGCGCCGATATTGTAGGATTTCATACCAACGATTATACCCAGCATTTTATTAAATCAGTCAAACGAACACTGGGTTATAAGATCGACCAGCACTATATCTCAGTTGAAAACAGGATATGCAAAGCCGATGCCTTCCCGTTAGGTATTGATTTTGATAAATTCCACTCTACCTGTTCCTCACCTAAAACAATAACTCACAAAAAGAAATTATCAAAACAGTTATCAGACAAAAAACTCATTTTCTCGGTTGACAGGCTTGATTATTCGAAAGGATTCCTTAACCGGCTCAAGGCATTTGAACGTTTCCTCGAAAAATATCCCGTCTGGCATCATAAAGTGGTTTTTAACATGATTGTGGTTCCATCGAGGGATAATATTGAGGGATATCGGGAAATAAAGAAAGAAATAGAGGCCACTGTCGGAAGAATAAACGGTAAATACAGTAACCTGAGCTGGCGCCCTTTAATCTACCAGTATAAGTCAATACCTTTTAATGAACTGGTTGCAATCTACAATATCAGTGATGTGGGATTTATTACGCCGATCCGTGACGGTATGAACCTCGTGGCAAAAGAATTCATTGCCTGTCAGACTGAAAATAAAGGCATGCTGGTTCTAAGTGAAATGGCCGGTGCCGCCGTTGAACTTAACGAATCAATAATCATAAATCCTACTGATGTTGAGGAAACCTCAGATGCCCTGGATAAAGCACTGAATATGTCCCAGGAAGAAAAAGATAAAAGGATTTTAAAAATGCAAAACAGATTGAAACGTTATAACGTCTTTACCTGGACTGCCGATTTTTTCAGTCAGGTAGATGATATCAGAAAAGAACTGGAACATATGCAGGTAAAATATCTGGATGAAAAGTCCATGGACAATATTCAATCAAAGTATAATGCTGCCATAAAACGTCTTTTTCTTATCGATTATGACGGAACATTAACTCCTATCGCAAAACTTCCTGAAATGGCATTATTAAATGAGAAGATGGCAGAGCTGTTAAGAAACATGGTTGCCGATAAACGTAACATTATTGTAGTCATAAGCGGCAGAGAGCGCGAATTTATTGAAGAGCAATTTAAAGGACTGGATGTAATTCTGATTGCAGAACATGGATTTTTCCTCAAATATCCCGGAAGCGGATGGTTAGAAAATGCAGAAACTGATCTCTCATGGAAGAAAAAGATCCTGCCTGTTCTTGATGATTATATCGACAGGTGCAATGGCTCAATGATAGAAGAAAAACACGCTTCCATCGTCTGGCATTATCGTAACGCTGATGAGGAAATTGCTTCAATCAGGATCAATGAACTTAAAGATGACCTGACGGAAATACTCAAGAGTGAACCCAAGCTTCATGTGCTTGAAGGAGATAAAGTGCTGGAAATAAAAAGTATAGTTTATGACAAAGGAACTATTGCCTCGATATTAATAAATAGAGACAGATATGACTTTATTCTTGCCTTAGGTGATGACAATACTGATGAAGATCTGTTTAAGGCAGTCCCTGAATATGGTTTTACCGTAAAAGTTGGCTGCAAACCAACAAATGCCAGGTACAACCTCAGAAATCAATCACAGATTTACGACATTCTTTCCGTCTTTGCCAGCTCCCCGCAGGTTAGCCAGGTTTAACCAGGTGCCCTTTTTTCTCTCCTATACACCAGCGATCCTGCATTTATACTCTGACAGAGCTTCACTCAGACGTTTTCTGGCAGTTAAGTACCAAATGTTCCTTCAACCATAACACGCACAACTTCAAAATCTTTATTGAATACAATAATATCAGCTTTTTTCCCGGAGGCAATTTCTCCTTTATCTGAAGCTTTAATTAACCTTGCAGGATAAGTGGATGCCATGCGTATTGCTTCGTTCAATGGTATATCAACATTCTCCACACAGTTTTTCACAGCCTTCAGCATTGAAAGTTGTGATCCCGACAGGGTGCCATCAGGTAATGTAAAGCGATCCTTTTGCCGGACATGTGAATATGTTCCGTCCAGGTTTTCTTCCACAGCATCGCTTACAAGGTATAATCTTTCATTCATGATCTTTTTAGCAACTGACAGAGCATTATAATCGACATGGATGCCATCCGCAATGATACTGGCATAAACATTTTCCGTTTCAAATGTTGCGCCTGGTAATCCCGGATCACGATGGTGAAACGGTGACATGGCATTAAACAAATGTGTGGTTGACTGAATACCCCATTTAAAACCTTCGACTGCCTCTCTGAATGTTGCATTACTGTGCCCGGCGGCAACTACAATACCCCTGTCCTTCAACAATCCCACAAATTCCTGATCGCAGACTTCCGGAGCCAGTGTAATCATCTTTATAACTCCACCGGCTTCTTCCAACAAATCACTGATCTCCGCTTTATCAGGATTTTTAATATAATCACTATTATGTGCTCCTCTTCTTGCCGGATTAATATAGGGACCTTCAAGATGAAGACCAAGGACGGCTGGATGAGGATTAGCCCTTATTATTTTGATAACCTGACGGTAAACATCAAAGGAATTGGTAGGGATTACTATCAAGAATCCTGTCGTACCACTTTTTACAAGCGAATCGGTGATTGCACTTAAGGCCTCAGCAGAGGGACTGTCAGAAAACAAGTACCCGCCTCCTCCGGCAATCTGCAGATCAATGAAGCCCGGAGCAATAAAGTTATTGTTACAATCAATTGTTTCAGCCCCTAAGGGTATTGATCCGGAATCAATAAGGGCTTTTATTCTGTTGTTTTCAACAAGAACAGCTTTCCCGGTTATTTCTTCCGTACCTGTAAAAACAGTTGCATTGGTTAAAGCTGTCAGCATATTTTCCGGCAGGAGTTTAAATTAATTCTGTAAAGAGATCATCTGTTCTGATACATTCCACCCTGAGACTTTCAATACCGGAGCTGATCCGGACAGTTTGCTTTCGGGGCAACTTACTGATAATGTAACATTTTCCGCTGGTGCCAGGGTCTGATAATTTCCTGACCAGAAACACGGCAGTATCTCCTCCCCTTCCGCCATCAACTGTGGTCTTATAAAGAATGCCAGTTTGTTCGTGTTATTAGCAATCCCGATTGTCCACATTTCTTCATTTTTCCCTTTTTCATGCTTAAGCACCTTGACCTCAACCTGTGTTTCCGGCATAGTATTCATCGCCTTGTAATCCTTGCCGGACGACAACCAGTAAGTATTTCGTGAAACAACCTTTCCGGATGCATCTTTAAGATTCAGAACCACAATTGTGACTTCCTTCATTTTTTCAAGGACAGATGCCAATGAGATAGTTTCTTTTACCTCGGATAGTGACAGACTGAGGTTTGCAGATTCACTGAAAATCAGTCTGGAATCCAGACCGAACAGGTCAATCTGAAAGGTCAGATTGGTAGCAGGTTTGTATTTTCTGTTTATTACAACAACCTTATAGTTGCTTTGATTTAACTGAATATGTAGAGGCTCACACGCATTCTGCATGAAATAATAGCCTGCATTGGGCTGGAGGAACCAGTCATATACCTGCCAGACCACACTGGGAAAAGCTGCATTCAGTTTCCACAACATAACTCCTCCGATGTCATTCAGTTTATGGCCGGCAGCTTCAAAAATCCCCTGATAACCCATAGCGTTCATCAACTGCATTTTATCACAAAATTTCTCCATGCTTTCTGCTTCTCCGAATCTGTTCACCATCTCCCTGTAATAAAGATCCCACCGGCCATTACCTGTAGCGGCATCATGATACCCCCATGAGTGGTTCAAGGGAAATGGTAAAGTTTTGTCCCAGACCAGGTTAGGGATAATTTTCGGCAGTATGTTATACGGGGGCTGTGAAGGAATGCCTGTTTCATCCTTAAATACCCAGTCTCTTCCTGCAACAGCTCTCCTGTAATAATCTTTAGGATCTCTCCAAGTGTACGGCCCTCCACTGTAAACACCTGTCGGGAGGTTATCGGGCCATGAGCCCGGCCATCCTTCAGGAAGTTGTGCAAATCCCGATGAACTTGGGATAAATGGTCTTGTGCCATCAAGAGAAATAATACTGCTCCTCATAAAATCATAGAGCTCTCTCCGGGCATGCCCTTCATTTCCACCGGTCCATACCAGTAGGCTCGGATGATTCCTGATACGACATATAGTACTTACCACATTCTTCTTAAAAACTTCACCCTCAAGCGGCCAGTCGGGAGAGCCTTTAAACTCGCCCTGTGTATCGCCTGTTATCCAGAAATCGGACCATATCATCAATCCATACCTGTCGGCCGCATCAAAAAATTCATCACATGGTGTTACACCCCCGCCCCAAATCCGCACAAGATTAATGTTAGCGTTCCTGCACAGATGCATTTCATAATCGTAACGGATTGAATCTCTGTTAAGCATCATATCTGGAACCCATGCACCTCCAACCAGTTGTATGCGTCTGCCATTAATATAAAAATCGCGCCGCCATGTTCCGTTAACCTCAACGGCTTTTGTGGATACTGTTCTGATACCGAAAACAAAGGATGTATCGTCCGACAGACCTGATCTGCCTGTATATTGCATACGGATACGGTAGAGATCCGGATTGCCATACCCATTGGGCCACCAGAGATTTGGTCTGTCAATAACCAGTTCCCTGGTATTATCAGCATTCAATTCTATGACCGACGATGCATCTTTATCAATTTTAACTCTCTTTGAAAATTGTATGTATTTACCACGGAAGTTTTCCGGTGAGATATTTATTGCAAGGGTGCCGGATTGATCAGTTCCGCTGTTATTAAACAGAGAGAGAGTTAAAGAGATTTCTGCCAGACTTGTATCGGGCAGGTTGGGGAGATCAGTTACAATTTTCGGCGATCCGATTGTTACACCACCGGAAGTGCGTAAATAAACAGGCAGCCAGATTCCCATATTACGATCCCTTACCGGTGGCATCCAGTCCCAGCCGACAGAGCATAACATAGTTACATTTTTGCCAATATCACCGGTTGATCCTCCGTTGGGATAAAAATCACCCAGTGCCTTTAATTGTTCGGCAGATGGCAATCCCGGATAATCAAGCGGATAAATTTTAACAGCAAGCACATTCTCATCGCCGGTTCTAATCTGCCGGCTGACATCAAGACTGTATTCGGCAAACATGCCCGCCATATGAGTTGAATCGGTTATCTGCTGTCCGTTAAGCCACACGGCTGCCCTATAGTTTATTCCTTTAAATATTAACTGGAAATGACGTCCCTGATCAGCCAACGGAACGTGGAAGGTTGTACGGTACCAGTAAGGTTTAGTCCAGGGATTGGGTTCACCAGGCAGGTGGCTGAATCGCTCCAGATTATATTTTTTGTTAAACTCGTCGGAAGCATCGGGTATCAGCATGTTGTTCAATCCTGCATAAGGATCAGGATAGATGACGTTTGCAACGAGTCCTGTAAGAACGGTTGACGGAACTTCCACAGGAAACCAGTAAACATCTGATCGGTATCCCAAAGTGGATATCTCTTCCCCAGGATTATCAATCAATACTGAGGATTGCAGTTCAAAGTTGCTCAGTTTAACCTGTTTGACTGAACCGGGCTGACCTGAAATTTTAAATAATGAACTTAAACCAAGTATCAGCAGGATGGATAAATAATTTTGCATGGTTAGCAGATTTCAAACTGGTAAGATAAAAAAATTATAAACATGTCTGCAGTTTTAGAATAAATCAGGTTGTTATTGGTCATTGGTTATTGGTTTCAATTACCGGGCACCCAGCAACCAGCACCAATTATTTTTTCGTTCCGATTTGAATATTCTGATTATATTGTAATTTTAACCGTGTCAAATTTAACGGATCAGATCATACAGGGAAAAGTGTTATAATTACTGAATAATCGACAAACTATAATCTTTTAAATCTACTCTGACATTATTATGAATTCAGAAACCGGTAAAAAACGATTTGGTACAGCTCCTGTATTCTTCACAGCGATTTCGACCATACTGGGAGCAATTCTGTTCTTGCGTTTTGGATTTGCTGTAGGAACACTCGGTTTCTGGGGTGTTCTGTTGATCATTTTGCTGGGACACTCTCTTACAATACCAACAGCATTTGCACTGTCTGAATTGGCCACGAATAAGCGTGTGGAAGGCGGAGGTGAATATTTCATCATTTCCCGTTCGTTCGGACTGAATATAGGTGCTACAATAGGGATAGCCCTGTACCTGTCCCAGGCAATCAGTGTGGCATTTTATGTAATTGCCTTTACTGAAGCATTTGAGTTTCTTTTTAATTTCCTTTCAAACTCTCTGAATATCAATCTTCCGCGGCAGGTAATAAGTCTTCCTGTAATGACCGGACTGGCTTTTATAATTCTCCGTAAAGGTGCAAACCTGGGAGTGAAGGCACTATATCTGGTAGTAGGAATTCTCTTTATATCATTAGTTCTGTTTTTTCTAGGAACAACTGAATATGGTGCTACAACAGGTACCAAGATTCCGGCAGGTGACCTGAGAAACCTGAATGTTTTTTTCATGGTATTTGCAATTGTATTCCCTGCTTTCACAGGTATGACTGCAGGAGTGGGCCTGTCCGGTGATCTCAAAAATCCTGCAAAATCAATACCTCTTGGTACAACAGTAGCAACTGTAGCCGGAATGTTTATCTATTTAGCTGTCATTTATAAACTGTCGATTTCGGCCAGCGTGGAAGACATGTTAAATACTCAGTTGATTATGGGCAAAATCGCTATCGGTGGTATAGTTATCATACCACTCGGTCTGGCAGCCTCAACAATATCCTCAGCTCTGGGTTCGGTTATGGTCGCACCAAGAACATTACAAGCCCTGGCCCTTGATTCTTCATTTCCATCAAAAAGAATAAACAGATGGTTATCGGCCGGAAGAAAATCAGATAGTGAACCGGTAAATGCTTCACTCATAACAATAATTATTGCTTTTGTGTTTGTTGCGCTGGGAAGTGTAAATGCCGTGGCTAAAATAATAACCATGTTCTTTCTTGTAACTTACGGTTCACTCTGTCTTATCTCCTTTTTAAATCATTTTGGATCTTCACCATCATACAGGCCATCATTCAAATCGCGCTGGTACCTTTCACTTGCTGGTTTTCTCATTGCATTATGGGTGATGTTCAGGATTAATGCACCTTATGCTCTTGCTTCTATAATCATCATGATTATTCTTTACTCTTATATTAATGTTTACCATCGCCATCGTCACGGCCTTGAGTCCCTTTTTGCCAATGCCCTTTTTCAGATCAACCGTAACCTTCAGGTTTACCTGCAGAAATCAGAAAGTAAGAAAAAGCTGAAAGAATGGAAACCAAGCGCTATTTGTATTTCAAAATATTCTTTTGTTCGTTCAAGAGCATTCCAGTTGTTAAACTGGATATCTTACAAATATGGCTTTTCTACATATCTGCACAGAATTGATGGCTATTATTCCAAGGCAACCAACAAGCAGGCTGCGGAAGAGCTTTCAAGACTAATAGAGATCTACGATACCGCTCATAATCATGTATTTGTGGATACGATAATCTCCCCTTCATATACTTCTGCAATTGTTCAGGCAATACAGGTACCGGGTATTTCCGGTATGGAAAACAACATGGTGATTTTCGAATATGACAAGGAAGACCCTGAAAATCTTGAGGAAATCATAGAAAACATCCGGCTAATAAAAGCAGGTAACTTTGATATCTGTCTCCTGGCCACCAGCAGAAAGGATATAGTATTCAAGAATGGGATTCATGTATGGATAAACTTCCAGGAGCCGGAAAATTCCAGTCTGCTGATCCTTCTCAGTTTCATCATTTCAGGCCATTCCGACTGGAAAAAATCAAATATCAAAATATTTGAGACCTGCAAACCGGAGCAATATGAGGAAACAAGAAGTGAGCTTTCAGAACTTGTCAGATCAGGCAGATTGCCAATAACTGAGAAGAATATCGAAATAATCCTTGAAAACTCCGGAATGACATCAAAAAACCTGATCAACGAAAAATCAAATTCTGCTGCACTAACCATGATCGGCTTCAGACCAGAAGTGTTGAAACATGACGGGGAAATCATCCTTAACGGATACGATAATATTGGATCAGTATTATTTGTGAACTCTTCAAACCAGAAAGAAATTATCTGATAAAACGGGGAGTATTTGAAGCAGATTCATTCTTAATTCATTAACCAGTATTCTAAATATATCTATTTGAGATACTTTCTAATATTATAAAGTTTATTCAAAGCTTCCAGCGGTGTCAGGTTATCTATATCCAGATCAAGTATTTCGTCGCGGATCTGTTTTAAGACAGGATCATCGAGCTGGAATATACTAAGTTGCAATCCCTCACGGTGATTGGCGATATCGGCAATAGGTTTGGAAAGCTCGTGATTTTCGTGGTTCTGTTCCAGTTCACTGAGAATCTCATCTGCACGATTTACAATACTTCTGGGCATTCCTGCCATCTTTGCCACATGTATTCCAAAACTATGCTCACTGCCACCTCTTTTAATCTTTCGCAGGAAAATTATTTTGTTATTAAGCTCTTTTATAGAGACATTATAGTTTTTTACCCTTTTAAATGAGTTTTCCATCTCATTAAGTTCATGATAATGAGTTGCAAACAAAGTTTTTGCCCTCATCTTGTTTTCGTGCAGATACTCAACCATTGCCCATGCAATTGAAATTCCATCGTAAGTGCTTGTACCCCTGCCTATCTCGTCCAACAGCACAAGGCTGCGGTCAGAAAGATTATTCAGTATGCTGGCTGTTTCGTTCATCTCAACCATAAAAGTCGATTCACCAAGACTGATATTATCTGAGGCACCCACTCTTGTAAATATTTTATCAACTATTCCTATAGCAGCCTCTGTTGCAGGAACAAAACAGCCAATCTGTGCCATGATTATGATGAGGGCTGTCTGGCGCAATAAAGCCGATTTCCCCGACATATTTGGTCCTGTAAGGATAATAATCTGCTGATCCTCTGTATCCAGAATCAGGTCATTGGGGATGTACGATTCGCTGAGAGGAAGTTGTTTTTCAATAACCGGGTGACGGCCCTCGGCGATTTCCAGTTTTTTTGTATCGTTAAGGACCGGCCTTACATAATTACTCTCAGAAGAGATTACAGCAAACGACTGAAAGCAATCGAGGTTTGCTATGAGTGAGGAGTTTAACTGAACAGGTGAGATATATGCAAGAGCTGCAAATACCAAATCATTAAAAAGTTTTGTTTCAATCTGATTGATCTTTTCCTCTGCCCCCAGTATCTTGTTTTCATATTCCTTCAGTTCTTCGGTAATATATCTTTCAGCGCTGACAAGTGTCTGTTTCCTTATCCAGTCATGTGGCACTTTGTCCTTATGGGTATTTCTGACTTCGATATAATAACCGAACACATTGTTAAAACTTATCTTTAGAGATGTTATCCCTGTTCTTTCACTTTCCCTGTTCTGAAGTTCTGTAAGAAAGTCCTTGCCGCTGTAAAGTATCCTTCTGAGATCATCCAGTTCATCAGATACGTTTTGTGCAATTATGTTTCCACGGTTTATGTGTACCGGAGGATCATTATTCAGCTCTCGGTCAATTTTATCTGCCAGAGGTTTACATGGATCCAATTGTACGGCCAGTTTGGCAAGTGGCGCACAACCACTTTCGTCGCAAAGCTTCTGAAGAGGTTCAATTGCTTTAAGTGCCCGCTTCAACTGGACCATTTCCCGTGGACTGATCCTGTTAACAGCAACTTTTGACACGAGCCGCTCCAGGTCGCCGATCTGATTTATCAGATCAGCGATCTCCTCCCTGAAAGAAGCATTACAAACAAGATGCTGCACAATATCAAGCCTCTCATTTAAAGGCTGTATTTCTTTTAAAGGAAAAGAGATCCACCTTTTAAGTAATCTGCTCCCCATCGGCGAGATAGTGCGATCCATCACATCAATAAGGGTTTTGGCTCCTTCGTAAGGAGAATGGAATAGCTCCAGATTTCTTACAGTGAACTTGTCGAGCCAGACATACCTGTCCTCCTCAATCCGTGAAAGGTATGTGATATGTCCAAGCTGATCATGCTGAGTTATATCGAGATAATAAAGAATCGCTCCTGCAGCAATAATCCCGTAAGAAAGGTTATGAACTCCGAATCCTTTTAATGAACTGGTCTCGAATTGCTTTAATAGCCTGTCGGTAGCCGCCTCCGGTGTAAAGATCCAGTCATCAAGTTTAAAAGTGTAAAATTTTGATCCGAAACTTTCTAGGAAAAGGTCTCTTTTACGCTTCTCAAACAGAACCTCTTTGGGCTGAAAATTATTCAGCATCTGATCAACATATTCCAGGGTACCTTCCGATACGAGAAACTCACCCGTGGAAATATCCAGAAATGCTACTCCCGATATTTTTTTATCAACATGAACAGCAGCCAGAAAATTATTTTCTTTATGAATAAGAACATTTTCATTAAGAGAAACACCGGGTGTAACAAGTTCAGTAATTCCTCTTTTAACAATTTTCTTTGCAAGTTTAGGGTCTTCCAACTGATCGCAGATTGCCACCCTCTGCCCTGCCCTTACCAACCGGGGAAGATAAGTATCAAGAGCATGATACGGAAATCCTGCAAGCTCAACAAAAGATGCGGATCCGTTAGCCCTTCGTGTAAGTGTGATCCCAAGTATTCCTGAGGCTTTGATTGCATCTTCACCAAATGTCTCATAGAAATCACCAACTCTGAAAAGCAGTATAGCATCAGGATGTTTCGCTTTGACACTATAATACTGCTTCATCAGCGGAGTTTCAGCATACTTTTGATTTTCTGACATTTGGAGTTAATGTTTTATCTTTTCTTATCGTTGAAACAAATAGGTATCAACAAAGATACACTGACGTTAATATTAATGAAAGCATTTTGAATTTTAATTATCATCAGGTATTGATTTAGGTATACCTCTGTGTGACTCCGTGTATTCTCTGTGGCCCTCTGTGTAACTTCTTTTGCTTCAAAGAGTTACACTTCCCCTGCCTGCCGGCAGTAGGGAAAGTCACAGAGAACACAGAGAATTATACTCCTTCAAACCAGGAAATTGTTATC
>Ga0307438_1000267_pt1 | contig 42159 bp, 20 predicted proteins | sample SalMarWE160110MG_FD_202144 | JGI IMG/M metagenome (GOLD analysis project Ga0307438, IMG submission 202144) | Salt marsh sediment microbial communities from the Plum Island Ecosystem LTER, Massachusetts, United States - WE1603-110 | ecosystem: Environmental > Aquatic > Marine > Intertidal zone >... | reverse complement strand
CTGCGTCGTCTCAGCTGTGCTCCAGAGATAGATGTAAGGTCCAGTCCCACCACTGGCGTTGGCTGTTAGATTCACTGCTGTGCTATTGCAAGCAGCGCAAGTATCAGGATCACAGGTGATGTTGCAGCTCGGGTTTTCGTTTATCGTTACGTCCTTGGAACAGCTGCCCTCGCAGCCATTGTCATCCGTTACCGTCACATTGTAGGTGCCACTGGCTGTCACGTTGATTGACTGCGTCGTCTCAGCTGTGCTCCAGAGATAGATGTAAGGTCCAGTCCCACCACTGGCGTTGGCTGTTAGATTCACTGCTGTGCTATTGCAAGCAGCGCAAGTATCAGGATCACAGGTGATGTTGCAGTCGGGTACACTATAGACTGTGATGGTCTTGGTATCCGTATCCCAGCCACAGTCATTGCTCACATTCAGGGTGACATTATAGGTGCCGGGGTTGTTGTAGGTTATAAGGGGAGGCGTCTGCCCTGTGTGACTCGGAGGACTGCCTCCAGGGAAACTCCAGCTCCAACTTGTGGCATTCGTGGATAAATCGGTAAAGTTGACTGTCAAGGGAGCGCAGCCAGAGGTTGGCGTGGCATTGAAGGCTGCCACAGGCACAGGCACCTCTGTGCAGTGGCCGGTAACGCTCTTATCGGAATTCATATGGATGATGATGGGGTTGGTGCTGTTTGTGCTACCGGGGACATCACCCGTCCAGTTAACGAAGTCACAGCAGACACCTTCTTCAGCAGTAAGGGTGACATTGGTGCCGCAGGGGATATTCTCATAGGTCTTATTGCCACCAGCGGGGACCGTATCTGTTACATTATGTGTTGCAGAGTCATAGCTTACGTCTATGGGGCAGCAGCCCTTGGAGATCACTGTGAGGATAACTGTCCCTGAGTAGTGGCTGGGGTCGCTATCGCTGCAGATGGTATCACCATAGTGAGCCGTAACGTTGCCCACATTCGTGTACTGGCAAGACACAGCCGTGTCAGTGGCTGTACAAATCATGGACTCGCCGGCAGCCAATGTAGATTTGGGGCAATTTACTGTCACGCCCTGGTCATCCGTCACCACCACATCAGTCAGGTTCACAGTTCCAATATTGGTGACTTGATAGCGCCAATAAACTGTATCGCCCACTGGAATATAGGGTCCAGGTGCCTCATCGGCATCGTACCAAGTGCTATTGTCAGCCGAGGTTGATTTTTCGATGTCAATGGCTGGCTCGTCCACAAGTAACCGCCCGAAAAGCCAAGCTTGGTTCTCTTGGCATTCTTGAGTGATGAATTCGTTTATTGGAGTGCCGCTGCTAGGAACGGGGTCGTCTAAGAACCCCACGATCTGGAGCGTGTACCACTTCCCACCAATCTCGAAAAACTGGTCAGGGATGGTCTCGTCCCACCATACCCTATCGGAGCACGCTGTAGTGCCGGGGTATGGACAGGGGCGACTGTTAGGGGTCTCATGTAAGTGCATCGTGTAGTTAAAACTCGGGGAGATGAGCGGATCGCTGAAGTACAAGGTGATGTTCAAGGTAACATACGTAAGCAGATTGTTGGCTTGTATTGGGCTGTTGTAGTGGGTAAACTCTCCGAGGAGGAACAAATCCCCGGTTTCGAAGCTAGCACCGTCGCTGCCATCAAAGCCAAACCCACTCTGTTGACTTAACTCAAGGCTTGGGGGGCAGTACTTGTACTTCCTACCATAGGCTACCTGGTTCTCGTCGGTCGTCGATGCATCCTGGTCATTGTAACGCAGACAAGTTGGCGTCGGGGGCCCGGCATTCAACCAAATGCCGTCAACATTATCCAAGGTGCATCCGGCAGCCAGTATTGGCGGGCTGGCAGCAGGCAGGGCCATGACAATCAACATGACCACGCCAACTAAAGAAAATATTCTCCGTTTCATAATCTATACCTCCTGGTTAGTACCAATTGACTATTACCTTTTAACTATTACCTTTGTCATATACTTAGTCGCTAAAAGGTGGAAAATCCCTCACTTTTCTGGTACTTTTCTGGTACTTTTGGGTGATTTTTTCCAAGACTTATTGACCAAATAAACGGGACGATAAGTAATGAAAAGTACACTTCTCCTGCCCCGCTTCCTCTTTAGCTACCTGTTTAATGCTATCATACCCCTTTTACCCAGTCAATAGGTAATAGGTAAAAGGTACTGGTTGTTGCAAAAATATACTGGATAGACGATGCGGAAATGCAAAAATTAAAGGTTAATCCCGATTAAATCGGGACAAAATGACAACTGAAAATGCAAAACTTTTTAGAAAACCAAGCTGCATTGTTTACCATTCCAATATTGAAGGAAAGGATTCCTGCACGCCTCGAGGGAATGTAAAAATCAAAATACAAGAATGTAGTGCGAGGCTTTAGCCTCGTGCACGACCCCCGACTTCGGTCGGGGCAGGCTCTGAAGGGTCGCACTACAGATTTTGGGATTTGGAACTTAGCCACTGGGATTGCCACGCCCCGACTTGCCGGGACTCGCAAAATCGTGAAGGAAGGGATTCCTTCACGCCTCAGAAGAACCTTCGCCCCGACGAGTCGGGGCTCAAGACGAAGGAAAGGATTCCTTCAGGCATCAAAATAACTCCCCTTGCCCCTCTTATCTTAAGAGGGGGATTTGGGGTCGCTCCGCAACCCTTCAGGGTCGCGCCTTCTTGTCATTTGCGCTGACTATAAACAGGTCCCGTGCTGTGAGGCTTTAGCCTCGTGACAAAGGTGCCGGCATAAAAGCCAGCCGGTTCTTATGCTGGCTTCCCCTTTTTCTTCCTGATTGCCATATAGGCCAGAACTCCTGCGAGGATGGCAATGGCCGTAACGGCGAGGATAAGCCAGTTGAATGAGTGTCCTCCGCCAGATTCACCAATACTGAATGAAATCTCCTTGACCTCGGTCTTCTTGCCCTCGTAGTTAATATAGCCCTTTATGTCGTAATCCCCATCCTTCTCCGGCGTCACATAGGATGCTAATATATCACTCTGCCCCACGGGTACCAGGGTCTCTTCGCTTTCCAGGGTATCGATAAGCTCGTTATCGCAATAGAGCTCGCCGATGAACTTAGCTTTGGTATCTATCTGCCCGGTATTGAGAAAGGTCGCCTGGACTTTTGTTATCGTGCCAAGTTTTGCTTCGCCCTGGAGCGACAGCTCTTCGAACACCCCTGCTCTACTGAGCGTCCCAGCGGGCAGGATGGCGAAATTTAATTTCTGTGTAGCAATAGCCTCCTCATCCAGGGAAATGGCCACTTGAGCCGTATAGTTGCCAAGTTCCCTACCGTCAGTATCCCATTCAACAGGAATAGCTTCGCTTCTTTCAGGCTTTACTTTGGTTCCAGCAAAGGCGAGGCTATCAATGGTGGCATCATCCTTAGCTATCTCGACATCAATTTGGGGTGTAGCCTCCACGTTGCCGGTATTCGTGAAGTGGACCTCTATGCGAAGCGGGTAGCCCACCTCAGTGTCTGTGGCAGTGACACTGCTGACCACCCCGGTTAAGATCTGTGTGCCAGTAACTGTGATGGCGACATCTGCTGGCATGCGGAGCTTGGTAGTCGTCTCTCCTTCAACATCTTCTCCTTCAGGGGGAGCAGTTTCTGCATATATGATAGCCGAATAGCTCCCATCAGCAGCGTCTGCCGGTATATTGAACTTGACCAGAATAGCTACATTGTCTTCGCCCGGTATGGACATACTGTTTATGGATGTAGAGGGATCGCTTGTGTGGTAAAAGCTGACCCAATCAGCAGCTTCGCCTTCAGTTCCTAGAGCGACATTGATTTCGTCTTCGCCGGGATTATACACCCATACCATTCTCTCGTATTCTGCACCGCGCAAAGCATTTGTTATCTTAAGGTCTGTTGGCGCTATACCCAGCCCTATGGCACTAACGCTGAATGGAAGTAAGAGTAAAAGCAATAAAGGTATTAATCCACTCGCTAAGATTTTAACAATACTTCTCATTATCTTAATCCTATTACCCTCGACCACGGCCTATGCTGCAAGAATTAAATATTAAGCATCATAATAACACAAACCGAAGCCAGAGTAAACAAATCGGTGGCATTTTCCCTTTCAATAATTAAGTGACCGCACTGCGGGCATGGCTTTCAGGCCATGCCCGCAGCCGGAACTCTGCCTATAGCTCATAATCCGGGCTTTTTAGTATCCACACGCATCCCATTCCGCCCGTACGCAGGAGATCGTCATGGTGCCTGCATGGTGGTTACCCCCATCTGGCTTCTTTACATGGATGGAGAAATCGAGTTCCTCCGTGTTGCAAAGACGGAGCTTGTTGGGCAGTGTCACGGTTACAAAGGGGTCATAGTACATTCCGTTCTCGACGGTGCTCCCAAGCCTGGCATCGAAGATCACGTTCCAGTTGCTCTCCGCAGGCTTAGGGGGCTTATCCCCTTGGTATTCCGTAGGCTCACCTACGGTGTGGCCGAAACCCATGTCAGTCTGGTTCACTAAGATCCGAACATCGGTGTTCCCGACATTTCTTACGGTGGGCTCATCGGCAGTGCCGAACACTGTATCGCCAGCAATCCACTTCTCAATACAAATCGTGGTGTTGCCGTAGTTCACTGCATTGAAGTCGATCTCGATGGCGGACAGGGCGATGTACTCAAATGTGTTATTTAGCCCGACAGCCTTGTCATCACTCCAGTCGATGCAGCAAGCATGCACCGTGTAGTTCCCAGCCGGCTGGTGGTAACTGAGGTCGGCATTGCCCCTCCAGATATCAGCGGTGCACTTGAATAGCTCGTTCCAAACTTCAGAGTAGTTATACCCCGGGGCATAGGTGACCAATCCAGCGGCATCAGCCGCCGTGAACTTAGCCAAGACTGCAGTCTTAATAGCGTCAGTTTTCTTCTCCCACCTCGTTAGCGGGACTTCGTATTTGAATGAGCCGCACTCGCCTGTCTCTGGGTCAGGCCAGTCAGAGGGGTGAAAGACATCTACCCAAGCTTGGGCCACGTCGCCACCATTTTCTGCGTCAGTTACTACCACGAAGTATTTGACATTCACCGTACCACCGAAGACACCCGGTGGGTTTATCTGAGTCCCCGGCTTCGTGAGGTCCATATCCGGCTCTTCCCACTTACACTTGACTACCGGCGGGGTGCTTCCACCGCTTGAGAGCGTGACGGAGGTATCAACATCCCCTGCCACTACCGGCACTGCCAGTGCCAGGGACAGCGCCAATGCTAACACAATAGCTAAAACTTTTTTCATTCTTTCCTCCTTTTGCCCGATTTGAGATTTCGCTTTCGCAGACCGACCGCTCCGCTTATCACCCTCACCAATCCTCTCCCATCAAGGGGGCTTTGCTCCATAAGTCTCAATTCGCCACCACTTTTGGAGCAACTGCCATTTCTGCTCCAAAAGTCGGTATGAGGGCTTGTGGGATAATGGGTTCTTTAACTTCGTTAGTCCAGAATATAGGTTGCAAACCTAACTCATAGATAGATTGTATAAGAACACAGATATTATGGCAAAGAATCTTACAAAGGACTTCGTTAACCTGAGCGACAGGGGTTTTAGCCTTGACCATTGCTCCAAACTTCATTTTAATCATAGAGTAAACAGTCTCGACATTCGACCGCTTGTGGTAATGAGCAAGGAAGGCTTCCCGATTGAAGTTGTAGTAATGCCACATCCTTTGCCAGATGCCGTCAAATTTGTGCATCCCCTGACTACCCTTAGAATAGCTTTTGAATGGTACGTAGGGCGTTCCGTTTACTGCTATTACAGCGTTAAGGTTCTTTTTGCTAGAGTATGCCTTGTCAGCCGAAACTTCACTGATATTGAAAGTCTTAGCGGTAGCGTTGACCAGTTTAGGAAGCTGAGGAGCGTCAGCACTTTCAGTGGCAGTGACTTCAACACTAGTGACAATGTGGGTTTTAACTCCACAAATCAGGTGAGCTTTAACCCACTTTGCTTCGCTTCTTTCCTTGCCCCACTTGTGGTCGAACCATCTATTATAAGTGGTAGTGGCAAAGCCGGAAGAATCAACTGCAAAGTCAGTTTCAACGGACTTCAAGGGGCTGGCTGTTTGCTCAATGAGGGATTTAAGAAGCGGAGCCAGTTCGGGATTTTCCAAAGAGCGAAAGTTGCTAGTACAAGAGGGAGACTTAGTGACCAATCCCTTTTCCTCTGCTGCTCTCAAGTCAGCCATAAATCGTCTGGTGGACATAGTGCTGTAAACTTTATAAACAGCACTGAAAACCACATCACTCAATGGGAGTCTCGGTCTACCGAAAGTTTGCTCTGGCTGAGGAATACCATTGCAGAGGTCACGAAGCAAGGCGACAAAGTGTTCCTGCTCGTGGGTTTGTACTTCATTGTAAACAGGCCAGTCTTGAGCATAGGTCACCCTCATTGTTTTTGTTTCAACTTCCGTACCGTCAGGGCGATGCTCTTTCTGAACGATGAACTCAACCGCATAAATATGCTGGCACTTCTTGTGGGTAGTCTCAAAGTGCTGGCAAGTGCAGAACGGCTCTCCATTGTCCGTGTTCACGATGTAAGTCCCGTTACCCGATTGAGAGGGGACTTGCCATCCCAGTTTGTTTTTTCTAACTGTATCCGATTCCGCTATCGCCAGTCCTCTTTCCTTCCAAAATTCCATTTTACTTCACCTATTCCTTTCTTATTATATATTTATAATAGCACACGCCGTGTGCACTTGTCAATACTTTTTAGGTATATTTTAAAGAAAATTTTAGAAAATATTTTCCGATACCCTATTGACAATAGCATACGGTGTGTGTTACTATATGTGAAATTGAGCGGACTAAACGCAGTTCAAGTCCTAATAGCACAGCTTGAGGAAAAAGGCTGGTCGCTTGTAGCGATTGCTGACTCTGATAAATTAAAAGTCCACCGCAACACTGTGGGGCTATGGAAAGCTGGGACAAGATACCCTAAACCAGATACCCCTGTAATTGATGCTCTTAATCGTTTACTCAGACAAAACCGTATACCTAAAAAGAAACGGTACACAAAGGGTAATAGGGGAAATCCCATATCTTCTGGAGATTAAATATGGACGATGAGCAGCAATTAGGATTCTTAAAAGAAGGTTGGGGATACGATAGAGCCACTGGTAAGCCTGTGGATATGCGTAAGCCAGAGGAGCAAGTCCGCCAGAAATATGAGCAAATATTGCACGACGATTACGGTTATGCTTATTCCCAGATGGATATAGAGGTATTTATCAAACGTGGTAGCCGAGCCGAGAAAGGAGCAAAAGGAGAAAAGGTAGGAAGAGACCGTGCCGATATTGTTATTTATTCCTCAGAGGATACAAGTAAGCGAGACCAACATGCAGATATTATCGGCATTGTAGAAACTAAACGACCAGAACAGTCTGAGGGTGTTAAGCAGTTGATGAGCTATATGTCAGCCTCTTCTTGTTATTGGGGTGTCTGGACAAATGGCGACTTGGGTGGGATTGAATACGTTTACAAAGATGTTACTACTGGTGCTATCAAGCGTGACTTTATATTTGATATTCCAAAGTGTGGGGAAAATGTAGAGGAGATAGGGAAACTTACCAAAGAACGCCTTATCCCTGCTACTGACCTAAAACTTATTTTCCGACGTATTCTTAACACGCTCTATGCTAATACCAATATCAGCAGGAGAGAGAAGTTAGGTAGCGAAATGATACGGCTCATCTTTGCGAAGATTTGGGATGAGCGTTACGACCAAGACAAAGTACCCAAGTTTCGTGTGAGCCTCGAAGATAAGCCTGAAAGTGTTAAGAGCCGTATTCAGGCTCTTTTCAGCGAAGTGAAAGCTGAACTTGTCGCAGATGGAGTCTTTGAAAAGAATGAGGAAATTACGCTTGAGCCAAAATCAGTTGCTTGGGTTGTTGGCCAATTACAGAAGTATAGCTTGCAAAAGTCAGATAAAGATGCCGTAGGGGATGCCTTTGAAGTATTCGCTGAGAGTAAGCTCGTAGGCGAAAAGGGTGAATTCTTTACGCCCCGTGAAGTGGTCAAAACAGCAGTCGCTCTAATTGAACCCCAACCTCAACAAAGCATCGCTGACCCGGCTTGTGGGTCTGGCGGGTTCCTCATATATGCCCTTGAGTATGTCTGGAATGTAATGGAGTGTAGTAAAAGATATAAGGGAAGTCCTGATTTGGCTAGATTGCGGATGGATGCTGCGGAAAGGTATTTCTATGGAATTGATAAAGAAATTGACCTTGTCAAGATAGCAAAAGCATATATGGCAATAGTTGGTGACGGTCGTGGAGGAATTGTACAAGAGAATTCATTACATAGTGCTGAGGAGTTTAAAGGTCGGGCACGAGAACTTTTTGTGGTAGAAGGCGATAAGCCTACTTTTCGCCACTTTGATATTATTTTCACAAACCCGCCGTTTGGAGCCAATATTAAAGTTGTGAAGGATGAGGCAGGACAATATGAACTTGGGCATATGTGGAAATTCACTGACGGGAATTGGGTGAAGCTCTCTAAAGTGAAGGATACAGAACCGCAGGTTCTATTCATTGAGCGGTGTCTCAATATGCTCAGGGAAGGGGGAGTCCTTGCCATAGTCTTACCAGAAACGATTTTCCATTCACCTAGCACAAAATATATTCGGGAATACATTAAGCGGGACAACAATATAAAAGCAGTCATAGACCTGCCTCACAACACTTTCAGACCTCATAACAATGCAAAGACTCTCTTGCTAATCTTAGAGAAAGGCAAAAAACAACAGCAGAAGGTTGTCCTTGCCGTCGCTGAGGAAATGGGTCATAACCATCAGGGAAGGCCACTTTACAGGTACGACAGTACCCTCCACACATTCACGCAAGAAATATGGGATGATACGAGAATTATCAGAGATGAATTGCCCACTCCCGAAGCAGCTACAAACAGGTTTGTCTTTACGGTCAATTTCAAAGATATAGTCAACGATAACTTTGTGCCACGATATTATTGGACAAAGAGAATTCAAGGTTTGGAAGAAGAAGCTAAGAGACGGAACTTAGAGTTTGTACCTATTGGGCAATTAGTAGATGAAAATATTATCAAAGTATATCGTGGTCATGGTGCACCGCCAAGTGGCTTTAAAGGTCGGGGTGAAGTGCCTTATGTGAGAGCAAGTGATGTAGTTGGGTGGGAATTATTTAAGAATCCGAACACAACGATTCCTAAAGAGGTATACGAGTCAGTCAAAGGTAAAGGTGTTGACCTAAAAGAAAAAGATATTGTGTTCGTAAAGGAAGGTAGTTACCGAATTGGAAGTGTAGCAATGGTATCCAAGTTTGATACAGGAATACTACTCAATCATCATAGCATAGTGTTCCGTGTTATGAATGAGGACAACGAATATGGGGTAGATGCATTCTACCTCTTGTACTTATTCTCTCACGAGTTGACCCAAAGACAACTATTCAATAAGGTGATGATTGATACGACTTTGCCAAATATCGGCAGTAGATGGAGAGAACTGAGATTACCAATAGCTATCAATCCAGATGAGAGAGATAGGATTCGACTAAAGATTAAGGCTGCATTCGAGAAGAAGTGGGGTGCGGTGCAAGAAATCTCAGACCTTTCTTCTGAGTTTGGCAATCTAATAATCTAAAACTGAAATCGGACAATGAAAGTTAAGGTTGACTTTGATGCTCCGCTCAACCCTCAAGATACAGAGAGTACAACTTATGGGTGCCGTGCACGTAACCCTGAAATATGTAAGTGGCACAGTTTAGTAGGTATATGTGCATTTGTTGGAAAAGACAATATTTGTAAAAGGCCATCAAGGGCATGGCCTAAACAATATCGTTTATTAAAATCAAAGGAGAAATCATAACTTTTGGAGCAACCACACGACTTTTGGAGCAAGTGGCACTTATGGAGCAAAGCCCATCAAGGGAGAGGAGATTGCTTCAGCTACGCCTCGCAATGACGAGAAAGGGAGCCTGGGCATTACCGCTCTATCTCATTGGGCATATCTTAACTTCACCTCATCTTTTTAATTTAAGGTGTGCCTTACCAGGCTCACCCTCACCACGGTCCCTCCCTTCAAGGGACAGGAGAGCCCAATCGCCCAAGAACGACCTCCCTGTCGGGCCAAGGGCATCGGCATAGTTAATAATCATTATTCCCAGCTATCCTCCTTCAAACCCCGTTGCGTTTGCCTGGGCGCGACGTAGTAAGGAACGAACCCTGGCAAGTAGTTCCCTCACGTTTATGGGTGAGGTTAAATAGGCATCGGCGCCCATCTCGATGAGGTCAATTCCAGATATTTCTTTACTACCTTGCCCCAGAATGATAATTGGAGCCTGGCATATCTGCCGCAGGCGAACACAGAGCTCATCTCCATTCAATCTGTGGCTGGATTCAGACATGATTATCACATCAGGGTATCTTCTACCTAGCTCGGCTAAAGCCTGCTGCCCACCGCTAGCGCATACAACTTGAAAACCCGAGTGTTCTAGGGCAAAAGTCAATTCCTCTCCCCAAATCAAACCACTATGAATAAGTAAGATGCTCTCCACCTTCTTTTCTCCGATTTCACCACCCGGGGCTTGAAGACTTAAGTACTAAAAAAAGTTCACTGTGTTAATATGTTAACGAGAAGTAGAAGTAAACTATATCTGCTGAGGATAAAGAATCAAATGCCTATTTGGTGGGAAAAGGGTCTTTTTTTGGTGGAAAAAGGGTCTTTTTTGGGTGGGAAAAGGTCTCTATTTGGTGGAAAAAGGTCTCTATTCGGTGGAATCGGAGACTGTAATAAAGATGTAACCCACGCCTCTTTTAGTGCAGATGATTTTGGGGTCGGCTGGGTCTTCTTCAATTTTAGACCTCAGGCGGTAGATATACTTCTTGAGAAATTCAGGGTCAGCTCCGTAATGTGGTCCCCAGACACTGTGGAGTAAATCTGTATGGCTGACTACACTGCCTTCATTTCTAACCAATTGGTAAAGAATCTTGTACTCAATAGGGGTTAGCCTCACCGGTTTTCCATTCACACATACGTCATGGGTGGCATAATTTATGCTAAGCTTACCACAAAGGAAAGAGGTGGTATAGCCATCGCCAAGCGGGGAGCAGCGGCGAAGAATAGCATTCACCTTAGCTATATATTCCATGGGTATGCAAGAGCTGTGAATCCAATCATCGGCGCCCATTTCCAGAGCCCTGACCTTATCTATAACATCATCGCTCTGGCTAAGAGCAATAAGGGGTACATCGGAGAAGCTACGAATCTGACCTATGAGGTCAAAATCATCCGGGGATGCTGCATCAACGTGATGCATAACGATATCTGGCTGTTCCTTGTGTATTAGCTCGGTGGCTTGCCTTGCTTCAGTAGCATGGATTAAGCTTAAATCTCGCCATCTCACTTTTAAAATAAGGGAAATAGATTGTAATAGCTCCTCGGAATCACCAATGAATAGAACTTTCATCACTGCTCCAATATAAAAAGGGAACCTCTGCTAGATCAGTTTCACCATTGACTTCTTGGAATTCAATCTATCCTTTAACCGGGACTAATGAACTAGTACCTTCGTCACAATATTAGTCGCTCAAAACAAGGAAAATCCCTCACCTTCTAGTACTTTTGGGGGAATGTTTTCCGGATTTGTCAACCAAGTGGTAGATACCAGCGGTAATAGGGAATCTCCTTCCTATGCACTGCCTCCCCTTTAAGTGCAAACGTGGTATTTAACGCTAGCATAGCCCTATTCTTTTGTCAATATAGTCCTGAGTAAAAATACTAGTACCAGGCTCTGGGATGAGAATTCATCCCGACAATGTCGGGATAAAGGTTAAAAATCAAAATGACAAATCAAAATGTAAAATTTTTAACCATCTCCCTTGATGGGAGAGGATCAAGGTGAGGGTGAATTTTCCCCCTCACTCTAACTCTCTCCCACCAGGGGAGAGAGAACCAAAAGAAGAGATTCTTCGTGCCGCGTTAAAAATGCAAGAATGTAGTGCGAGGCTTTAGCCTCGTGCAGCACGATTGAGATTGCTATCGCCCCGGAGTATCGGCTATCCTCCTTCAAACTCCGCTGCGTTTGCCTGGGTGCGGCGTAGTAAGGAACGAATCCAAGCAAGTAGTTCTCTCAGATTTAAGGGTGAGGCTAAATAAGCATCAGCACCCATCTCCAGAAGGTCAATTCCAGATATTTCTTTACTACCTTGCCCCAGAATGATAATTGGAGCCTGACATATTTGCCGCAAGCGAATACAGAGTTCGTCTCCATTCAATCTGTGGCTGGACTCAGCCACGATTATCACGTCAAGGTGTCTACTGTACACCTCGGTTAAAGCTTGCTGCCCACCGCTAGTACCTACAACTTGGAAACCTGAGTGCTGCAAATTGAAGGTCAACTCGTCTCTCAGCACCAAGTCGGGATGAATAAGTAAGATTTTTCCCATCGTCAGGCCCTGCCCCAGTACTTAAGTACTAGAACTTAAGCAAGGTAATGTGAAGTAAACTATATCTGCTGAGGAAAAAATCAAATGCCTATCTAGTGGAAAAATGGTCTTTATTTGGTGGGAAAAGGTCTCTATTCGGTGGAATCAGAGGTTGTAATAAAGATGTAACCCACGCCCCTTCTAGTGCAGATGATTTTGGGGTCGGCTGGGTCTTCTTCAATTTTATACCTCAGGCGCTGGATATACTTCTTGAGAAATTCAGGGGCAGCTCCATAATGTGGTCCCCAGACACTGTTGAGTAAATTTGTATGGCTGACTATACTGCCTTCATTTCTAACTAATTGGTAAAGAATCTTGTACTCAATAGGGGTTAGCCTCACCGGTTTTCCATTCACATATACGTCATGGGTGGCATAATTTATGCTAAGCTTGCCACAAAGGAAAGAGGCGGTATAGCCACCGCCAAGCGGGGAGCAGCGGCGAAGGACAGCATTTACCTTAGCTATATATTCCATAGGCGAAGAAGGGGGGATCCAATCATCGGCGCCCATTTCCAGAGCCCTTACCTTATCCATAACATCCTTGCTCTGGCTAAGAGCAATGAGGGGTACCTCGGAGAAGCTACGGATTTGCCTTATGAGGTCAAAATCATCCGGGGAGGCTGCATCTACCTGAAGCATAACGATATCTGGCTGTTCCCTGTGTATCAGCTCGGTGGCTTGCCTTGCTTCAGTAGCATGGATTAAGCTTAAATCTCGCCATCTCACTTTTAAAATAAAAGACATAGCTTGTGATAGCTCCTCGGAATTACCAACGAACAAAACTTTCATCACTGCTCCAATCTAAAATAGGGAAACTCTGCTAGACCAGGTTCACCATTGGCTTCTTGAAATCCAATCCATCCTTTAACTGGGACTAATGAACTAGTACCTTCGTCACTCTATTAGTCGCTCAAAAAAGGGGAAATCCCTCATTCTCCAGTACTTTTGGGGGAATTTTTTCAGGATTTGTCAACGAGGTGGTAGATACCACAGATAATAGGAAATCTCTTTCCTATGCACTGCCTCCCATTTACGTTCAAATGCTGTGTTTAAAGCTAGCACAGCCCTTTTTCTTCTCAAATAGCCCTAGGTAAAAAGTACTAGTTAAAAGGTCACATTACCAAATTCTAGACAAAACGGTACCGAAACGGTACCGATGGGTGATTCCTATTGGATTGGATAGCTGTTATATATGATATATATGAGGAAACTAAAATCTTTAGCCATAGCCCTGACGCTAGTTGAAGTAATACTCGTTGCCACGTTAGTACAGGGTGTTTTACTTGCCAGCGAAAGCACGTCAGCCTACAACTATTCGCCTGCTCATTATGTGGCACGTGCCGATAATAGCGAGCCCGTAAGCTATGGTCCTTCCCCACCAGCGACGTATTCTCTCGATGATAGCTATCTGGCTGAGAGGTGGGGGGTAACCAAGATTGAGGCACCTCAGGCCTGGCAAATAACCAGAGGGGACCAATCAATTATAGTAGCTGTGCTGGACACGGGCATTAATGAAGATAACCAGGATTTGGTTGATAGGGTGGTGGCTGAGGTCAATTTCACCGATAGCCCGACAAGCGATGACCTCTATGGGCACGGGACCCACATGGCAGGCACCATTGCTGCCATCGCCCCGGAATGTCGGCTAATGAATGTGAAGGTGGCTGATGATGTGGGGAGCTGCGAGCCATCGGTGGTAGCCAGAGGCATTATCTGGGCAGTGGACCACGGAGCCAGAGTTATCAACATAAGCCTGTCCATGAGAGCATCGCCGGATTTGGTAGAAGCGGTAAACTATGCCTGGAGCCAGGGAGCGCTAATTATAGCAGCGGCGGGCAATAAAGGTGGGGCGGAGCCTTCCTACCCGGCTTATTATGTCAATTGTCTGGCGGTGGCCGGCACCAATAAAAACAATTCCTTAGCTTTGTTATCCAGCCATGGCGACTGGGTGGATGTAGCCGCTCCAGGCTTTAACATTTACTCTGAATTGCCCCAGAATCAATATGGCTATAAGACTGGCACCTCAGCAGCCGGTGCCCATGTCGCAGGCGTAGCTGCCCTGATTTTCAGTGTCGCTGAGGATAGCAACGGCAACGGCGCAGCCAATGACGAGGTGCGGTGGGCTATTGAAAATAGTTGTACTCCCATCGCTGGGGATGGTGTGGGGCAGGGGCTGGTCAACGCCTTCCAGGCGGTAAAAAAGACAGTATCTTAACTTTCTCACCTAAACCCCCTTTCGTCGGAGCGGGAGCCCTTTGAGCCCTCTGGGGGCTCCTGCTTCGATGGGGGCTTACCTCGCGAAACCATTTTTTAAACAGCCCTGTAGAGCCCTTAAATGGAATCCCCCTCCCCTCTAGCGGGAGGGGGTTAGAAGGAGGGGGAAAGTTGGCAGAATTCACCCTCACCTAACCTCTCCCTTCAAGGGAGAGGGATCTTATACAAAAGATCTTATACGGAATTTGGAGGTGAAGAATCCCCTGGATACTTAAGACAAATCTGAATCTGAAGCTAGCAAAATAAAGCAGCCTATATGATCTGGAGGGGATTCTGTACCGAAATTATATGGGAGGCTATAATCAGGATTCGTGGGTGTTTTCCGCCAGGTTATCGCGCATAGCCTTCCGTGCCCGCGCCAGCAATCCCTCAACCGACTTTGGTGAACGACCCATAACCTGACTTATCTCCAGCACGGGCATCTCTTCGAGGTATTTCATTACCAGCACCTTTTGATAATCGTGAGGCAAGCCCCCCAAAACCTGGCGAATTGACTGACGAATCTCCTCGGACTCCATCACAGAGAGGGTCGCTGGTTCATCATCCCCAATTTGCTCCAGCTGCATCATAGCATCAAAATCGGGGGAAGATTCCTTGGGTTTAGGCTCTCGCGCCTGGCGCCGATAAAAGTCATTTATCTTGTGCAATGCGATACTGCGTAGCCAAGTGTAAAGCTGGCTGTCACCACGGAATTTATCCAGTGAACTCAGAGCAGCAAGGAATGTTTCCTGAACCAAATCCTCAGCTACGGCCTGGTCTCGGCCTACTTGTTCCAATACCAGATTGTAGAGTCTGTTCCTATAAATATTATAGAATTCCTCCATGGCTGTGCTGTCGCCCGCGCGCAGCTTCTCGACCAGCTTAGTCTCATAACTTTGAGTAGTGGATTCAGCTACTTTCATGTCGCCTCTATTTATTACATCCTACTGCCCTAGTATCTTTAGCATACCAGCCAGCCAGGTTCATGGGAATCACCTATCAGTACTGTTTTGCAGTAGAAAATAGTACTATGACCTCAGGAGATGCATTGTGAACCCGCAGTGCCAAAGCAATCCCCAGCACAACAGGAGGGTGATTAAAGGGCAAAAGATACGAAATCCCAAATTCCAAGCATCAAATCCCAAACAACATCAAAGCACCAGATACCAATGCTCAAAACGTTTAGAATTTAGAATTTTGATATCGGGATTTGAAATTTAGCTAATGAGATTGCCGCGCCCCGACAAGTCGGGGCTCACAATGACATACGAGGCTTTAGCCTCGTGCGCTGAAGCTTAATGGTATCCGGGCTTGACTTTGCGCCTGAAGCAATAATAGCCGCCACAGCCAAGGAGTACTATGCCCACGACGATTCCAGCGACCAATCTTGCACTGAACCTGGCCCCGCTTGTGGATACCAGCAGGCGAACATCTAACCTTACGGCCAACAGGTCACGGGATTCAGCAGCGACTCCCAGCCATATCTCCCAGTCCTCGCCTGCCCATTTCTGCTCTCGCGGTATAGCTACCGTTACCGTTACATTAGCCTCAGAATTAGCGGGCACTTCGATTTCTTGAGAGGAGAAACTTACCCAGCTATCATCAGGGAATTCAGTCCTCCCTTCCTTTCTTTCCTCTTCCGGAGGCTGAAAAGTAGCGATGGTAAAATTATGAGCTAGCTCTTCCTTATTGTGAATGGTCAGTTCGAATTCTGCTACCTCTCCCGGGGGCAAGTTATCCATGATTAATACGGCAGGGGAGACGCCGAAGTTAACGTCCTGAGCCAGAGTAAAAAAAGGCAGGAAGATGGCCAGTAAAGCGGCAATGAGCCCAGTTAATTTAATACGCCCTATCATCAGGCAGTTACTGCACTTATGGTGATCTGGGTTTGCATCTGCCTGCCACCAACGAAGTAGGTCGGCGTTAGCAATCTCAGACCAAATTGCTTGGTATTCCCGGGAGCCAAGCTTGAGCCTGAACCACCAGAATAAGGCCAGAATTCGCTTTGTGTCTTGGTAATAGGAACATAGCCATCGCCTAAAGGTCCTCGTGCAGTATCGCCGGATATGCGGAACCATAACCCATACACGTTTTCCCCATTAGTGCCATCATTGCTCAACGTCCATTTATAGGCGCCAGGATTATCCACCCATGTAGCATCCTCCCCCACGATAAAGGTGTTGACATTACAATTGCCCTCTACAGTCAAAGTGCACCATTCTATGGGCGGGCTTGTCTCATACTCTGTGTTTGAAGCTACATTCCCAAGAGGCCACTGTGTTTTATCCAGGCTGATGGAAATCTCATTGACTCCTGTCATAGTGATGGTGATGGTGCCGCTCTCCTGGGCTAGAGCCGACAAGGAAAAGATTAAGGCCAGTATAATGGCTAACGCAATACTCGTGATTACTGCTTTCATCTACCCTTCCGGATTTGATAAAACTCTGCTTACTGTATTGGTTCAGTCGTTTTCGGATAAATCGACTAGGGTAAAATGCTATAACCCTCCTCAGCTCTTGTCAAGACCTTGCCCTACAGCATCACAATATTAATATCTGCGTTGTCTATCAAGTATTAGCTTGCTCCACTTTATTAGGCGATTGTGCTCCGATTTCATCGGAGCAACCGCAAAACTCTGGAGACCTGCTATCTTGAGGACTTCTTCGAGATGCTGGCTATGCCTTACCCAGATTGCCCCAAATCGGCACGCTGAAGGAGCCTCATTTTTTCTTTAACCTCTCCGATAGTCTCTTTAGCTATAACTTCAGCCCGATTAGCTCCATCGGCAAGGACTTGAGCTACATAACCAGACTTGGAGGCTAAAGCAGCCCGCCTTTCCCGGAAAGGCTCTAGATTCGAACTGATGCTCTCAGCCAGTATCTTCTTGCAGTCCACACAGCCAATGCGAGCGCTACGACATTCCGAAGCAATTTCCTCTACCCGGACCGGGGTGAAAAAATTGTGGAGGCGGAAAACATTACACACCTCAGGATGCCCCGGGTCAGAGCGGTACCTCCGTGCCGGGTCTGTAAAGGCGACCATCACTCGCTCCGAGATTTCCTTGGGAGAAGCAGCTATTTCAATTTGGTTATTATAGCTCTTGCTCATCTTCTGCACCCCATCCAGGCCTAGAACTAAAGGAAAGTTGGTAAGCTTCGCCTGCGGCTCAGGAAATACGAATCCGAAAAGGGAGTTAAACCGACGCACTATCTCCCGAGCCAGTTCAAGATGAGGAAGCTGGTCTTCACCCACGGGAACAACTTCTCCTTTATAAAGGGCAATATCAGCAGTCATGAGAACAGGATAACCCACCAGCCCATAATTAACGTTATGTGGCTGCATCTTAACCTTCTCTTTAAATGTCGGAACACGTAATAACCAGCCTAAAGGAGTCACCATACTGAACAAAGTGTGGAGCTCCTCCACTTGAGGAACATGAGACTGAACGAAGATTATGCTCTTCTGTGGGTCAATGCCAGCCGCCAGCCAGTCAAGCACCATTTCGTAAATATCTTCCCGAAGGGATTCTGTGTTTTCCAGAGTGGTGAGAGCATGAATATCCACCACGCAATAGACGCAGTCATATTCATCCTGAAGGGCAATGAAATTCTGTACCGCTCCCAGGTAGTTACCAATATGTTGTCTGCCTGTGGGGCGGAAGCCAGAGAAAACGCGTTTTCCCATTTATTTGTGGCAAAGTTTAGCACATAGAAGAAACGGGTAACAAGGCTAAAGCAAATTGACTGAGAGTGTCTACTTGGGCAAGCTAGTCAAGCAAGGCTCTAAAGAGGTGTTTGGTAGCGCATACCGGATTTGCCACTACATGTCCCAAAGGGTTGTTTTACATTCAAAATAGAACTTTTGTGTCAATTACCCAAGACCTGTTTTGTTCGAGGGATATCAACTAATCACTTTACGTTTCATTTCGTCTATTAGCAAATTATTAGCAAAAACCTAGCTTCAAGTCAGACTAAAATAATATTCAGAGTTTTTGAACTCGAATTCGACCTGAGCCTGAACAGCAGAATTACGAAGTAACTTTTAAAGACACAATCTGGCCGATTATTAGGTCACAAAACAATCGTTTGTGCAGTTAGATAACAATCTACGCTAGTGTGCAATTCCAACCTCAGACACATTATCGCTTGGGCTCGACCATATAAGCTTAAGCTGTGTCAAGACACGGACTGCCAGCTCAGGAAGGGATAGGTCTCGTCGTCAACGATATTCCAGATGTAGGTGGGATCAGTCACGCCGGCGGCGACTGCCGTTATATGCCACGTAGCACCTGTGAAGGTGGTGATACTCTTCATTTCCGCGGTAATCTTGCCTGTCCCTCCAGCCGAAGTAGATTGTCCGCTGGTTTCGGTATCCCAGAAGGAGTTGGTCACAGTGCCCTCATAATTCCGTCCCACCAGACCGCCAACATCCTCGTGCCCGGTCACGCTGCCGGTGGAATAGGAGTTGCTAACAGTGCCCTCCGGGCTAACTCCCACGAGACCGCCAACCCATTGGTAGCCGGTCACGCTGCCGGTGGAATAGGAGTTGCTCACGGTGCCGGTACTACCTCCCACCAGACCACCAACATTGAAGAGCTCGCCAGTCACGCTGCCGGTGGAATAGGAGTTACTTACAGTGCCTGCATTCCATCCCATCAGACCACCAACAGCCCAAGAGCCGGTTATGTTTACGTTCTCGGCACCCACTTCACTGACTTTACCGCCAGAAGCAAGGTATCCAAATAATCCAACATTGTGAACAAAGTCAAAGTTGAAGCTTAAGTTTGAGATTTTGTGGCCATTGCCATCAAACTCTCCGGCAAGATACGGCACATAGAGACTAGGTTCGCTGCTCAAATCCAGATCATTTTTCAATCTGAATTTCAATGAATCGTCCTGACCAAACGCCAGTAGCTGTTTGAAATCACCGACATCGTCTATCAGATAGTAACCATCCTCTTGAGAAAGCCTTTCATTGACATCCAAGAACTTATTGTTAGCCAGCCATTGCTCAAAGTCTTCATCGAACAGAGCTCCAGTAGTAATTATGTTCTGTCCGTTAATCAGAACCTCGTTATAGTTGTAGTGGGAGTTGCTCACAGTGCCACCATTCACTCCCACCAAACCGCCAACACACTGACCGCCAGCTACGCTGCCGGTGGAATAGGAGTTGCTTACAGTGCCCCCCGGATTAAAGCCTACTAGACCGCCATATGCAAAATTGTCGCCACTCACGGTGCTGGTGGAATAGGAGTTTCCTACAGTGCCCGCATTCCATCCTATCAGACCGCCAACCATTTGATTGCCAGTTACGCTACCGGTGGAATAGGAATCGCTTACACTGCCATCATTGTATCCTGCCAGACCGCCAACAGCTACCCATCCGTAAGTTATGTTGACGTTCTCGACAGCGAGTTCACTAACTTTTCCGCCAGAAGCAAGGAATCCAAATAATCCGACTGCGGAAGGAAATGGAGGAAAAAAGTTTAGGTTTAAATTGGAGATTCTATGACTATTTCCATCAAACTCTCCAGCCAGATAGGGGATGTAAAAGTTTGTTTCATTGCCTAAGTCCAGATCGTTTTCCAATCTAAATTTCAGTGAACCATCCTGACCGAAGGCGAGCAGTTCTTTGAAATCACCGACATCGTTTATCAGATAGTAACTATCCTCTTGAGAAAGCCTTTCATTGACGTCCAGAAACTTATTGTTAGCCAGCCATTGCTCAAAGTCTTCACCGAACAGAGCTCCGATGGTAATCACGTTCTGTCCGTTAATCAGAACCTCGTCATAGTTATAGTGGGAGTTGCTCACAGTGCCCTCGGGATTCCATCCCACCAGACCGCCGTAAGCCGCATTGCCAATACTCAAACCAGTCACGCTACCGCTGGAATAGCAGTTGTCGATAGTACCATTATTCACTCCCACGAGACCACCGACAAACGCGCCAGTCACGCTGCTAGCTGAGTAGGAGTTATTCACAGAGCCGCCCTCATTGTATCCCACCAAGCCACCAACATAATAGTTATAGTTGTAAGAGTGGTTGCAAGTCACACTGCCGGTGGAATAGGAACTGTCGACAGTGCCGTGATTAGCTCCCACTAGGCCTCCAACATCCCCACTACCAGTCACTTCGACGTTCACTACACCGACATTCTCGATGGCCCCTGCCGCATCAATAGAACCAAAAAGCCCCACACCCCACTCGTCAGGGCGGTTAATAAAAAGGTCTCTTATCTCATATCCCTGACCGTCGAAACTCCCGGTAAACGGGTCAAGCAGGATATGCGTTGCCCAAGGGTCAAATAGGGCAAAACCCATAGCAGTTCCGATTGGCTCCCAGCCCTTTCCTACATTGGCTGTCGGGCTCCCGAGTTCTAAATAACCCGGAGTAGTGGAATCGAGATCGTTCATCAAGATGTACCTGCCGCCCAGGTTGTCTCTGATGGCATCCAAGTCGTACCAATCCCATATTTCTAGGGTTTCTGGGACAAAGTTGGCGGTGATAGAGTAGTCTTCGTTCATGGTGATGGTGGTGGTAGCATCATTAACATCGTCGATGGTATCCACATCGCCAGTCCAGTTGACAAACCGGTAGCCCTCCTCAGCCTCGGCCACTAGGTTGACCACCTCGCCTTTGTCATAGGTATAAGGCCCCGTTTCTCCAGGGTTGAATACCGACCCTCCAACGCTGCTGGAGATAGTGAGGTCGTACCTAGTAATACCACCGCCACCACAGCCTACCATCCCGGCAATTAGGGCTACCGTAATCAAAAAGATGCTAATTTTTTTCACGTATATGCCCCTCAGAGTGTATTGTATCATTAGCGAAGTAAGTTTCAATAGTCCTCTGTGCGGCGCCTAAGATATACTGCTAAGTTGGCGAGCAACAATCCATCTCAGTGTGCGGCTAAGTAACAATCCAAGTATTTGTTAAGCATTCTCCTGTCAAGAAAGCTAAGTGCACAGTAGACTTGTAATCCTACGATGAAACATGAGATTATAGTATTGACGTATGTTAGGAGGCTCTGTGAACCAATTCGTAAGAGGTTTCCAAGAAGTGGCAGCTGGCATAATAGGTGGGATTGTATTTTTTGCTATCCTTGCTGCATTTGCCCAAGACGGAGCAATTCCTACGGGCATGGTTCTGCTATTTACCCTCGTTGGGATTCTTGGTACGGTTGCTACAATTAAATCCTACCGCAAAAGCGGATTCGTATTCACTATTGGATGGATTGTAGAGGCGTGGCTTCTTAAAGATGCGATGGATACGACTGCATTTCTCGTTTATTTCATCATTCCGATAGCTGTGCTGGTAGCACGTATAGTCGTATTTTTCAGAAATCAGTTCGTGTGATAGGATATCCGCTCACTAAAAAGCCACTATTCACCTTGTTAACAATGCAGGCCTTTGTTCAAGCGAAATTTAAGCCGCGGGCACAGGCCAGACACAATCAGCAGTAGCACTGATGAGGTACGCCTTGCCTGTTACCAAACTATGCAGGCTATTAAACTGAGGTGGAGCACCACGTGTCCAGTGGAGCCATGTACCCGCTGGGATTTCAGGTGTTGCCTCATCAGCAGTAACCTGATGCCACACCATCACTGCCTCATCGGGCAAATCAGCTGGAAGGTCAATGTCAACACCAGGGTAAACTGGCACTACAGTCATACCCAGGTAAATTGTAGTGTTCGTCGGTGGGTTGTTTGGCTCTGCCCCAATAAAGTAGGGGGCAGAAATCAACTCCTCATAAACATTTGGAGAGTCAGGTACTCTATAGTCAGCCGTGATATCATAAAAACTGTGGCTTTGAGTATCTATTGTCTCAGTTTTACTCACATGGAAATAGCAAATAGCATTTAACCTTGGAAACTCTTCCTGCAAAGTAGTTACGTCAAAGGCTTGTTCCAGCCATTCATTTTTGAACTCCGCTTGTTCTGTTTCGGTCAATGGGTTTCTTTCTCCCGCACCGGTGGGGTCTTCATTTGAGTCAAAAGCACCCATTTCTGCGATTAGCATGGGCTTATTCTTTCCTACTGCGAACATTTCGTAGAAATCAGCGCTGTCTTGCCCATTCCTTATGTTTGCCACGAACATATCCGGCGGAACTAAATTGTCCTCATCCCAATCTTTCTCATAGAAGTTCAAGCCTACCCAGTCTACATATTCTCCATACGTTCCCGCTCCTTCAGGATAGTACTCTGAGTAGCCGTCACCGTAGTCAGTTCCTCCCCACGGATAACCCCAGTTCTGATTTGGCACCCAGCACATTTCTACACTTGGAGCATTTTCATGGAAAATCTCCGCGACTTCTTTGAACTTGCTTGTATAGTCTTCGGGGGCATTTCCCCAGGGATACCAGGGCCCGTTCATCTCATGCCCAAAGGCGATGAAGACCGTTGTGTCAAGCTCATTACATTCAGAGGCGAAATATCCTACATCGCTAGTGTTTATGGCATCAAGACCATCCCAGGGGTCATAGATGAACGTCGGCATGGCGCCATTGTTTTTGACCTCTTGTGCCCACACAAAATGTGCTGGGTCTTCTGAATCAGCGATATCAACGTATCTCACGAATATGGCATGATTCTTGCCCGCCTCTTGATTGAAATCAGAGATGCTCTCACAGCTCAAATCTTCAGACCCACAGCCGAGGTAGGCACCGATATAGCAGCCAGAGATTGAGTTGAACACATATGGCTCGCTTGGGATATCGGATATTTGAGCATCGTCAGCTAAGACAATAGTGTGCCCCTCTGCTGAGACCTTAAGAGTATATATATCTGTAGGGGATGCATCGGGATCTGGTACTACAGTTATCAGGTAGTCCCCTATCTTCTGGTCAGGAATGTTCACCACGTCGTCAAGGTCACCATCTGCATCAATGTCAATTTCGGTATAGGTTGCTCCTGGAATCTCATTTAGCTCCTTACCGATAGTAAGACCATCCGGGTCTGTGACAATCATATCGGCTGGACTACATAAGTACAGGCTGATTCCAGTAGCGAAGTTAGCCGTGATGGAGTAGCCCCCATTCATGGTTATGTTTGTTGAAGAAGCGTTGGGATTGGCTATTGTGCTAGTGTCTCCAGTCCAGCCGGTAAAGTAATAATCAGTATCTGGGCTCGCCACCAGGGCGACCACCGTTCCCTCCTTGTCATAGGTGAATACTCCCTCACCGGGTATGGTTACCGAGCCTCCTTCCGTGCTAGAAATGGTGAGGTCATACTCCGGTATTTCTTCAGTCACCGTAGCCCCGAAGAGCTCATCAAGCTTCGATGTGCCGCTAAAATCTACGTTTGTGGTCCTGGGAGAAGAGGTCGAAAAGCTAATAGAGGTGCTGGCTACTGAGTTCAGCGCTTTGAACGATATGGTAGCCACAGTGAAGGTGTCAGAGGGGAAGGGAGCACCAAGTTTACCGGCGCTGTAGTCTATGGTACCTGCGATGTTATCGTAGTTGTTCTGAAGTACCGTGGGGAGGGTAGAGCCTGGCGTGACTGATTGCACTTCCAGGTAAGCAGGGTCAAAATCAATGAAAGCGTCTATTCCTGAGACATCCTGTCCATTACACTGGGCCTGGATGGTAATATAAAAGATATCATCTACATCCACTGTCTGGCTGGAAGGGAGCAAGACCAAGTCGACAACTGCTCCTACATCTTCTTCCTGGGTGGTAAAGGAATAAGAGTCTGTAGGCATGCTATTAACCGCCAGGTCATCAGCCTCCACGGTAACGTCAACTACCTGGAGGTAGCTAAAATCAGCCGGCGGGTCATAGGTCAGCGTGTAATCAGCGGAAGTACCCGTGATGACCGGGGCTACCACTGTCCCCTCTACCGTCATCACGATGGTGGCCTGGTTGACACCAGTACCGTCATCCAGGACATGCACCACGATGTTACTATCGATAGCCACATCCGTGGCATCCTTGGCCGGGTTATGGCCTGAGGTGTAAGGCGATGTGGTATCAGCCCCTTCAACAGTCATCGTAGCCCCAAAAAGCTCATCGAGCTTCGATGTGCCGCTATAATCTACGTTTGTGGTCCTGGGAGAAGAGGTCGAAAAGCTGATAGAGGTGCTGGCTGCTGAGTCCAATGCTTTGAATGATATGGTAGCCAAAGTGAAGGTGTCGGAGGGGAAGGGGGCACCAAGCTTACCGGCGCTGTAGTCTATGGTACCTGCGATGTTATCGTAGTTGTTCTGAAGTACCGTGGGGAGAGTAGAGCTTGGCGTGACTGATTGCACCTCCAGGTAAGCAGGGTCAAAATCAATGAAAGCGTCTATTCCTGAGACATCCTGTCCATTACACTGGGCCTGGATGGTAATATAAAAGATATCATCTACATCCACTGTCTGGCTGGAAGGGAGCAAGACCAAGTCGACAACTGCTCCTACATCCCCTCCTCTTACCAGTTGTGGTGTTGAGACCACTACCAGAGCCAGAGGCGACATCATCATATAATTGACCGCCAGCAATCCAAAGTCAGAGATGTTTATTATTCCATTGCGGTCAAAGTCAGCCCTAGCGTCATAGTCGGGTTCCCCTAGAGTACACATATAGGACACTGCCAGAATGCCAAAATCACTGATGTTGATTATGCTATCATCATTGGCATTGCCCTCAAGCAGAGTACCCATATCCACCGCTGTAGACGGAGTGGAGATAACCACATTTCTCTTAACGTTTATCAGGGTATGCTCGCTTACTGCGGTGATGTCATAAGTACCAGAAGCAATAGCACACTGGCAGATAGCTGTGCTGCCGGACTTAGTAGTAGTAAGGTCGAACTGCTCAAGCGGGGTATCAGTCATGACATCGGCTCCCAGGCTGAAGAATTTGATGGTGATAGGGACTTTCCAGCCTTCCTCTGGGCGGGAACCACCCTGAAGCACTACCGAGATATCCACCTTAACCTCAGAAACAAATACCGTCCCATCGGTTATCGTGCTGGTGACATCGTTCCCACTATAATCTGCTGCTGTCTCCCTGGGGGGACTGGTAGAAAAGGTAATTGAGGTGCTCGGGCTGGTCAGAGCCAATGCCCTAAATTGAATTGTGGCCACGGTAAAGGTGCCGGTGGGGAAAGGCTCACCAAGCTTGCCCGCACTATAGTCTATAGTTCCTAAGGAATTATCGGCTCCATTTAGCATCACTGTAGGTAGAGTAGAGCCAGGTGTGATCTGGATTCCGGGTGTCCCAGTGTCAGCATCCAGGACTTCTAAGTAAGCGGGGTCGAAGTCAATAAAGGCAGATATTCCGGAGACCGGCTGGTCACCAGCCTCAGCTTGAATAACAAGTTCAAATACCTCACCGACCCCCACATGCCTGATTGACGGCTGCAGGCTGATGTCCACCTCACCTGGTGTGGTGAACTTCCATATTGTGCCGTATTTGCCCTCGCTCATGTCGTACCACTTAGATTCGTCATCGCCAATGGCGAAGAGCTTGCTGTTGCTGTCTGGAGTCAGACAGCCGCAAATCTTCAGTGCCTGCGGCATCATGATGAACAAGGCATCATCAAACTCGGCATACTTGGACGTAATCAGGTAATCCCAGTCAGCTTCCTTACAGCATAGTTCGGCAGCAGGCCTGAGATTGCGGGCCATACCAGTGTACGCCGTGCCACCTATTTCGGCGACATAGCTGGCATAAAGAAAGCCGCCGTTGTCAGCACCGCTCTTGGGATTGCCATCAGAATTGTCCAGCACCAGGCCAGTAAAGACAATCTTATTGGAATCTGTCGTGGATCCACTACCGGTCAAGTCGAAGGTGCTTGGCTCAGCCTTTAGGTCTCTCCACACAGTGCTCTCGTCAATGACCCAGCGGTAGACGCCGCCGTCCGTCCAACTAGTTTCGTATACGGTGGCATAGACCGTGTCATTGGTATCGAAGTAGCTGTCAAAGGCCACCGTAATGTAGCCCGAGGTAGCGACATCCCCCAGCTCGGTGAAGGTCTCGCCGCCATCGGCGGAGTAAGCAACATCTCCATTCCGGCCGCCGACAAGTACGTCCTCGCCCAGAACGGCTATGGTCCAGCCCTGATTTACTTCGCTGTCTACCGCCTCTGTCCAGCTAGGAGCAGAGCCGTGGTCATCGGACACAGCAACAGCGCCATTTCGGCCCAGAGCGTAGATGGTGCTCTCATCTTTCACTGCCAGGTCAACGATGTTGTTTATTATGGTAGTGGAGCTTCTCTTTTTCCAGCAAGCCAGGGTTTCCATCTCGTTCCAGTATATGATGCTGCTCATGTGGTCAACGAGATACACGGTGTCGCCGGTTGTTTCCTCGGGAGCCAGTCTGAGAAAGCCACGCTCCGGAAACACGCCAAACTCGTCTTCGCCCTCGAACTGGCCGCACCAGGTCCTCAGCCACTTGCCGCTGTACTCCGTGGCTTCGGGAAGGTTGTCGGCCTTCAGCCAGATGCTGTCGCACATGCAACCACACTCCAGGTTAACGCTGGCCAGCATGATCTTGTTGCAGTCGGGTGATATTGCGACATCCGACAGATAGTCAATCCAGGTGTTGACCAGGCTGAGCTGGTTCCAGGTATCTCCGTCGTCGAAGCTTACCGACCAGGCGCTCTCTTCACAGGAGCCGCCTCCTATGGCCACAGCATAAGCCTTGTCAGGACTTATGTAGAATGCCACCATGACAAGTCTCCCCGTCGGCGGCTTGCACGACACGTCCCAGGGCAGGCAGCAGATATCCATGTCGGTGATGGAATCATTGCGATAGATCAGGACGCCCTCGCAGCACTCTGTAAGCACAGGCGCCCACACGTCCGCCTCAACCTCTACAGCTTCGCCAGTGCCCAGCAGGCTGGCGATAGCCTTACCCTCGCTTATGTACCCAAAGTAAGACACAGTGGACAGCCAGGGAGTGCCCTCAACCTGCTGCCCGATGGGTATAACGGACTTGTTTTTCACACGGAATATCATGCCTACTGGCGTACTACCATCAAGGTAGTTCACGTTTACCCAGACGTATCTCTGTACGGCGTCTTGGCCGGAGTAGTCCAGGGGCGTGTTTATGCTCGCTACGCCATTCAAGTATGGGATGGTTGTGGGTGCACTAAATATGGGCACGGCCTTCTCAAAGCCCGCCTTGTTGTTCCAGGCTTCGATCGTTCCCCAGGTGCCGGACTGGAGGTAGACGTTGTCAAGGGTATCGGGAACAGTAAGGACTAGGATGGTTCTGTCCGTAGCCCAACTAGGTGCGAAACAGATGGCGACAACAGCTATAGAGGATGCGCTGTCGTTATCCCAGCCATCGTATGCGGTGGCATCCTCCCAGCCGGTGCCTACATCTCCAATAGCCAGGCAGCGGAAAAGCAGGGCGTCATCCTCGGCAGCGGTGGTACCGCCGATAGCGATGTTACGCATGTCGTCCATTTCGCTGGAGACTGCGAAGACAAGGTCTCCGTTTGCGCCGGCTGTAGTGAGAGCGGAGTCAACTTCGCCCGTGTCCCGGAAAGTCGTGCCGCCGTCATTGGAAATGAACACATGCAGCTCGTCAGGAGAGCCCTTGGTTACCACAAGGGCTACAGCCACGAAGTCGGGGTCGCCAAAGTCGCAGGCGACTTTCACCAACGAAACAATGGTGCCAAGTTCCTGCTCGGTAACCTCGGTTGTCAGCGCATCGGAGAGGTTCTTCCAGGTGGCACCCTCATCGGTGGACTTCAGTAGTTGAGGGACATTAGGAGACCCAACATCCTTGTCATTGTCATCATAGCCTATGCCAATGACATAGAGCGCTGTCGCGCCTGGGGCAAAGCCCGTGATGGAAAAGCTTGGCGCCAGAACCCAGTCTTTCATAGATGGAGTAGAGACCCTGTCCCACACACCTTGCACATCCTCAAGCGTGGTGGTGCCATGACCTTCATTGGGAGCGACATCGGTGGGCTCCGAGTAGTCGCCGATGACATTGACCACGGACATGACGCCGTCATCGCCGAGCATATCCAGAGGGATGGCAAACCAGAAGTAATCGGTGTCGGTGAAAACGGGGAAGCTGCCTACATAGTCAAAGTCTTCATAATCTGGATCCCATAACCCTAGCTCTCCCTGCAGCCCTGGGGACAAGGCTTGTGTCTGTCCAGTTTCAAGCTGTCGTTCACCATTGCTTCTCTGAACAGGTAATGACCAATTCTCCCCCATCATCCCATAGCCGCCTATGGGGAGGATAATAGCCACGGCATCGGCTCCAATGTCGTTGGTGGGGACATAAGGGTCAGAGGATACAAAGCCGGTCGAGGCATCGAGGTCAAGGTCAAGCAGCATATAATTCACGGTATTATAGGGATCAAGGGGCTCAGCGTTCCTGACCCGGAAGTAGATGACAGACTCATCAGTCTGGTAATCGGCGCCCACGATATCGTGACCGTAGCCATAAAACTGGTCGCCAACAGGGTCGGTGATAAACTCAGTCCAGACGATTATACTGACTGAGAGTTCCCGGCTGGCTGTGGCCTCGGCGGCATCGGTGACCTGAACGGTAAAGTCGAAGGTGCCGACGGTGGTCGGTATGCCTGAAATAACGCCGGTATCGGCGTCAAGCCCCAGTCCATCGGGCAGGGCGCCGTCTATTATCGCCCAAGAGTAGGGTTCAGTCCCGCCCGAGGCTTCAAGGCTCGCCTCGTAGGCCACCCCCACCTGGCCATCGCGCAGTTCGGTGGTGGTTACTGTGAGTGTCTCGATTGGCGGTGTGGTAGGTGAGGCCTGGGCATAGCTGTCCGACCATTGTTCGCTTCCCTGGACATAGGACCAGGCACGGTAGTAATAGGTCGTGCTGGCGTTCAGTCCGGTATCGGATGTGTTGATCCCGGTGCCAAAATAGACCTGGGTGCCATCATTTCTGTCGGTCGGGTAGTTGCCCTCCTTCCTCTGTATCTTGGTCTTCTCTGCCCCACTTCCTTTAGTCCAGGATAGGTCGATCTGGGTGGTGTTGACTGCACTGGCATCAAAGCTGCTTGGTGCATTGGGCTTGGTGAGGAAGGTTAGCTCGCTTCCATAACTCCAACCGACACTATTGCGGGCGCATGCTCTACAGTAATATTTCGTACCTTCGCTCAGACTGGAAATACCATAGTTGAAAGTTCCCGTTCCATAGCTTCCACTCTCGCTCCAATAACTATCGTAACCAGTGCTTGCTGGTGCGGTATTGCCGGGGTTACTATGACTTTCATCACCCCAAACAAATCCCCTGTAATCGCAATTCTCACCACCAGTGTCGGTTATGTCACCATTCAGGGTGGCTGTGGTCTCCTCCACCGAGCTGGCGGCATCAGTGGTTACTGTTGGTGCTTCGATTGATGTTGTGGTAGCGTAGTCTTCAGCGGAGCCATCCGACCATTGCTCGCTTGCTGGAGAAGCATTGCTGGGAATGGTCGGAGGCTCAGGTATAGTTGAAGAATCACTGGTGGCGGTCAGGTTAACCTCGACCAGTCCATATAGCACCCAGGTGGCAGTTTCATTGGCCCACAGGTTCCCAATCTTGAAGTGTATTTCGGACAAATGTGTGGAAGTGTCAAGATTAACCACCATGTTATAAAAGCCGGCCACAGGCACAGAAGTAGTCGTAGTTGAACCTACTTCTTCCATCTCATGTGTAGCCAGGTTTTCCGCCCAGGCTGTGATAGCAGTGCCATCGGCCACCAACTCCCCGTCCACGCTTGCCGTGCCCACGAAGGTGCAGGGTAAGGCATCTCCCTGGACATAGGACCAGGCACGGTAGTAATAGGTCGTGCTGGCGTTCAGTCCGGTATCGGATGTGCTAGTCCCGGTATCAAAATAGACCTGAGTGCCATCATTTCTGTCGGTCGGGTAGCTGCCCTCCTTCCTCTGTATCTTTGTCTTCTCCGCCCCATCTCCCTTAGCCCAGGATAGGTCTATCTGCGTGCTGCTGATTGTACTGGCATCAAAGCTGCTTGGTGCATCGGGCTTGGTGAGGAAGGTTAGCTCGCTTCCATAACTCCAACCGGCACTATTGCGAGCGCATGCTCTACAGTAATATTTCGTACCTTCGCTCAGACTGGAAATACCATAGTTGAATGTTCCCGTTCCATAGCTTCCACTCTCGCTCCAATAACTATCATAACCAGAGCTTGCTGGTGCGGTATTTCCGGGGTTACTTTGGCTTCCATCACCCCAAACAAATCCCCTGTAAACGCAATTCTCACCCCCAGTGTCGGTTATGTCACCATTCAGGGTGGCTGTGGTCTCCTCCACCGATGTGGCGGCATTGGTGTTCACCGTAGGAGGATCAACAACTCCAGGCCCAACGTTAACAGTGTAATCCTCTGTATCTCCATAGGTATAGCTCTCACATGGGCTGTGGTAATCATCGTACTGGTGGACTATTCTCATCCTGGTACTTCCCAAGGTGGCATCCGCCGGAATGGGAATGTCGGCGGAAACACTGCAGCCGTCTGACGAGCAATGGCCTATCTCAATCCCTTCTCCACTGTCTTCAAAATCACAGTCTTGATTCCAATCGAAATAGGCTTTGACGTATTCTGACCAGCTATCAACCTGACCTATGGTTACCGTTAAGGTATAGGTGCTTCCCCTGGCCACATCGGTGGAAATGGAAGTATAGTCGGCATAGCCACTTCCACCGGAGCTTTTATCGATAGTATTGAATTGAACTCTGAAAATCCATTCCTCATCATAGATTGTTCCACCACAGGTGCAATAACATGTAGGCGCATCAGTAGTGTGGAATGATTCACTACTATCGGCCCAATCTGGACCTACCGAGTTCTCTGCATAGCAGCGGTAATAATAGTCAGTGTCGGGGTTTAAGCCAGTTACATCCTTATAAAAAGTAACTGCCCCCTGAGGCTGAGATGGGGATGTAGGAGCACTGCTGTAATCCCAACTGCCGGGATCCTCCCCTCCGTCATTGTCCCCCCAGTAAACAGTAACGTTGGGATTCTCACCACCGGTTGATGTTACTTCACCATTAAGTCTGGCCGAGTTGTAGGTGACATCTGTGGCCCCACCGTTGTTGGTTACCGTCGGCGGAGCTAACCCTGGCGGTGTGGTAGCAAAATCCTCAGCATAGTTGTCCGACCATTTCTCCTCACTACCTGCGACGTAGGACCAGGCCCGGTAGTAATAGGTTGTGCCTGGAGTCAGCCCCGTATCTGGAGTGCTGGTCCCGGTATCAAAATAGACCTGAGTGCCATCATTTCTGTCGGTCGGGTAGCTGCCTTCCTTCCTCTGTATCTTTGTCTTCTGGGCCCCATTTCCTTTAGTCCAGGACAGGTCGATCTGGGTGGTGTTGACTGTGCTGGCATTAAAGCTGGTAGGCGCATCAGGCTTGGTTAGGAAAGTCTGCTCGCTTCCATAACTCCAACCGGCACTATTGCGAGCGCATGCTCTACAGTAATATTTAGTGCCTTCGCTCAAACTGGAAATACCATGGTTGAATGTTCCCGTTCCATAGCTTCCACTCTCGCTCCAATAACTATCATAACCAGAGCTTGCTGGTGCGGTATTGCCGGGGTTACTATGACTTTCATCACTCCAAACAAATCCCCTGTAATCGCAATTCTCACCACCGGTATCGGTTATGTCACCATTCAGGGTGGCTGTGGTCTCCTCTACTGGGCTGGCGGCATTGGTGGTGACTGTGGGCGGTGAAGAATCTTCAGTGTAATTGATAGCGATACTATCGGTGGCGATGTTCCCAGCACCATCTATCCCGATAACCGTCAAGATGTTCTCACCTGCCTGAAGATCCACCTCAAAAGACCAATTGGATATTGTTCCACCATTATCCCACCCGCCATCGATAACAACTTCCACTAAACCTGAGCCTGGAATCGCATCGCTGGCAGTGCCTTGAAGAATGACTTGGGATAAGTCTGTTGTGAAATCATCACCACTGTTGGTGGTTATGACCACAGACGGTATCTGCAGGTCCACAGAGAAGGGCCAAGAAGCAGGTGTTGTGTCTTCCAGCGTTCCATCGTAGGCTTTCACATAAAAAGTGTGGTGTCCCTCAGTTACGGATGTTAGTGTTGTACTTGCATTGTTCGAGTAGGAATTCCAGGATCCCTCATCTAGTTTCCAGGCATACAGCAACTCAGACTGCGCCGTACCAGTGTCTGATCCTTGCCATTTAAATGTAACCTGCGCCTGACGACTCCATCCACTATATATTGGGTAGGCACTCAATATCATCGTGTCTGGTTCTTTGTTGATAACATCTATAGCGGCAATTTCATATGAAGCGTCGGCATAACTTTCCTTGCTGGTCGCAACATTGACGAAATACGTACCTTGCTGACTGGCGGTAAACTGACAAATGTATGCTTCGAGACTACTGTTATATGACATTGCCAGACTTGTATGAGAATCGTCCGGCCAGGTTATGTTGGCTACTGTGTTGGCATCTGTGACTTGACCTCCATTGGTGACATTCGCGGTGATCCCTACCGTGTCTCCTTGATAATGTGAGGTGCTATCAGGCGCAGCAGCTATGCTTAGCGGTGGAGGTTCGTCTAGGTAGACAATCGAAGTACTGGAGTCATTGCCCCCGTTAGCGTCGTCACCAATAAGAGCGTTGACCGTGATAGTGTATTCGCCGGGCTGAAGGCCAGCAGTATCCCATGACGAGAAATCAACTGTCTGCGAACCTGTGACGGATGGTTGCTTTCCCTCTGCATACGAATACCCATTAGTGCTCGTGATAGATAAGGTCACGTTCGGTTTCTCAGTATAGACACCAGCCGCCGTGACTGTTGCTGATACATCAACGATGTCTCCCGGGTCATAGTGAGACCCATTGGGTGGATCTAGATTGGAAACCGAAATGTCGTGTTCAGACAGAACTTCTAGTTCAGCTCTCTGCACCATCCAATCTGAGCCTGATTCTAGTTCCCACCAGAATTCATACATCTGAATAGTTGCGTCTGTAGGAACATCAAAATAAAGCTCCCAAACACCGTCATCGATAGTGTTCTTTGAAGGATCCCACCCGTCAATTGTTTCACCATCTTCAACGGGAGATACTCCGTAACTGTCCAAATCGTGGGATCCCGTCACACGATATATTGCCGTCTGACCTCGGGAAACAACAACACGCTTTGATTCAAAATTGAAGCTGAATGCGGGGGGATATGTCCACATCTCGAAAGAAACTGGACCTCCAGGCCACGTAGCTGCATCCGAATGCCTAATTATCAATTTCTTACCATCATAGAAATAGACTTCATCAGGATAAAGCCTAAATGTCGGCCCGTCATGAATGTGATACTCAGTTTCACCGTCCCAATAAACGTTTGTTACGTCAACAGTATAGACCCCGGCATTGAATTCGTCTGGCCAATGCCCTGCTTGTTCGTATAACCCAAAGAGATCATAGTCCGGTTGATCGCCAACGTAAAATGATAGTGTCTCCTGATTGTCGGATGGGTTCTCATCGGTATCCAACTCTAGCCATACCTTTGCGGTCCAAGTCCCTGTTGTTGAGTCAGTTTGTAGGGGTTCAGACTCTTCACCAGTAGTTCCCGTTTCCTTAACAATGGTGCCATAGTTTCGAGTCACAGGTCCAACTTGGCTTCCACTTGGAGAATACAGATACCAGTGGACTGTGATATTCTCGTCATATTGGCCATGGTTATCGAATGTTGCGTATAGTCTGACGCTTCCGCTTGGTTCAACCGAATGCGTGGAGAGATGGAAATCACTTATGCTAACATCGTGCCCACTCTTAGGATCAGTCACAATAAGCTGATCTGAAGCAGTCGCCACCTTGCCATTGTGTACAGCTTCAACGGTTACGTCGTGACTACCCGGTGCATTTGGTGCGATAGCAGCAATAGAATACTGCCCGTCTGCATCTGTTTCGTCAGAGCCAGCAGAGCTGGAAGACGTCTGGGCTGAGACCGTAACCGCGTCAAGTGGAGCGAGGTTGGCGTCAGTCAAAACGCCGGAAATGATATAGGATGTTCCCTTCTCAACACTGGGAGGCTCCAAATCAATCGACAGGCGAGGAGAAGTGTCCACAGTCAGCGAGATTTCCTGACTGGCTTCATTACTGGCAGCATCAAAAGCTGCAGCCGCGATAGTCACGGCGCCTGAAGAATCAGGTGGTTTGCAATAAACTGTGTATTCTGCTGGGAAGACCTCTTCACATGTAGGAACAAGCAAACCTTCGACGTCGGGTGTTGCAGGATCATCGATGATATCGCCATCTGCCGTCAATTCAACATAAGCCACACCTATATTGTCATCGACTTGAACTGTGAATTGAGTCTCTCCCGTAATTACGCTGTCACTTGCCGGAGTGATTATTGAAATGCTGGGACCAACCTCCTTATCAATTGCTAAGCACTTCTCCTTTGAATCTTCATACGAGTCAGCCATATCACTCCAGAAGTGACCTGGAGATAGGAGATCGTTCCACTTTCCGAGGAGTGTATCGCAGGCTGAAACCATATAATCATAGAATGAAATCTGGGAGTACTCGAGCAGTTGTCTAACCCCATAAACATTACTATCTCCGTACTCCTTTAAATAATTGTGAACCGTTGCTGCTATTGCGGCATTTTGAACAAGTTCTTCTTGATTAGCTATTGCCATTGCCACTTTCCATGCTACGATAACCATTGTCCATCCTGGGTGTAAGTGTGCCAGAGTCGAGAACAGACTAACTGCGCCCATTGCTATGTCTGCCCTATTTTCATGTATGGCGATGATAAGCTGATTCCAATATCCGGCCTCGGACAGCAGAGCAGTCCACTGGACATTACTCAGGGCTTCTTGCCACGCGGCATCTTCAATGTGCGGTGTAAGATCTTTCAGCAGATCCAGGCGACATTGTGCTTCTTCGCTAGCCAAAAGATCATACAGTATCGTGGCAAAGTGAAGGTCAACGAACACTAGTGTGGCCTCAAGATCTGCTACAGCAACAGCAGCAGCCTCCCACATAGGATTGTCAGCGAAATGTGGGTTCTTTTCGTCCTTGATTCTTGTGAACGCAGCCTTCAATTTCCCGACAAATGTCTCTGAATCCGCCCAGGCCTTAATCTGTAGGTCTTTGTTCATTGCTACAGCTTCCACGGCCATAGATATCGCCGAATACGCTTCTGAGGGAATTTCCATCTTGACAAGTACTTCCTCTATTCGTGCTCTTAAATCTGATTTGTTGAATAAAGGTCGTGCACAAATCTCCTCTATTACAGTCTCATATGACTCCACCCTGTCTGAATAGTTATGTAATGTACGTGCCCATAGCCTATCCCCGCAGATCCGGTGGATACAATCATCATTATAAAAAGGGTCCGGGATGAAGACCTCGATTGAATCACCTCTTTCGTCCTCAAATTGATAAGGAGTAACATCCTGTGAGATAATATCATTGACTTCTGCAAGAACAGGGGATGCCGAAATTGGGAGCATCACAAAAACGATAACTGCACACAGAACAAGGGAGAGTAGCCGGTACCTATGTTCTGGCAACTGTTTGATGTTCATTCGCAATCTCATATTTTCATCAACTCCCGTTTACTGATCAAGTTTAACCACACCATAAATCCAATCCCAAAGATTTTGCTGATTAATTTTCCTTTTCTCATCACCTAAGCCTCCTTTTCAGCCTTCCATGTTCATCGTCGCCCTAGCCATCTCCCATCAGCTGGAGGAGGGATTGGTTCGACTATGCCTTCACAATTGCCTTGGCTTGCGAAGGAGAGGATAGATTCTGCCGTAGCAGGAAAAAAGAGCCCCGTTCACATCTCTACACGTACTGAACTGGGCATGAGGAGAAGTATAACAATCACATGACGCACACACTTGACCACCCACCTCGATATTAGCACTTAAAGTACTATTTCTGATAGAGGGTGTTCTAATGTTATACCGTTATCTAAGGAGTGTCAATAGGTTTTTATGCAGCGTCCAAGACATACGATAGAATTAAGGAGCAACAATACGTCATTTTGTTCATTTCACTTCGCATCAGTGGATCAAACCACTCGGGTTCATAGCCTGAAGGTGGCCGGTTCGAGTCCAGCGCCTGCTGCCAACTGGATTCAAACCAAACCCAGCAGAAAAGTTGGGCTTTTCACTTGATATTCAGTTCAAGCAATATCTTGATGCCTTTGTCCGTCTTTTCAACAAGACTTCGGAAGTGCCTCTTTAGGGTCCCATGTTCACTGACTATTTTCTTCCGGATCTGATCTTTCTCAGCCGTGTCAGATACATGTGCCGAGAATTTCGTCCGGAGGAATTGAATTTCCCCGAGGGGAGCGATTATTTGCTCTATTTCTAGATTATTAATACCTTTAGCCTTCAGTATTGCCCCAAGCAATTTGACACTTCCGAGATTAGGGTCATAACAGTTAAGTGATTGGCTTAACCCCTTAATATATGGATAATTAAGTCCTTCGACTACTAATTTATCCAGGGTCTGAATTTCGTCTGCCCATTCCTTGACAGAATCTGAGACGACATAGTTAAGCTGAGTATATAAGCTCGAATCGCGACAGGTCCAGAGTTCACCCTTGTTTCTTGATAGTTTTTCCAAGGACGCCTTTAGCTCTGAGAGCGGTTCGTACGACAGGTCCCACTCCGCTTTGAAATCAGTCTTCAGAGCTCTCTCCGATATTCCTGCCTTCGGATTCTCATTATATTGTTTCCAGTGCAGTTGTTCGTTGTAAGGAAGGTCTCCTAAGTAACATAAGTATGTGAAAACTTGACCGGCTTCATTAACGTCGTAGGTTTGCAGGTACCAGCTATTCCTGCACCTGATATGACGTTGGCCTAAAGTATACTTTTCTGGGTCTTGTTTGTACTTCAGCAAGACATCCGGCTTGAAAAAGGCAGGGGAGGTCTCAAACGGCTTATCCGATTCGACGAAGTAGTTGCCGAGTTTATGAGGGTCACATGAAAGTTTAGCAACTCTCTCATGTTTCCAGTCCCAAGAGATGAATGTTTCATATTTTTTCGGTTCTAGGTCGCTGCCTGTTAGCCTTGCCAGCATTACCTTACGAGGTTGCTTATTGCGAATGACCTGGAAGCCTCTTACCCAGCTTGAAGTAGCTTGTCCCTTTCGACTAATTAGAATTCCCCGGCGAGCGTAGATTTCGTTTTTCTCGTCACTGAAATCAGCCCTTTGTTGGTCTTTCTGATCTAGACCCCCCTCTTTGTCATAGACAACCCTATCAAAGAATCGGACGAGCACCGACCTATTCAAGAAGAGGTGAAAATCGAGCACATCCTGCTTAATGGTGGTTATGTACCCTCCTTCTGGCGGATACAGTATTTTGATGACTTCCTCAATGTCACCGTCTTTGTTTACCCTGCAATAGGCCCTTCTTTCATCCATAAAGTGAAGGTCATGCAGGTGAGTCAAAAATTGAGATGCCTCTATATATCCCTTCCTATTGGCCGTGCCTTCGAAGTATCGAAGGAACGTGAGAGGTTGGGCTCGTGCAAGTATTTTAGAGGAGTTCGAGTCGAAAGGTTTTGAGATGAAATGCTTTGGCTCGCCGCGCTTACTGAAGCCATATCCGTATCCCCAGGAGTCGTCTGGAGAACCCTGCCATTTCATCAGATCCTCAACATAACTGCTTTTTAGACTCCTAGATGGAATAACAACTGAATAGATGAAACTATGTTTGAAGGAGCAATATAGGAGGACATCCCCTGCCTTGGTGTCTAGAAGAAATTGGAGAAAATCGTTCTGCTCTAAACACTTGCTATAATCCTCAGTTCCCAATTTGGGCAATCGGGAAATTGATTCAAGCTCTTTCAATACTTGCTCTTCGTCCATGTGAGCTCGTTAAAAAACCGGATTGCTGTAATTATACTGTTATGGAATATCAAACACCAAGCAAAAAGCCGTATCTTTCCTATGACCCGCTCTGCGGAACGAATTTCAAGAGTATCACCCAGGGAGTCCTCAATAGTTCTTGTGCGCAGTGTTCAAGATGTAATAAGGAGTTGAGGAGTCACAAGAAGCCAGAAAGTCCCGGATGGTTTAGCTTTATAGTAGAGTAACTATTAAGCTAAATAACCCTAAACCGAACCCTATCCATAGTAGTACTTTTGTCATCGCCTTTGGTTTGCCCAACCATCCTAAGTGCCGGTGTCCCTCAACCTTGCGGTTAATCCAGCCTTTTAGGCTATTAAGGTAATTCTTTGGTGCCTCCTCGTCATTATATGCTAGTATTATACCCACGAAAGACACCAGAATTACAAAACTCATTATCCCGCAAATCTTCGCAGCTATGGTCAGGTTCATGTGCATTTCCTCTTCAGGGTTATTACCAGCTATTATACAACACAAAATACGATATTATTGTTGAACCCACTAAACAATTCATCGTTTTGTGACCCGACAATCGGCCAGATTAAGCCTTCAAAATCTGCTCCCCTATGCCAGTTTCAGTTTCAGGTTTCAACTGCTAACTTCCTGTAGCTTTGCTGTAGCTTTGTCGTAACCGATTACCTGCGCTTGAAACTCGAAACTCATAGCTAATGACTTGAAACTCATAGCTGACGACTTGAAACCTGGAAGGTGCAACCTGAAACCACGAATCCAGAACTCGTGCGAGGTCGCAGATTACAACCTATTAGCTACGAGTTGTGAGTTCCAGGTCCCACTTTCCAACCTATGAGTCAGTAGTTCTATGGTTCTATGGTTCCAGGTTCTACCTTATTAGCTGAGGGTTTCAGGTTCCAACTCATGAGCTGCTGGTTCTAGGTTTCAAGTATTGTGATGCAATTCTATTGGAAATGCTAACTGCGAATACTGAAACTGGATCCTGGCTCACTTACTCAGTTTCTAGAGTCACGTATTGGAGCATGGGACGCGCGGTTCTATGTTCTACGGTTCTATGGTTCTAACTCAAAAAACTAGCTATTCAGATTCAAAATCAAGAAAAACCAATCATAGAACCACAGCTAGGGCTAGAACCAGAATAGAACCGGAACAGAACCAGAGCCTAGAACCAACTCAAGTACACAAAAACTGGATACTAATGGAAACTCAAGCGGAACTGGGCAGCAAATCTTGAATACACAATCTGGCTAATAGTTATCTCTTATAGAAATTGCTTCCTCAACCCAATTTGCTAGTTTATCCTTAATATGATCATAGACATATGTGCTTGTCGAGAAAGGCGGGTCATAAGCTTTTACGATGCTGGATAGTCTTTGATTGTTGTCTCTCTTCATCGTGAAATCATCAAAAGGATTTCGGCCTTTGGCTGATTGATTTTCATCTCTGTCCTTGAGGCTATGGATATATATCCCAAGCAGACCCTTTCCATCATTCCAGGATTTTTCGATTTCATACTTGATCCATTTCCTTCCTGCAGTATTTGCCCCTATCAATACAATTGTGCATGATTTTCCTTGGAGCTGGCTATTTATCCATGTTTCAATTGCCTTATCACCAGCGCTTGTGATTGATTCCCAGTCATTATCAGACACTGGTTCATTGCCTTCAATGACTCCCATATTTCTTACCTGACCTGCTCGCCAGTTGTCCGGTTTATAATGGAAACTGAAGAACACTTTGCGCGCCACGACTATCTCCTCCTTTCAACTTCAAGAGTATAAATATTTTACCACTTTATACAGTTATAAATCTAGCTGAGAATAATAACAAATTGTTAAACTACTTTGCGTAAAGCAGAAAGCAATGATAAGATTCTCAATAAGAATGCTTGGAGATAATAAATAATATGGCAAAGAAGATAAATCCTAAGAGAACTTATATCGCCTTTAGGTATGAGGAAAATACTCTAAAACATTATCTGAAAGGGCAATTAAGAAGCCGAAATATCAACGCAAAAATCAGCGATTTCTCTTTGAAAGAAAAGGCTCCCACTAAAAGCTGGAAGAAGAAGGCTGAAGAAAAAATCGGAGGGGCTAGCCAAGTCGTAGTTATCGCAGGCCCTACAGCGCATAATTCCAGAGGCGTAAAAACTGAGGTCAAAATTGCTCGTAAACTGAATAAACCAATATGCCAAATTAGAGGCACGACTAAAAAGAGCTGCCCAAGGGTACCAGGTGCTGGCAGGTATTATCGGTGGAACTACACTAATCTTGAGAAGATATTTGGTAAGCGTTAAAGATGACTGAACATCTGAAAATGATCCAAGCCGTTATAAACCGTATGTCACAGACCTCATTTATTATAAAGGGATGGGCAATAACTATAGTTGCTGCCATAGTGACGTATTCGATAGTATCAAATAGAAGTTTTGGGTTACTCGCGTTGTTCCCCAGCATCATGTTCTGGGGTCTTGATTCGTACTATTTATGGCAAGAACGACTTTTTAGAGGCTTGTATGAAGCTGTACGTAGTTATTCTATTAATATTCCCGAATTTTCAATGGATACTAAGCCTTGCAGGAGCTCAACGCCAAACTGGTTTAAGACACTTTTTTCTCGTACCGAATTGACATTCTATATAAGCATGCTTGTGTTCATATTAATAGCGAGCCTACTGAAAATATCGAATTAAAACAGTACTCTTCACAGAATTTAAAGTCATAGCTGCTGACATTCTTTGTCAGATGTTTAAGACGAGAGTGGCAGCGACTGGATTTGAACCAGCGACCTCTGGCCTATTAGCTCAATAAGTTGGCGGTGTTCAGATTGTATCTAACAAAATGACGTTTTGTGCCTCCTTAGCTCTGCATTATATCTTGGTACATTGCACAAGGAACTATTGACAATTTGTTAGATAGCGGTACAATGTGGAGTAGTCTTTTAAAGAAATAGTACTTCGAGTACTAACATCAAGGTCGGTGGTCAGGTGTTTGCCATAGAGGATTGCGTTAATTCCCACGATGTCCAGTCGAGCATATGTAGATATGTGAACTGGACTCCTTTTTCATGCCATAGTGAAGTAGATCCTACCTCTCGGAATTTAGGGATGGCCAAAGAGGTAGTTACCTAACCTATTGGGCGACTGGGCTTGATTTAAGAACGTAACTAATGTGATTAAGGGAGTAGAGAAAAGGAAACATGGAGGAAAGCTAGCGTGCTTCTAAATGAAGATGAAGAAATCCGTGGCATCTATGAGGTAGATCGCTTCCTTGGAGAAGGGGCTTTTGCGGAAGTGTACCGCGTTAAGCATAAATTCCTGGGGCGACAAGCCATGAAGGTGTTCAAATCGCCTAGCCCACAATTAAAAGAGATTGAAAGAAACTTAGCTGAAGCCGTATTGCTGTCAAGAATTGGACATCCTAATATCATTAGGGTGTTTGATGCAGGTATCTTGGAAACTAATGCAGGAAAGCGTGGGTATTTCACAATGGAGTACGTTCCTGGTGGTATTTTGGAATCACTATGGAATTCTTATCGAGATGGCTTTGTTCCAATTCTGGATACTGTTGATATTATCCGGCAAGTTTGCATGGGAATGGCTGTTGCTCATAGCAAACAGTCACCGATAATCCATCGC
>Ga0307438_1000253_pt1 | contig 43383 bp, 40 predicted proteins | sample SalMarWE160110MG_FD_202144 | JGI IMG/M metagenome (GOLD analysis project Ga0307438, IMG submission 202144) | Salt marsh sediment microbial communities from the Plum Island Ecosystem LTER, Massachusetts, United States - WE1603-110 | ecosystem: Environmental > Aquatic > Marine > Intertidal zone >... | reverse complement strand
TAGCCCCGTCGGGAACCTACTTGTATCCTATTTTTGGCGGAATATACCGGCCTGTAACAATCTTCAGTACTCACGACATTTGCATTTCTCCTTTCGATTGTGCTTCGGGTGGGGTATATATTTCACCTGAAAGCGTATCAAACAAATCGGCAAGCATAAACATTAATGCACTGATTAATTATCGCTCGATACCTATTGTTCAAACAAAATCAACGGAATTGCTGCCACCTGCAAGGAAAAAAGGTATGGGATTGTACGGTGAGTACTATTCCAATCCGGAGTTTAAAGGAAAACCGGTTCATTCACAGCTGGATGAAGAGGTACGATTTAATTTTGAAAACAAGGCTCCTTTTGACGATATGCCATCGGATGGATTTTCAGTTGTATGGACAGGTCGTTTTGTTCCCCAAAATTCCGGAACATATCATTTTATTCTGAAGAGCGATGATGGCTCACGGTTATACTTAAACAGCAAAAAGATGATTGATCATTGGGGAGCGCATGCTGCATGGGAAAAAACCTGTGACACTATTCTCGAAGCCGGAAAAGAAGTCGCGTTGAGAATAGAATACAACGAGTTCGGCGGAGAGGCTTCCATACTCTTTGGATGGTTATATCAAAAGCAGAATAGTCTTCCTGTTGAGGCTTTTCTTACGGCTGAGATCATTGATGCTGCGGGAAAAACAGTATCAACGGAGAGGACAAAGATCTCCATTGCAAATGGCGCTGAAATACAAGAAACACAGAAATTACTAATTGATAATCCGCACTTATGGGATGCAAAAAGGGATCCTTATCTATACAAGGTAAAAATGACCCTTTCCGATAAAAAGGGAAATCCGATTGACAAACTGGAACAGCCTTTGGGTTTAAGATATTATCACGTCAGCAGGGATAGCGGACTTGTTTTGAATGGGAAACCGTATGATTTATATGGAGTTTGCCGTCACCAGGAATGGAAAGGGGAAGGGCCGGCTTTAAGCGACAGGGAACATGAAAAAGATTTTGAACTTGTAAAAGAAATAGGAGCCAACGGTGTTCGATTTGCCCACTATCAGCAAGCGGATATTCTGTATCGCTTGTGCGATGAAAATGGACTGGTTGCCTGGGCTGAAATTCCTAATACACCTGCATACCGTGGAAATATACCCGGCTATTTGCAAAATTGCAAAGAGCAACTGGCAGAATTGATCAAACAAAACTATAACCATCCTTCAATTTTGTTTTGGGGATTGTACAACGAAATTGATATTCCGGTTGATGATGTAAAGATACTCAACGAAACTGCCAAAAGTATCGATGGTTACCGGTTGACTACCCAGGCAGACTTTGTTCAGCCGACAGAAAGGCATTCGGTAACCGATGTAGTAGCATATAATTGGTATTTTGGCTGGTATTATGGTAATTTCAGCGATTATACCCCCTGGTATGATAAACTGCATAAAGAACATCCCGAATTAAAAGGCGGTCTTAGCGAATACGGAGCTGAAGCTTGTATTTCACAACAGCAGGAAAATCCTGATCGTCCTGATCCGCAGGGAAGATTTTTTCCGGAACAATACCAGAACCAGTACCATGAGGAAGTATGGCGGAATATTAAAGACCGGAAAGATATCTGGTGTAAGTTTGTCTGGAATATGTTTGATTTCAGCTGGACGTATGCTACACGGGGCGATAAACCCTATATGAATTACAAAGGGTTGGTAACGCACGACCGGCAAACAAAGAAAGATGCCTTTTATTTTTACAAAGCCAACTGGTCGGATGAACCGACATTGCACATCATTAGCAAACGCAACCTGGAAAGAAATGAATCGATTGTTGAGATTGCTGTATATACCAATCTGAAAGAGGTTGAACTTTATGTTAACGGAGAGTTTATCTCGAAAAAACCTATGGATCCAGCTATTCATAAAATTGTATGGGAAAATATCAAATTGAAGCAAGGTCAGAATCAAATTGGTGTGATCGGGATAAATGATGGGGAAAAATATACGGATTGTTGTGAATGGAATTGTAAAGATATATCTGATTAGTACTCAGATTAGTCTAAAAAACTAACCTGCTTCAAACCGTAGTAGAACAATTTATTTTTTATAGATTTGGATCGTTAGAAGAACTATATCTACCCTGACCCGTGAAATGCATTGAAAAGTCAAATGTTGTTCCTGCTGACTCCATCATTTTAAATGGCTTTGGGAAGATTGATTATTGCGATTCGTATAGAATAGAAAAGCAAACCGACGACAATGTGGATGCAATAGTCACACAACTGTTTAAGCCTCGCAAATGGGTCGATTGTTTAATGAAGATCAGAAATTCAATTGTAAAGCTGTTTGGATTGAAAACCGGGGATAAAAACCAGCAAAATGAATCGCTGTACTATCCTGCAGGTTCAAAAGCAATTTATTTTACGGTCATTGACCGAAATGACAAAGAAATTGTTGTGGCAGAAGATGATAAGCATTTAAATTTCAGAACATCGGTACTGATCGACAGAAAAAAACAATCTTCGGAGATTTTTCTTACCACTGTTGTACAATATAATAACATGTGGGGCCGTATTTATTTTTTACCTGTGAAACCCTTTCATAAACTAATAATTAAATCATTTTTAAAAAGATATCTATATGATAAGTAAAAGACTAATCACTTTTGGCAATTCGGTGGCTATTGCCGTAATGATCTTAGGATTTATCCACGATGTAGCAACTTTCACTCCTATGATAAAGGGAGGCCTGACCTGTCTGACTCCGGGCAATTTAAAAGCCATGATCTATATGAGTTTATTATGCGGCACGTCATTTATATTGAGTGGAATGCTTTTAATCGTATTGTTCAGGAAAGTCAGCGAATTTGCATTTTTAAGTTTACCCATCCTGATCATTGGAATTTTTCTTGCTGTTAGTGGAATAGTTGCGGTTATTTGTATGTTTTACAATCCTTTTGCATGGATTGCATTTTTCTTAAACCTTACACTCTTTGGCATTACGATCAGGCTGAGGATTGCTTCCAGAAAAAAATAGATCTTTTTTTCTTTCGATCAAATCTGCTGCCCTGGTATTATTTCCAATACATCAAATATTGGTAAAGAAAAATTAACGCCGGAACTGTCCGGATTTTGGAATGATGCTATAGCCCGAATAAATGATATTCATAATAAAAAGAAAATAACTTTGTATTGTACTTTGCAGATACTATTAAGATAATGAAAATAAAAGATTGCATAAAATTTGCTAATGAAAACCCGATATGTTCCCTGGCTACCGTTGAGAATGATCAGCCAAGAGTAAGAATGTTGGGCTTCTGGTTTGCCGATGAAACCGGTTTTTATTTTCAGACAAGCACAACGAAAGAATTTCCGCACCATCTTAAGGCAAATCCGAAAACAGAAATTTGCTTTTATAAACATGAGGGTATTATGGGAACCATGTTAAGGATTTCCGGGGAGGTGGAGTTTTTAACGGACTCCGGATTAAAAGAAAGGATCTTTAATGACAGACCGTTTTTAAAACGTTTTGGCTTAACAACAGATAGTCCGGAGCTAACACTATTTAGAATTTCTCATGGACAAGCTCACTTTTGGACCATGGAGAATAATCTAAAGCCAAAGGAATATTTAGAATTTTAACCTGACCGATACTTGATTAATTCGTATATATCGATCTTCTATTATTTATAAGTGCTTTTTAGTTATAAATGAGGTAACCAATTCGGATTGCTACTGCAGAATCATGCTGAAAAAGAGATCCTGAGATTTGGATTTAAGGCATTGTATTTACGTGCTGATCTTGATGGGTTTTATGAAAAGAACGGTTGGGCATTTCTGACAAACGCTTACATGGTATCTGGTGAGAAAGTGAAAATTTACTCAAAAGGAACAACAACGATGGTTTCAGAGGATTGAAGATCTGAAGACATTTCGTAAATGCATACCGGCTGAGCGGGCATATCCTCCAGACTTTCACTATCCCCCTGTGCCACTTTCTGAACAAAAACGTGAAGTATTAATGAATCTTTCCACAATTCCGTATCGTAGCTGGGTTCCCAGCTTTCAACAGAAAACCCGGTGAGATCATATACTTCCCAGGTATTTTCTTCCAGATCAATGCTCACATTTATCGACACTTTGCTATTGCGTTCTTCATCTCTGTATACCAGAAATACCTTTCTATCCTCGTTTCTGTTATCCACAACGATCTGGGGCCGGGAAACAGGTATTTTTTTTGTGCCCTCTCCGCTAAGGGAAAATGGAGTTGTACGGTTCGTAATTTGCCGGGTAATCCATTCGTTTCCGTCATGGAATAGTAAATGATACTGAGGTATTGAACTGCCTGCAGGTTCAAAATAGGTGGCAATGTATGGTCTGCCGTCCGTATCGGCATACATAGATGTTTGATTGATCAGTTCCTTTCCCTGTGGTATGTCAGCAATATATTCGGCAGTTGCGGCTGTAATAGGTATAGCATATTGTTCTCCCGTTGATTTGTACCAGGTTACTCCAAAATCCGTTGATCTGGCATAACACATATCATGGTTTGTAGCTACATCCCATGTTTCGCGCCATACCCACGAAATGTGGATTGTTCCCATGGAATCAACGCAGGATTGCCAGTAAGCATTCCGGTTTCCTTCTCCGTCGATCAGAACATCATGCAACCGTTCCCAACTTTTTTCGGATACCTTATATCTGTTGATGGCCAGATTGCCGTTTCCTGAACCCCCATGTCTGTAAAGAAAGATCAAATCGCCGGTCGGAAGTTTGAAAAATTCAGGGTACGTAACATCATCTTCTTCAGTACCTATCATATCCAATTCTTCCGTCAGTTTCAGTGTATCGGGTGCTATGCTTTTGCAATAATGCAGGCTGTTATTGTGGTGGTTCCATGCCATGTGGAGGTAACCGTCGCCATCGACCATAATGCTGATTGAACAATGTGCATCGGTTATTTCACCTGTATGTTGCGTTTGTTCTGTTTTCCAGTTTTCAGTACCGATTTCTCTTCTGGCAAGTACAACATATCCTGATGAATCGTAATAGGCAACATATTGCTTTCCATGGTGAGTTACCACCGAGTTTTTTCTGAAAACAACGGCGTTCACAGAATTTTGAGCCCATCCCGGACCGATAGGTATAGGTTGGGGAAACACATACAAACAGAGTGTGAATAAAGTCAGGAAAAACAAAAGGAACATTCTTGGTGTCATAATTGATTTTTTACCTGGTACTGTTAATCAATAACAGGTTTGTTTGATTTTATTCCATACACCAGAATAACCAGGAAGCAGATTAACGGAACAACAAAGGAATAATGTATATTTCCTGATATATCCGACACCTGTCCCTGAACTGCTGTCAGAACGGCTCCACCAAGAATGGCCATGATCAGACCTGAACCACCGATCTTTGTATCGGGTCCCAAACCCTCAACTGCTATACCGAAAATCGTAGGGAACATAAGCGACATAAATCCCGAGATGGCAACGAGAGCAATTACTGCAAAAAAGCCTTCTCCAATGATAACCAGCACTGCACTGATTGTAGCCATAAACGCTGCAAAGGTTAATAATTTTACCGGGGCAAAAAACTTCATTAACCAGGTGAAAATAAAACGGGAGGCAACAAATAATATCAGGGCAGCCAAATAATACTCGGCAGCTGAAGCCTCATTAATATTCAATTCGTTCATTACAAACCTTATGGTAAATGACCAGACTCCTATCTGAGCTCCTACATAAAAAAACTGAGCAATGACACCACTGCGGTAATTCCTGTTCCGGAAAAGCTTTAAGAGAGTTTTGCCAAAATGTACATTGTGATCTTCGTCCTGTGCTTTGGGCATTTTTAGAAATGCTATGGTCATCCATATCAGAAGAAGAAAAATACCGACGCCTACATAAGGACCCATAACTGCCCTTAATTCTGCAGCTTTGATAACTTCGAGCTCTGCGGTAGACATTGTAGCCCGCTCTGCTACTGAAGCCTGATTCAGGTGAGGAAGTATAAAAATCCTGCTCAGCGCAACACCGGTAATCGAACCAAAAGGATTGAAAGCTTGCGCGAGATTTAAGCGCTGGGTACCGCTTTGTGGTGAACCCAGCACGATCATATAAGGATTGGCTGTAGTTTCGAGTATGGAAAGACCACCGGCAAGAACAAACAAGGCGGTAAGAAAATGTCCGTAGATTTGGGTTTTACTGGCCGGATAAAATAACAGTGCACCCATAATGAACATTCCCAATCCCAATAATACGCCCGATTTATAGTTAAATCGTTTAATAAAAACAGCTGCAGGAAGTGCAAGACAAAAATAAGAACCATAAAATGCTATCTGTATCCATGAGGTTTGAAAATCACTCATGCTCATGATCTTTTTAAAGGCAGCCAGCAAGGTATCGGTCATGTTGTTTGCCAGTCCCCACATGAAAAAGAGAGTGGTCAATAAAATAAATGGCAGAACAAAACGCCGGCCTTTGTATTCTAATAATCTTTGTTTGTTATTGTTCATAATACAATCCTTAAATACAATCTGTAAGTTTAAATATTCTTTCCATTTTTTGCCATTTCCCTTCATCGTTTGTATTTTCAAGCCGTTTGTGATAATTGTCCATTAGAAGTTCCCATTTCTTGTATGTTGGCAGCGCTGATAGCATTTCTATCTGTTTCTCCCAGGGAGATCCATCACTTGTTTCAATGATCATGAATAACCTTGTATGCCAAAGAAATATTTCCATTTCCTGAATTCCTGCTTTTCTGATCCCTTCGGGTATTTCTTTCCAGATGTTTTCGGGAGAATGCCATTGTTTATATTCTTCAATCAGTTTGGGATCATCTTTGAGATCAAGTGTAAGGCAATACTTCATATTTTCAGATTAAAAATTAAATTTCTGAGCCAGTTTTTTTAATTCGCTCAACTGATCATCTGTTAAACCTTCCGGTTCAAACCCGGCCGATTTACATTGGAACCAGATTTTGGCTGCTTTGCACACAATATCAATATGATCGAAAGTATCGGTAAGGGATTTGCCAATCGCAAAAATTCCATGCTTTTTCCATACAACAAGATCATGGTTTTTAAAACTATTGATAGTAGCATCAGCAATGGCCTGTGTTCCCGGCAAAATATAGGGTACCAATCCAACACCTTTTGGAATAAAAACCATAGTTTCGGGATGCATCCCCAATAGGATACGGTTCAAATCTTCTGAGTTTTTAATATTTGCATATTGAGTTAATGCTATAATTTCCGTAGCATGAGTATGCATCACCACGGTTTCACCAGTTCCCCGGTCTGCTATCATGTTGTGAATTCCCAAATGGGTGGGGAATTCTGAAGTAGGCTGAATATTGCCGGGGGTTTCCCGGATCATCCTGTATGCATTTCCGGAATTGTTCAACTGAACAAACAATCCATTGTTTGTGGGAGATTTGGCTATATCCTGCATCCGTTTGCCGGTGGCTGTCATATAAAAACATTTTTGCTTCAAACCGGGAAAGGTTCTCTCCAGTTTGTTTTCATGGCATCCTGATAGCTCAGAAGTTTGAATAGTTTCCGGCAATACAATGGAAATATTTCCTGCGTTTTTTTCCGACCATCCTCTTTCCCATAAGATACCGGCTATGTTCTTAACCTCTTCCAGTATCCCATCAATTTTATCCTGTTTAGAAAATATCGTTTTCATTTTACCTTATGTATTAGAAATTTTCATTTGTCTTTCAGTTTTTGTCTGTTATTCAGGATAAACATAATAAAAATTACCGCAAATAGAGTCTGTGGCTTCCTGAATTGATCGAAAAGTACCAATTGTCACATAAGCAAATAAAGCTGCTCCCAGAACGGTAGTCTCTGTTTGTTTCAAAATTTTCACCGGTATGCCCAGTTTGTTTGCTCTGATCTGGTTCCAGAGTTTGTTTTTTGAACCTCCTCCTGCAACGATTAACGATTTTGCTTTAAACTTTCCTGTTTGCTGCAGCAATTCAAGGCTTCCTTTTGTTTTATCAGCGAGGGCTTCCAAAGCAGCCCTGTAGATTTCCTGGCGTGAAGTATGAATACCTATGCCTGAAATAATACCCTTCTCGATATTCAGGTCAGGTTTGAATTTGATGCGGCTATGCCTTACATCTGTTTCGGATGCTTCACGGATCATTGTTCCGTATACTTTTTCAGGAGTCAAAGTCAATTCTTTGCTGTAAAATAAATTTTTGATCCATTCCAGCACTCCCGAGGCCAACCATTGAATACCTGTATTATACAATCCGGGTACTGCATCAAGTTCATTTGTCAATCCTGCTGAAAATATGCTTTTATTCAGATCAACATTGCGTGTACGAGTCATTAATATTTCCCATGTACCTGAACTTAAAACCGCTTCATTTTCTCCTGCTCCGGATCCGATCAATGCCAGCTGAGTATCATGTCCGCCCACCACTACAGGCAGACCGGAAAGCAATCCTAACTCAGAAGCCGGTTTGTTTAATAGTTCACCGACAAGTTTACCGGCTTCTTCTGTTTTGAAAAATCGATTTGGAATACCAATCGCGGCAAGAATTTCATCTGAAAAAGAACGGGTTTTCATGTCCGTTAGCATAGATGTTCCGGCCATGGTGGCATCATTGACAAGTTGTCCGGTCAGCTTGTGGATGAATAGGGAAGGCATAAACAAAAAGCCTTCCATGTTGTCAATACAATGTGGTCGATTTTCTTTAAGCCATAGTAAAGTATTTATTGTATTGAAACTGTATTTATTTACTCCGCTTATTTCAAAAAGCCGGTGCATGGAGATGTACTTATCAATGGTATCCATTATGGGTACAGTGCGCTGACATTGCCAGGAGATCACAGGATACAACAATTTTCCGTTCCTGTCGACCGGTGCCCCGTTCACGCCAAATGTAGTTGTTGTAATGGCTGATATATGTTCCGGATCGATTTTTTTTAATACCGCATGTGTACAGCTGCAAAGCTTTTGCCATATTTCATCCACATTCCAGATCAGTCCCGAAGGAAAATACGGATCCGGACAGGTTGCATTGGGCAGGGAATGCATAGCTGCAATTTCTCCGTTTTCTTTTATTGCAACAGCTCTCACATTGGTTGCACCACAATCGAATACCAAAACTATTTTTTTCTTCATTTATTTATCGGTATAGCGGTCCGTATATTTTGCAGGCCCGAAAATCAGCACTTTCAGTTTCCGTACCATGCATATTCCATGCTGACGGCCGATAAATTTTACTTTCAGGAATGTTGTGCATATTCACCGGTATTCGTAACATGGCAGCAAGGGTAATCAAATCAGCACCTGTATGTCCGTAGCATGATGCACAATGATTGGCTCCCCAGTTGGCCATTACAGAGTAAACGTCCGCAAAGGCTCCTTTGCCGGTTAAGCGGGGGACAAACCAGGTTGTCGGCCAGCTTGGATCTGTTCTTTCCGTAAGTATTTTGTTTGTTTTTTCGGGAAGATCAACCGTATAACCTTCGGCGATCTGAAGTACAGGACCTAATCCTTTCACAAGGTTGATACGGGAAACAGTGATCGGCATACCTCCCCGGGTAAGAAATTCGGAAGAGAAGCCACCACCCCTGAAATATTCGCGGTTTGCCGGGCACCAGGAAGTGGCCTGAAGGCACTTTCTTATCTCTTCCTTCGTAATTTCCCAAAAGGGTTTTATGGCTGGTTTTCCATCGATTTCCTGCTGTCCGGAAAAATCCAGTGCCGAGGCACCGGAATTGATCAAATGGATCAATCCGTTTGCAGCCATTTCCTTGGGTTTTGCACCTGATACACGTTCAATGGCTTGCGGACTCCAATAGGTCCTGATATCGGAGAACATCTGTGCGGTATTTGTCAGCAAATATCCAAACAACATAACAACTCCGTTCAAGGAGTCATTCTCGGTTGCCATAAGGTATGGATTTCTGATCCCGTTCCAGTCGAACGACGAACACAAAATCGCTTCCATAAAGTCACCGTTAGACTGGTAATCGGTCCAATGTCTCTGTCCCTGGAAACCGGCCAATATCGCATTGTGCCCGAGAGCCTCTTCACCATATCCCATTTCCTTCAACCTGGGATTTCCTGTCATAAGGTCGCGGGCAATGATGGCCATTTTTACTGCTGTTTCCCATTCCTTTTCTTTTTGCCCGGGAGATACAGGCGTTTTGTTGTAGTCAGTTCCTTCTCTGCAGTTTGTTTTCACCCATTGCAGGGCATTTTTATATTCTGTCTTATCAAAGATACCTAAAACAATTCTTCGAAGGAATTCTGTCATGTCAATGTATTCGTTTCGCATTCCCAGGTATTCCCCGAAGAACATCTCATCAACAATAGATCCTGCTATGCCCATAGAAACAGATCCCATGGAAAGGTATGACTTCCCATGCATTATCGCCAGGGCCAATCCGGCTTTTGCAAATCTGATCAGTTTTTCTTTTACATCTTCCGGGATAGAGATGTCGTTCGCATCCTGAACATCTTTTCCGTATATGCCAAATGCAGGCAATCCTTTCTGGTTATGTGCGGCAAGGACAGCTGCCAGATAAACGGCTCCCGGTCTTTCGGTTCCGTTGAATCCCCAGATTGCTTTTGGCAGATGAGAGTCCATATCCATGGTCTCGCTGCCGTAACACCAGCATGGGGTAACTGTTAGTGATACTCCAACATGTTCGCGTTTAAATTTATCCGCGCAGGCAGCGGCTTCGGCAACTCCTCCGATACACGAGTCGGCTATAACACATTCCACTTTGCTGCCATCAGGATATCGTAATGTTGAGGACAGTAAACCGGCAGCTGATTTTGCCATGTTCATGGTTTGATCTTCCAGGGATTCTCTTACTCCTCCCAAACGACCATCAATTGCAGGCCTGATTCCAATTTTAGGATAGGTATTTATAGTTTTCATAACGATTTTCTGAGTATTATTTTTGTTGGTATGATTTCATTCATTCTTTTTCCTTCAACAATAAACTGACTTGCTTTTTCTCCCATTGTTTTAAAATCGGTAGAAATTACCGTAATGCCACAAGAAACAAATTCATATAGCGGAGAATCATTATAAGCCAGAATGCCAACATGTTTTCCCGGTTCCAAATTGTTATCATAACATTGAGAAAGAATAGCATGAAGATCTCTTTGTCGAAGTATAAAATAACAGTCGCCATCAATTGCCTTCAGGTCTGCAGGAGAATCAATTGTATTGCATTGTACTTTATGTTTCCTGCAAAAACGATAAAAAGCTTCAATGGTTATATCAGGATGCTTTAACCTGTCCGGATTCACAATATGGAACACCCTGTATTGTTTAATTCTGTCTTTGATCTTTGTCAATGAGTGAAATACGGCCTCATCAAAATCCTGCCATACATAATTGTATTTCGATTTGTCGAAATCTTTCCAGTTTTCAACCGGAATATCGAGCAAGAGTAATTTTGAAGGATCAATCTTTGCCAGAATGTCGCAAATTTCGAGCTTTTTTGTATCGAAATTCATAACGATGTACGCATTGTAACGCCCGGCACTTTCAAGAATTACCGAATCAAATAATTTCCTGTTATAATGATGGAATACAAGGTCTATGGAATATATCGAATCAAGTTTTTTTTCAATCTCACGATACACTATGTCTTTGAACGGACTGTAAAAATCAAGAATTAAAAGTATTTTTTTTAATTCGCGGTTTACATAATACCCTTTTGCCGGTGTTGAATCAACAATCTTTCTTCTTTTTAATTCGCGATACGCTTTAAAAACAGTATCACGTGAAATGCCTAATTCTTTGTTCAGTGTGTTTACCGATGGAAGAACATCTCCCTGTTTGTATCGGGTATTGATCATTCGCAGCAATTCGTTGATCAGTTGTTGCAATTTGGTTTCACCCGAATTGACCTGAATTGAAATGCCGGTGGAATTTTTATTGATCATACTGTGCTGTACTGTGCTGAAACAAATGTACAAAAACAGAATTGATTTTAAAGTCAGTCAATTATATTCTTTAAAATCGGGTTACTTTTGGTTGCTTAGATTGTAGTAACAATATAGCAAAGCAACCATTGCAGGTTGAATTTCATCTATTAAATGCAAAAGATATACGTCATGAAAACAAAGTTATTATTTATCCTATTGGCAGGTATACTGTCGTTCTTTCTATACAGCTGCGAAGAAAAGAAAGAACAGCAAACAGGTGATGACCCCCTGGTTCTGACCGGGGAACTTATTGATTATACTGGGTGTAAACAATTCAAATCGGCATACAATGATTCTGAAATTCCGGACACGTTAAGTTGTGTCAGTTACGATTTTGATGCCCTGAACAATAAACTTACAGTCCATCACATAAATGCCGGTTTCAACTGTTGTCCCGATAGCATATATTGTGAAGTATCGTTAAATAACGATACCATTGTAATACGGGAATTTGAAAAAATGCCCCGGTGCTTTTGTGAGTGTCTTTTCGACCTGACGATTGAATTGAATGGAATAGAAGCAAAAAAGTATTGTATAACCTTTGAAGAACCCTATTGCGGCGACCAGCTAAAGCTGGAATTTGATCTCGATCTGGAAACCAGCCAGGCAGATATGTACTGTGTAATCAGAAAGCTTTATCCATGGGGACAAACCAATTATGAGGTAGATCCGCCAACATCCGAAATTTCAGGCCAGTTAATCAGTAATACAGGTTGTAAGAGTTTTGAATCGGACAATGTAAAAAACAATATACCGGGTACGGTCAGTTGCATAAACTATGTATTGGATCCGACTGCCAAAGAACTTTTGGTGAAACACGTGAATGCCGGGTTTAATTGTTGTCCCGACAGCCTGTATTGCATTATCTCCGTTGATGGAGATACAATTGTGATTGAGGAATTTGAGAAAGATGGCCTTTGTGATTGTCTGTGTCTGTTCGATCTTGATATCAAACTGGAAGGAGTAATTCCAAAAGAATATTATATGAAAGTTATTGAGCCCTATGTGGGAGACGAAGAGAAGTTGTATTTTGATCTGGATTTATCGGACAGCCTGGAAGGAACATATTGCGTTACCAGAGAGCAATATCCCTGGATGGATTAAGGGTTGAAACAAAAATCTGTTTTTCTGTTTTCTGTAGTATAAAAGCAACATAACTTTTTCGGCGAAAGAATTGCATTTTTTTTCAGCACACTGATATTTTTCAGCAAATAGTGTAAATTCGGGTATTGTATTTCAACCACTACAGTGAACATGTATATCATTCTACCTAAATTCATTATATACCATGAATAATTTTTTCCCTGCTATCATTGTACTATTGTGTACAATGTATCCTTTACATGCCCAGGAAATCGCATTTGCCAATGAAACAAACGGGACCGGTCCCAACCGGTCTGAATTAGCCTTTGTTTCAAATCGGTGTACATCATTTTCACCTTCCGGAAATTATTCTGTTCCGGATGAAGAAGTATTCCATAAACAGGATAATGAATCCGGCAGGGCAGAAAACAAGTTCTTAACCAAACCTTTTAAAATAGAATTGTATGCCGAACCATTGGGATTCCTTCAATTTGGACCAAAGATAGGTGCCGAGATGACCATTATTTCGCACATAGTCATTGACCATCATGTTCGTTTTTCATCGGAAGGTCTTATTATGCCTCTTGTACTGGAAGAAGACAAAGGCAAACCTGACGATCTGGAAGGAATGGCATTCTGTATGGGCTTCAAGTATCTGAATCCTTCACAAATCGGAGGTTTTTATGTTGGTATCCTGGGCTAAATAGGAAAGACCCGGACCTTATTTGATAAGGAAGGAGAAGAAGAATGGAGGGGTGAAGCACTGCAACTTGGAACCTATGTTAGCCTGGGGTATAAATTTGAATTTCCTTCAGGCTTTTTTATCCGCACAGGAGGGCAACTGGGTGTTGTTTCCATATTTGTCAATGAATGGTATTACACCAGCGATGCAAATACGGTATTTGAGGAAGATCCGCTTATTATTCCCGGCGGAATGCTGGAAGTATGCCTTGGAATTCAGTTTTAGGTTATATGAGAAATAATAAATTGGTGAGTATCATTGTTCTCAGCAGGATTTAATTGCAAAATTTTCTGATGATCGAGTAGGCTTTTTTCAATCCCAGTTCACCGGCAATACCCAGTTCAATACAGCCTTCTTCCTTCTGATCGAGGAAGATCTGCAGCAATGCTTTGTTAAAATGGGCTTCGGCAATCTTTTTTTTCATTGTAACCTCTGTGAATTCAGCCAGGGCACCTGAATAATCTTCCATTAAAAACCTGGTATAGCCTATATTGTAACGGGCGTAGAGAAAATCAGGATCAAATTCCAGAACTTTGTGGAGATCATAGAGGATCTCAGAATATACCCTTAATAATCGTGAATCATATTGCTCAGAAATTCTGCTTGACCAGTTCTGCTCATTCAATAAGGTTTCCAGCAATCCTATTCTTGCATTTGCTCTGCTGAACAATACGAACACATTTCGGGAGTCGTATGAAAGGGCTTTGGTAAGATCGCTTATGGCTTCGTTGTAATTTTCCGATATATCATGAAGCAGGCCTCTCCGGATGTATAAATTCATATTGTTTTCTTCCGGGAATGTGAGACTGTCAATCATGTCAATTTGTTTTCGGATGAATTCCTTATTACAACTTTGATCTGCAGATAGCAGGTTATTGCTTTTTAACTTGTATTCAATTTTATACTTCCCCTGGTTTTTGCCTTTTTGCAGGAAAAAAGAGGAGTCAACAATTGCTTTGAAGATCGGTTGCAGCTCAATTTCTGTTTCAATGTATTGTGCTTTGTTTTTCTTTTCATCCTTCCTGATAAAATCGTTTGAAAGGTGCGACAAACGGAGAATTTCCAAACCTTCTTCAAGTTTTGTGCTATCGTCTTTGTTCCTGTTTATTTCAGTAAGTTTCTCGTAAAACAGCAAATCCTGTTTTGCATTGTCAATATCACCAATTTCTTTTCTGACAAGTGCCCTTTGATAATATGCATCAGCATAATCGGGGAATAAGTCAATCGCTGCACTGAAAGCCTGATCGGCCTGATCAGGATGTCCCAGTCTCATAAATACTATGCCCATATTGTAATAGACCAGCATGTTGTCAGGATTTTGATTCAGTATATGAAGAAAATCCTCAATTGCCTCACCATCCATACTTTTGTTTGAATTAATAATTGCCCGGTTAAAATAGGCCAGTTCATTTTCGGGTGATATTTCAATGACACGATTCAGGTCCGCTAAAGCCCCTTCAAAATCCATTATTTCCATTTTTGTGATACCACGCTGAAAATAGGCATAAGCATTTAAAGAGTCAAGATTCAGAGCAGTATCAAAATCAGCCATGGCAAAATCTGTTTCTCTCAGATGGGCATAGGCTGAACCTCTTTCAACAAACGCCCTGCCATTTTCCGGATTACGTGTAAGGCATTCCGTAAAATCCAGAACGGCTTTATCATAGTCCTGAAGCTGTGAATAAATAACGCCGCGGAGAATAAATGCATTGGGATATTTTATATCCAGCAGTATTACTTGATTCGCATCATCGAGGGCCAAATCGTATTCACGCAGAACCAGGTGGCAGAGTGACCTGTGAAAATACGCGTCTGTAAACATTGAGTCCAATAGGATTGCCTTATCAAAGTCATCAAGTGCCTGAGGCAATTTAAAGTTCTCCGAACGTATAACGCCACGGACAAGATATAGCCTCGGAAACTCGGGCAGAAGGTAAATTGCTTTGGTCAGATCAATTTCAGCGCCTGTAAGGTCAGTAAGATAATATTTTGCCAGGCCACGCAAATAAAAGCCTTCATAAATTTTTGAATGTTCCTTGATATAATAACTGAAAAAGTTAATGGCATCGACATAGTTTTCCTGCCAAAGTTCCATTTTCCCCAGTTGAAGGTAACTATGTCTGTATTGCCCAAACGACAGAATTCTGAATTGAAGCAATATGCAAATCAAGATATAGCATAGCTTTTTCATGAAATACAAATCTATCCTAATCCTGCAACAATTTGTTTGGATGAATTGTTAATTATTTCTAATAACAACAATTCCTTGCACAGATTTTGTTAATAATCCCTAAATGTTTTCTGGAAGCAATTTTTTTAGCTTCTAAATTCATTATTTTGCATTCGCCGGTAAAATGCCTGTGGTTTTCTCTGAAAGATCAAATTATAAGATCATTATACAGGGTTACTGCTTAAATTCAATGATTATGTCAATAGCAAAACGCTCGTTAATGTTTTTCCTGGTTTTGTTTCTTCCTGTTCACCCCGGATTTGTATTACAGGCTCAATCTTCTTTGCTGATCAAGGGTGCAATTCTTGACCGGGAAACAAAAGAAAAACTGCCTTATGCTTCGCTAAGATTGAAGAACTATTCCATTGGAACAATAAGCAATGAGGCGGGAGAATTTCATTTCTACATACCTCAAAGTACAATTGACGATACCCTGGTTGTTGCTTATGTAGGATATAAGTCAATAGAAATTCCGGTCGGAACAATACGAAATGACATGGTACTGAAATTACAACCTGTTGCAATTGCCATTGATGAACTTTATGTGTATCCTCTGTCACCACAGGAATACATTAAAAGAGCCGTTGCCAGACTGGATGAGAATTATGCCAAAAGTTCTTTCATGACAATTGCCTGTTTTAATGAAGAAGTGAAAGAAAACGGTTTATACATTTCGGCATGCGAAGCAATTTTTAAGAGCTATTATCCGGAATACACTGATTCGGTAAAGAATCAACATCAGTTGGTGTTGTATCGCGAACCGGAAGAAATGCATGAGTTTGCTTTTATGAAAGAATGGAGGGAAAAAAGAAAGAGAAAGGAAGCAAGAAAGGCTGAGAAAAAAGGAGAAAAAAGTGATCCGGATAATTCTGAAGAGGATGTTTTTGTCAGTTTTGGAGGACCTGAGATGTTGCTTGACTTCAATATCAGAAACAAAAAGGATGCATTTCTGGACAGTACGAATTTCAAACGATTCACCTACCTTTTTGGGAAAAACAGGTTTTACCAGGGTAAGAAGTTAATGGTGATACATTTTGAAGCCAAAAGGGCAATTGACAATTTTAAAGAAACAGGAGTAATATTGATGGATCCCGATAATTATGCCATTGTATCTATCGAAAGCACAGGGATGGCCATTGTACCTGTTGCAATACGGCCCATTTTGTTGGCGCTGGGACTGGGAGTAAAAAATCCGGTATTTAACAGGACAATGAAATACGAGCAATATAAAGGAAGCTATTATCCAAAAGATTTTCACTGGGATATAAGCGTATTTATAACAAAAAGGCATGTGTTTAAGAAAGATGAGCATTCTCACATTGAAGCCGGCCAGCTGTTCTTTGTAAATAAGATAAGTACGGAAAAGGGAAACCCTGTTCCTGCTGAATGTGTTTTTGATCCGGAAAAGAAAATGAAAGAGCAGATATGCAGCGAGGAGAACATTACATGGAACGAAATGAATATTCTGAAGAAATGAAAGCTCAATTCAAATGATTCTTTTTGATCAGGAGCTTCATCAGAGATGAGGGTGTTGTTATTTCGCAAAAAAGATCAAATACTTCGTATTCATTTCGCAAGATCTGTCAAGTCATGATTATGATCGTGTTGTATTTTTGATTTCAATTGCCGGCACTCAAATTATGCATTATTAATCATTAATTTAGAAGCGATGGAAAACAACATTCATTTGAATACCATAGGTATTATACGAGCCCAAAATCATGAATTTTTCATTGCATTGAATGAAAAATATCGTCCGGGATTGAAAAACATTTTCATGGAGCCAGCCGGCAAATAATTATAATACCCAGCTATACTGGCACATAACTTTCCAAGAAGGGGCCAATACGGAGAACAAGACTCCTTCAGGATGGATTGATGTTACAGCATCGAATACTTATAAGTTTCCACCCTCTCTCTTTGCCAATGATCTGGGTGAAAATATAGCGCAAAAGCTTAGAATTGAACTGGAATCAGAAAAGGAAGGAAAATCGAATCCCAATTTTTACCGGGGTTGGGTAAAAGCCAGGTTTACTTTTGTGAAAGAAATTGCTATAGAATAACAGAGACGGATTGTTTGTCCGACCTATTCTGTTTGAAATATCCTTTCGTGAACCGGCTGTATCGTTTATACGATTTATTGGGTTCGTATAAAGACATATGACATTTGCAATACCTGCGTGTATCATTTGAATTCTTGTAATCTGAATTCAATCATTGTATTTCTGAAATCAGAAGAATGATGATACGTATTAAAAAAAATCGTAAATTACCTGTAATATGCAATAATACTTGCCCTATATGTTGATGTGAGTTCAGTAATTTAATTCGTGAACAACATGAGTAAAAAACTGGATTATCGGGTTTTAAGCGAATATTGTTTGGTCATTGAAGTGTTATCAGGAAAAGTAGAATTGGACGATTATATTAGCTTCAAAGAAGCAGAGATTCACGACAATCAATACAATATAAATTATAAACATATCGTAGATTTATGTGATGCCATTATCGTTACCGAAGGAGAAAATCTGGAGGAAAAAGTAAAAAAATTTGTATCAACAATAAAAAACACGGCCGGGTTTTTCGGAAACCGAAAAAGTGCATTGTTGGCGAGTACGCCTCGCCAGGTTACTGCAACCATGCTATATAAACTGTTGAATGATTTGCCTGTTCCGTTACAAACATTCACAACTCTGTCGGCAGCAATTGAGTGGTTGGAATTGGCGTATGTTGATACAAATTATATTAAAGCAGTTATTCTTGAGATGAAAAAACACGGACAAGCCGTCGGACAATAGCTATTTTTAAAATTGTCCTATATTAGCCTTTGTATCTTATCATAAACGAATTATTAATGCCTCAGTTAGTAAAAGGAGGAAAGTACGTTTTCGGATGGTCAATCATAAACAATGAGTTGAAAGTCAAAATACCCGACGAAGCTTACGATGAATATTCTTTTGTTCGTACTGATAAGATCATTTTACTATCTGGCAGCAAAACTTCTGGTGGTTTCAGCATAAATACACCCTGTTCCGTTGCAAATTCAAAATTTGGCGATCGGATCACAAGTTTGATTGGATATCTAAAGGAATCAGATGAATTTACAGTAAAAAGACAGAAAATTGTAAAAGCAGGAGAACGATTCATTTGCTGGACAAATTTACACAAGGACAAAAGCTTTTATCTTTCAAATGATTTGATTGCTTTACTGGACTTAAGACCTGGTAAAAGGTTGCTGGCTGTAAGAGGCAGTGGGGTGGGGCTAACCTTTATTTCGCGGGGGCCCATTTACAATGAGGCACTGAAGCACAACGAGTTATTGGTATATCGTTAAAAACAAAGCAGATAGCGTGCATAAGAGGCGTAGCGCCAATCATGGTATATTCATCAGGATCAGTACCTTCGTCCAGCATTTTCTTCGCTTCTTCCAGGTTGTTATTGCCAATGGCAACCATCCATTTATCCGGGGTTTCCTGAGAAAAAAGAATTTGCGGTAAAAGTGCAAAAAGAAATGCAATTATTAAGGTAGAACAATGTGTTTTCATGAGTTCGAAATAAAGATCAGATAAAATCAAATGATTTTCAAATTTTTATTTGTATTGTTCTTGATACACTAAAATGCTCATCTTAAACAATTGATCTATTGCGAATTATATTTTGAACTTACCTCAATTGTAATGCTGAATATCTGCTTTGTGAACAGTTCATACTATGTTTTGCCAAAATGATATGCAAATTCGTCAAATAAGCCAAAAATACATGATGAACATAAAGATTTCAGAATGAGGATGATACAATTAAAATGATATGGTTATTTTGACCACAACTCTTATGTTAATATATTGTTTATCTGATCATTTGGCTTCATTTATATATAGGCGAAACGTTAGTTTACTAATCATAACTTATTGTCTACTAACTACTTTGCTGTTTATATTTAAGATAGTATTATGAAATTCTTAAATAATTTTGGCTTATATAGTAAAATTCGCTATTTTTCGCGGTTCAATTTTTTTCGACATTAAAACTTGAAGCTCAGGTTTTATTTTTTTTATAGTGTATTTTAAAATAAAATCATTGGAGAATAAAGAAATGACTTGGTTTAATAGTACTACTACAAAAAAAATAACTGTCAAAAAGCATCTTTGGGTTAAATGCAAACATTGTAATTCACATATTTATTATAAAGAATGGACAAGAAATCTGAATGTTTGTTCGAAGTGCAATTACCACGGAAGTCTGACAGCACATGAAAGAATTGAACAAATTATTGATAAAGGTACATTCAAAGAACTCTTCTCAAACATTGTTCCTTTTGATTCCCTGAAATTTGTTGATTTAAAAGGAAGTTATAAGGATAATATCAATGCTACAACCAAAAAAACAGGTATTTCGGAGTCAGTTATTACAGGTCATGGTAACATTAATACCATTCATATCGTATTAGCGGTCATGGATTTCAGATTTCTGGGAGGTAGTTTAGGGAGTGGCACCGGCGAAAAAATACTTCAGGCTGCAAATTATGCCTACAATCATAATTTACCCTATATAATATTTTCAGCATCAGGTGGTGCGCGAATGCAGGAAGGCACACTCTCTTTAATGCAAATGGCTAAAACCTGTGCGGGGATTTCGCGGTTAAACAAAAAGAAGATACCTTATATTTCTGTCTTAACCAACCCTACATCAGGTGGAGTATCGGCCAGTTTTGCCATGATAGGAGATATTAATATATCCGAACCGGGTGCTTTAATAGCCTTTGCAGGTCGACGTGTCATTGAACAGACCATTGGGGAAAAATTGCCTGATGGTTTTCAAACCTCAGAATATCTGTGTGATCACGGATTTATTGATGCAATTGTGAACAGGAAAGAGCTGAAAAAATATATAAGCAATGTTCTTGGTTTTTTTAATTATTAAATAACACAAAATCAGGGAGTAGCATAGAATGATTTATATAGCACATAGAACGGAAGAAGTAAAAAAGAAAATATTTATATATTTGGATAAAATTTCTTGGCTCTCTCTTAATCCATAATCTATTATATATTATAAATCCCATTATTAATTAATATAGATTACACACTATGGAACCAGAAAAATCAATCCTTGAAATAAAAGAGAAAATTGAAGAACTCAAAGAGCGAGACGAAAATGGAAACACCAGTTTGAGTTCAGAGATCAATGAATATGAGATTAAGCTGAGAGATCTGATGTGGTCTCTCCATTTGGGTTTGTCTCCATGGGAAATTGTTCAATTGAGCCGGCATCCTGAACGACCTGTTTTACAAGATTATCTTGAATTGATTTTTAGAAATTTTGTCGAATTCAGGGGTGACAGGTATTATTCAGACGACCGGGCCATTATTGGGGGTTTTGCCGAAATAGGCGACCAAAAAATCATGCTAATTGGTCATAATAAAGGCAAAAACACCGAGGAAAATGTCGAAAGAAATTTCGGTATGAGCCGGCCCGAAGGTTACAGAAAGGCACTCAGGCTGATGAAATTAGCCGAACGTTTTGCTATTCCTATTGTGACTTTCATCGATACTCCAGGTGCTTTTCCGGGTCTTGAAGCCGAAGAAAGAGGGCAGGCTGAAGCTATAGCTAAGAATATTACGGAAATGACTTCAATCGAAGTACCAATAATCTCAGTAGTTATCGGCGAAGGTGGAAGTGGTGGTGCTTTGGGTATCGGAGTCGGGGATAAGATCCTGATGCTATCAAACGCTATATATTCAGTTATCTCACCTGAAGGATGTGCTTCAATACTTTGGAGAGACGCCAAATATGCTTCCGATGCGGCAGCAGCCCTAAACCTCACTGCAAATTCACTGCTCAATCTGGATATAATTGATGAAATCATTAAAGAGCCCAGTGAAGGTGCACATGCAAATTACCAGCAAACTGCAAACGCTGTTAAAAAATCTGTCATTAAAAACATTAAGAAACTGAAAGGATTAAGTGCTAACGAGTTAATCGAAACCAGATTCAGGAAATATTCCAAAATCGGAAAATTTTCTATCGTTGGCTGATCATAAGTTGTTGCTATGTTTTGATCCTGGTAGATATGAATCAAAATTATATCTTGTTACTATTACTTTATTCATATGGAGAAAAAGACTAAACTACGAATATCTGATACCACATTAAGAGATGGTCATCAATCCCTTTGGGCAACAAGGATGAGGACAGATGATATCCTTGGAATAATTGAAACCATTGATTCTGTTGGTTACTATTCGCTTGAAGTTTGGGGAGGAGCTACATTCGATGTGTGTTTAAGGTTTTTGCGTGAAAATCCGTGGGAGAGGTTACGACAGATTAAGGCAAAGGCAGTTAAAACTCCATTGCAGATGTTACTGAGAGGCCAGAATATCGTTGGTTATAAAAACTATTCTGACGATCTGGTTGAAAGGTTTGTTGGAACTGCACAGGAATACGGAATAGACATTTTCAGGATATTTGATGCCTTGAACGATTCGAGGAATTTGCAATCGGCAATCAGGACTGTAAAAAAATACGGGGCTCATGCCCAGGGTACACTTTCCTATACGGTAAGTCCCGTACATACTGTCGAAAAATATGTCAGCGATGCAAAGGAACAGGTGGATCTTGGTATCGATTCGCTTTGCATCAAAGATATGGCGGGTTTATTATCTCCTGCCAAATCGAAGGAACTGGTATCAGCATTGATCAGCGAATTGGATATTCCTATTCAGATTCATTGCCATGCTACCAGCGGTATGGCAGTACTGACTTATTATGAAGGAGTTAAAGCCGGAGCCGGGGCTATCGATTGTGCAATAGCTGCTATGGCTGGTTTCTCCTCGCAACCTCCGGTTGAAACTATCGATGCTATATTCCGGGAAACAGAATTCGAAGTTGATCTCAATCTTGAAGCGCTAAGAAAAGTCAATAAATATTTTGCCGATCTTTCACCAAGGCGATCAAAGGGGAGAGGTTTTGAACCTATAATCGATTCGGAAATTCTGATTCATCAGATTCCCGGTGGAATGATCTCAAACTTTCGTTCGCAGTTGGAACAACAGGGAGCAATTGAAAAGATGCCCGAGGCACTGGAAGAAGTTAGTCGGGTAAGGAAAGACCTGGGATATCCTCCGCTGGTTACTCCTACAAGTCAGATTGTTGGTACCCAGGCAGTAATGAATGTTATAGCAGGCAAAAGGTATAAAATTGTCCCCCAGGAAGTTAAAAACTATGTTAAAGGCCTGTATGGACGCTCACCTGCTCCCTTAGATCCAAAATTTATCAAAAAAATACTTGGTAACGAAAAACCCATAGATCATCGTCCAGCCGACGATCTTAAAAATGTACTGCCCCATGCAACCGATGATATCAAAGAACCGGAACTAATTACAAATGAGGAAGATATTCTGACCTATTGTATCTTCCCTGAGGTATCCATGGAGTATTTTAAATGGAGAGCACTCCCAGAAGACAAAAGACCTAAAACTCCTGCAGATATTGAATTGGAGGCACTTATATTGCCGCCGGAAACTAAAAAGAAATATCTTGTTGAAGCAGCTCAATCACAAACTGTTGATCCTATGCTTCACCCCGACGATATTGAAAAACTGGAAAACCTTATTGAAAAAGCCTCGAATATGGAGGTGCATGAACTTATTATAAAGAAGGGTGACTTTAATCTGGCCTTAAAGAAAGGAAACAATGGCTCAAATGATTCCTCAAATTCTAAAGATGCAATAGCTGCTGAAAAAAAGGAAAAGAATGACACCGGTACGCCAGAAGAAGCAGAAAAATCTTTCGGGAAGAAAGCAGAAGAATCTGCCGGGAAAGCAGAAGAAGAACCTATTGAGAAAAAAGCCGAGCAAGCTGTTGCTGAATACAAAGATTATATTAATGCTGTTATGGCCGGCACGTTTTATCATGCTCCCGAAATAAATAAGCCTCCTTTTGTTGAGGAAGGAGCAATTGCCAATAAAGGTGACACTATTTTTATCCTGGAAGCCATGAAACTCATTAATGAGATAAAAGCTCCCTTTAAAATGAAAGTCCTAAAGGTTCTTATTAATAATGGCGATACGGTTACAAAGAACCAGCCCATTATGGCATTTGAAAAAGTATAAATCTGCTCCGGGTTAAAAAAACTCACCATAATTGAATTTCAGGATTTGAGATCAATTCTGACAGACTTCAGGGGAATATACACTAGCAATTGTCTGTCATATACAACGTCCTGAATGGACGAATGAAAGACAATCAGAACATTTATTCAAACAATCCATTATATTGGGTATACTTCATCTGAGCCATAAAATTCAGTTTTTACATCATACCGAATATGAGCTGAATCTTTGTTCGGCCATTGTAACGATAATACCCTTCATTTGTGATATAGCTAAATGCAGTTGAGGAAATAAGAATGCAATATTTCCCAATTTTAGCGAACGGGTGTTTATTATTTGCATATCTCATAAATTGCTTCTATTTTTCCATCATACAGATGAGTTAATCTGGAAGAAGATATATTGTTTCAGGATTATCAATAATTTTCAAAAAAGAAATTGATAACACAGGAAGATTTTATTGATATATAAATTTTTAATGATTGGGGTATTTATAAAATTAATTTAATAATGTTTACTGGTAAATAACTACTTTTATCAAGATACTGAGCATAACGTCATTAATGAAGAATTCAGTTCATAAGAGGAAGATACTCTATATACTATTTTTTCTTTTAATCGTTATTGATACTGGTTATTCTTTTCTCCAGCATTATTCTACAAGGTTAGATGGCGATATAGCAGAAAGTATACTACCTGCTGATAATTTCAAACCTTTATTTAAAAGTCCATTTGGATTTCAAGCCATTATTCGGCAACAGACTTATCCTAATCCCAATCGTTTTTTTTCTCATTGGACATTTAAGGAATACTTTAGAAATGCCCCCCTGGTTTTACAAAAGGTTACCAATCCAATTGATAGTATATATTGTTCATGTGCAATCATTAAAACCATAATACAGTTGTGCTTGATTATTTTATTAGCTATTTTAATTTCCGGTCATAGAAATTTTTTTAAGTTGGATTTTATTCTGGCAGCTTTACTAATAGTTCCACTTTTTCAAACCATTGGTTATCAAGGTTATATGGGTATTATTGATCCGAGTATTACCTATACTTTTTTTTATGCTTTTCCGACTGTTCTGGTATTACTATATTTTATGCCTTTTATTAAACGATCTTATTTTAATGAAATGCCAGAACCGCAATTATTAATCAGAACTTTATGGATGCCACTGGCAATTGTAGTCAGTTTAAGCGGGCCTCTCAATCCGGGTATTGTAATCGTGTTTTGTTTAATAGTCGTATTCATAAAAATAAAAAGCATAAGTTCTCAAAATAAATTGAAAGGTATTACTATTACGAAAAGAAGTCTCTTGGCAATAAAAAGTACTCCAAAGTACTATTGGTTTTATATACTTCCTATTGTCTTATTTTCACTCTATTCATTATATGTTGGCAGATACAATTCAAATAATAGTAATTACAGTTATTCGTTGACTGATTTGTATTTAAATCTGCCTAAAGGCATCTATTTTCAATTTACTCAAAAGCTTGGTTTTCCAGTCCTTTTTTTGGTTTTAGCCATCAACACAATGCTTATCTTAAAACAGCACAGGACGAGAGAAGGTCAAAAAATAATTATGATTTCTAAGTGGATTGGAATAGGGGCATTGCTTTACATTCTTCTTTTACCTCTGGGTGGATACAGGTCTTACAGGCCAAATGTTCTCAGATATGATACTATAATACCAATTACGATTAGTTTAATGTATGTATTTGGATCTTCGTCATTATTCCTGATTAAGAATTTATCAAAGAGAAAAAAAATATGGTATTTACCGGTTATAATAAGTGTTTTATTAATATATACAAATGCAGATATTCATAAACCAGATTGGAATAATTGTGAGAGAGAAGCTTTAACTGAGATTTCCGGATCGACAGAAAAAATTGTAAAATTAAATCATGATTGCACTGTATTATCCTGGGATAAAATAGTAAATCCGGAAGATTCAGAACTGAATGCTGAATTGTTGTTACTCTGGAAAGTTACTGATGAAAAGAGGTTATATTATCATTAACTTCTTCTACTTACTTATCATTCTCAAACGGATCCTTACCATCCCATTTTTCTTTACCTGCTTGCACTGTATACAGTGCATCATGAGACATGGCCTTAAAAAAAGTAAACTCGTTCAAGGAGATAACTATCAGATTATATGTAAACAGTTGTTCGTCTGATAAATCCTCAATTCACGGTATAAACTCAGATTTTCCATGATGATTTCTGATTATCAGTTGGATACTGAGTATTATATAATTTGTCAGCTTAAAACAAATTCTCAGTAAAACAGATTGAATTCTAATTTGGAGTGGCATAATTCTATTTTCTTTTCCATATAACTGAGTTTGTGTGCTATATTTATAAACATACAAGATAAATAACAAAATATGGAATACGAGTAGTGACTCATAATAAATTTATCTGGTGTATATTAAACTTTCTGGACAAATAAATACAATGAGGTATAATTAAGTGGCAGCAAATGTATAATCCAAAAACAAAAAATCATGAAACATAAAATATTTGTATTCATTTTATTCGCATTGACTTTATTATCCTGCGAATTCAGAAGATCTGTTAATAAAGATTTTAAAACCGGTCTGGCCACAATAGGCAGCGGGCTTTCCTGTGAAAATGTCTATTTAACCGATGGCGATAGTAAAATAAATAAAAAGTCTTTTACTTATGGAGAGAAGTTTTATCTGAATTTCGAAAACATTGAAGGTTTTATAAAGAAGGAAGGTTATGTATTCCCGGGCATGAAAATATCAGTTGTAAGTCAATCCGGAGATACGGTGTTAAAGAATGATGATCTATATGCCGATTATCCGAATGGGATGAATATCTCACCTTTGTTATTGCATACAAATCTAACAGTTGCTAATCCAATACATTCAAATAACAAATATTCACTTCATGTTATGATTTGGGATAAAATGGGGGAGGGTACTTTTATAGCGAATATGGAATTTAATGTTGTTCCAAACAATCACATTAAAATCGAAAGGAATGCTATTACTTATGATGAGATATATCTGTTTTCTGAGAAGGACAAAACCAGTATTACTGAAAATACTGTAAAGTTTAATGAGAATATATACTTGCTATTTGAAGGTCTTGAAGGATTTAAAGTTGAAGATGGGAAAGTATTTTTGGGACTAAGTATAACAGCAAAAGATTCAGATGATAAACTAATATTGAACGAAGAGGATCTGATCGGTGAGTCGACTATGAATTATTCAGAAGTGAAGACAAGGATTGCATCAAACTTTATATTTACAGGTACTCACATTAATAATCCTGTTACATGCGAGGTTGCGATCTGGGACAAGAAAAGTGATAGCAAAATAAAAGCAACTGTAAAACTGGAGATAAACTGATCATTTTACAGATATTGTCGGAAAATAAAGTACACCTGATTCATTCAATTTTCGCCCGGGAGAAACGGATCTTTACCATCCCATTTTCCTTCACCTGACAGCACTGTATACAGTGCATCATGAGACATGGTTTCGAATATAGTAAACTCGGTAAAAGATATTGCTTTCAAATCATCTACAAAAATTCGTTCGTTTGGCAGATCTTCAATGGTCGGTATAACCTCTGACTTTCTCCACCAGCTCCGGATTCCCGAACCAAAAACAGTAATTCCGGGTTTGGGTCCCCAACCCATACTCATTGTATATGCACATTCCCGGTCGTGAGGATTGTGCACCTGGAGGAATCCAATGCCGGTTACATAACTAATGCCAATCGGATTCAGTCCCAATTTGTAATCCATGAGTTCTGATGCTGCATCGATGTATTTCTGTTCTTTTGTAAGACTCCAGTATAGCATGGGAGCACAGGCATATTTAGGCTGTTTTACATTGTGGCCCCAGTCTTTTTGTCCGGTTTTACTCCCAACGGGATAGGCATGTCTTTTCAATTCGGCAATATTACTGTCTGCTGCTGCCTGAATGGCTGATTTGAAGAACTCCTCTATTGCCGGATCAGTTGATACTTCATTTTGCACGATATATGAAAATATATAGGCCGGATTATCAAAATGTATATCATTCAGGGAATAACCCTGAGTTGTAAATAAATGATACCTTAAGGAATCGGCCATTGGATACAGCTCTTTCACTTTGTCATGGTTTTTTTCATCTCCCGTTAATAAATATTTTTGAATGTAGTAATAGAGTTTTTCGGGGCCGGCCATATCACTTTCTCCGTATTCCATTGCTTTTTCGGCACGGCGTATCAGTTCTTCCGAATGTTCAGGCTGATATGGTTTAATTAACCTGGCAAGATGCAGAAAAAGACCCGCGGAAGTGCATGTAGCTCTTGGATCGATTTTCACGGTTCCGTATTTTTTATCATCCTGGTCCATGGGTGCAGCAAAAGGATGAGGGTATCCCTTTGTTTCCGTGCCAAAGTGTATGCTGCCGTCTTCATTTTGAAGGTATTCCCAGACAAGAGTGCCCCATTGGGCTTCATCCAGAATATCGGGAATTCCATTCTTATAATTTACAATGTTGTAATTTTCGTCATAATCACCCGGTATATCATACTGTCCGTCGAAAAACTTTTCCGGGAATGCTTCATAAATCATCAGGTTGATGATCGGATTTACCAGGTGATAGGCCCTTCGGTCTGCATCACCGGCATCATGATACCCGCCATAACAGGCAAAGGTGGGCTCTGATCCCTCGACAACTATATTGGCTTCGCCAATCGGGCCGTCTACGTCATAGATCAATGTATGACACGGATTCTTTCTTATTTCCGGTTTTTCTATCGGAGTTCCGCAACGCTGAAGGTATTGCGCCCTGAAAATATAATATGCGAGTCGTTTTGAGAACTCTCCACCAATACCAAAAGAATAGGATGAGCCATACCCCTTAACTATTATCTTATATGGACCACCTTCCGGCACATCTGCAAGATCAATCCTGTATACATAATCTCCTGAAGAATTGTCCGGGCCGATTTCCTGCAGTTTTCCTTTAACAATTTCTTTATTTGCATATTGATCGAGAACAATATAATCGGGCAGGGGACCTTCAATTTTTCTGTTCCCGCCAGTGCCGAGCCAGATGGCAAAATTCGCATAGCGTACATTGGATAATGCACAGTAGCCTGCCTGATTGGTTTTAATGGACTCGCAAAATATTTCACGTTCCTGAAATTGAAAATCCGTATCGCCATAAGGAGTTTCAATAGTGTATTTTTCACCTTCCACCAGAGGAAATGTTTGCAGATAAATGTGGTGATCACAAGCGTCAGCTTGTGTTGCGTAACGATAGATCTCCTGAACAGGTTCACCATTAATTTTCCAGTATGAAGTATTATCAATGGTTACTTCCTGTAAATCAAGCGTGTCACTTGTAAAATATAGTACGAGTAAAGTATTCGAAGCAGTTCGTATTTCCTTCAAGGTTAGTTTTGCATGTGTAAATGGAATACAAAAAGTACTGATAAGCAATGCAACAAATAGTAATTTTCTCATAATTCAATCTTTATCTGGTTTCAATGCATGAAAATAGATTATTCTTAACAAGAATACGCATTTTCGGATCGGTTTTCTTTCAAATCCGGATAAACCTTATCGGGCAATTCTATAATTTGTCTGATAATCTGTAACGAACTGCTAATAATACATTGGAATGGGATATTCATAAAACAACCTGTGGTAATTCAGAAAAGAAATTGTATATTCAGGCCTGCAAGAATATTATGATCAGCTACCACATACCAGTTAGTATATGGAATTGATAAGTTAAATTCTTCTGTTTAAAATATACTTGTTCATTATCAGAAAATTAAATTAGTTAACATGAAAAACCTTAAGTTATTTTTAGCTGTTATTATCTTTTCTTTCATTGTTCTTGCCTGTGAAAAAGATAAAAACGAAGAGCAGAATGATGTAACGATCACAGCCGAGTCAGTAAGTGCAAAATGGGATGTGTCCAATGCTGCTGCCTATGAATCATTTGAGTTCAATCAAAGTGGCAGTTACATCGTGGTTGAAAGCAGTTCAGCAAAATCAACATCTGCAGGCGATTACCATTATGGCAATTACACAATCACAGGCGATGCGACAATGGATCTTGAAGGTTTCGGTACAATAACTGTTACCTCATTGAGTGAGACTGGCATTGAATTTTCATTAAAACCTGACAGCGATCCGGATAATGAAATGACGATCACGGCTGCCAAATCTGATGAGATGCCCTCAAGCATCAATACGAGTTTATTGTGCAGAACCTGGGAATTAATATCCATAGACGATATTCCTGCATCTGAACAGGGATTGGAAATCATCGTATTATTTTCCGAGGCAGGAACTTACCTTGTAACCCATCTTAATGATCCGGATGCGGGAGGATTGGCACAATGGCAATGGAAGGATCCAAGTGAAGAAATATTGTGTTATTCATGGGAAGGTGCACCAACATGCGACGGTACCAATGAAGTGGGTGTGGTTGTTTCTTCAAGTGAATTAATAATAACAGAGTATGGATATGAATATTATCTGTTACCTGTTGATAATACAAAATCGACCAGGAATATAATTTCGGGTTTTCATCATGAAATTAAACTGCCTATACAAAATTTCTTTGGAAAATAAAGAAATTTATTATCAAGGAACCCCCGGTACTTTAATATACCGGGGTTTTTTCATTTTGTATTACCGGTCCCTGAGCAATGCAAATTTCCTGCTGAGACATTTCCTATGGGTGACGTTGAGGCAAAAATGGATTTTGTGTTCACCAAAACCAATTTTACAGATGAAATAAGTGTGGTATTTGGATCAGTGTCGAGCAATGTTCTGGGTGTTAAGGGAGATATTTCCGAAAAGGAAAATCAAATCCTCGATATCAGTTTAACAGATATTGGAGAATGGGATCCCGATGCAAACCTAACAGAAAATAAATATTGCTGAAAAAAGATAAAGGGCTGTTACAATGATCTGAAACGGCCCTTTTTTATTATTATCAATCAGGAAATGATCAAGTTTAAAAACTGCTCTCATCATTGGGTGCTGCATAATCATCATTCTGAAAAGCATTGATGTCTTCTTCCCAGTAATGGATTTTAATCCTGACGGTATCCCTCAGGAAATTAATTCTTCCGATTTCTATTCTGTTTATTTTCAAGCCGGTTCTCTCTTCAAGATCTTTTATCAGTTCTGCCCTGCGGTCTGTACGTATCAAATCGATTCTTTCGTATAGAATTGTTTTGGTTGATTCATGTTTTAGAAGGAAAACTCTTTCAAGAAGAAATGCAACCAGCAAAATGGTGAAATTGGTAAAAATGAGTTCAGCATAACTAACTTTCTTGTTTGCCAATGCATTGATGACTGAAATTCCTATCACCAGGAACAGATAAGTCATTTCTTTGATGGGAATAGGATTGGTACGGTAACGAATAATACCGAAGATCGCGAACAAACCCAAAGCAAATCCCAGTTGAAGTTTTACATTTTCGAGCAGGAAGCATAGCAGGAAAATAACAACGCTAATAAGAATGTAGGTAAAAAGATAATCTTTTCTTTTTGCAATCGGATAATACAACCAACGAATAGCGACAAGTATCACCAGGGTATTAAAGGAAAACCTGACTGCCAGTTCAAAAAAATCTTCCAGGTCTATTAATTCAATACCAAATATTTGAGCATTAGCCATGATGGCGGTAATTATGTTTCCCATTGTTTATTTTATTAATTCGTATAATGCGTTCTTTAAAATTGTTTGTTTTTAATTCATCTTCTGCAAGAGCTCTGCCAATGCAATATTTGCTGAATCCCTGGGGGAAAATCCTGAAATCGGTAAGTGTATTTATCAGGTGAGAATTTCTCACTGTTGCATCCCTTTTTATTTCAATAATCGCAACTTGCTCCAATTCTTTTAATGTCCCATTGACCTGGAAGCTCAGATCGAGATCAATTGTAATTCGTTCATTTAAAGCATTGCTTACAAGTGTGATGCGGGAAAAATTTGTATAGATCTTTGGCTCAAGTTTTGCATCAAGGAAGGGAGTGTGTTTTTTTATGTATTCAACCGAAAGATCGGATAAATCTGTTTCAATCGTTTTAACCGGAATCCTGTATTTAATGGTTCGTGTGCCTTTGTTTTTGTATTTGATCTCTAAAAAACACAGATCATTAACCAGGTATTTTCTGAATCTGACTTTGAATCGATTCAATTTGCCATTGTGATGTGCCAGGTACATTGCATCGCCGGATGTATCAAAATATAGTGATTTGTAACTGGAAATCCTTTTGTTATCAATTTCAAGTATTTTATAATCATAGTTTATTCTCTGAAAGATACCTGGCAACAGATCAATATTCAGAACATATTTTGTATCAACTCTGTTCATTAATCCAACACTATCCATTTCTTGCAGAGTGATAGACTGAAAACGATTAATTTTATCTTGCAAAATCATTAAGTTACTGTTAAAACGGATAAAAGTATAAAAAAATCAGTACACACTATTATTACAGAAAAAGAGATGTAAATGTTGCATTATAGTTTATTTTTTTCATATTTTGTGATTTGCTGAAAAATTTTATTTTTAAACCTTATTATAAATAGAAATTAATACTTCAAATCTCAATGCAAAAATATCAGTGTTCGATCTGCGGGTATGTTTACGATCCGGTAGAAGGTGACCCCGATGGCGGAATTCCTCCCGGAACAGCTTTTATAGATATCCCTGATGATTGGGTATGTCCTGTATGTGGTGTAGCCAAAGAGGATTTTGAGCCTGTTGAATAACTAGTTTTCGGGTATATTCTCAAGTACTTTCAGCAACAATTCCCAAAATTTATCTACAGTTGAAATATTCATTTTTTCTCCCGGAGAATGTGCTTCCTTTATTGTCGGGCCGAATGATACCATATCAATATCAGGATATTTTTCAAGAAACAATCCACATTCAAGACCGGCATGAATCGCTCTTACGACAGGCTCTTTTTGAAAAAGTGATTGATAAGCAGATCTTGCAATGTTTACAATTTCAGAATTTGTGTCAGGCTTCCAGCCGGGATAACCTTTGGTTTGCGTAATATCTGCCTTTACCAGAGAAAACAGAGCCGCTATCTGATTGGAAATGTTTAGCATGGATGATTTAACTGAGCTTCGGTGGCTGGTGACAACATTGATGATAGTATCACCGGAAAATTTCACTGACGCAAGGTTTGTGGATGTCTGCACCAATCCCTCAATTTCAGGACTCATCTCAATTACTCCGTTTGGACATGCATGCAAAACATTCAAAAATTTTTTCTGTGATTTCATTGATAATACCATTTGAGGCATTTTGGTTTCTTTTACGATTAGATCCAGATCCGGCTCTGTATTTCTGAATTCGTTTTGAATCTCAACTTTAAAGTCGTTGAATTTCTTAAGAAATTCAGGAATGTTTGATTGCTTTATAACGATTCCGGCCACTGCTTCGCGGGGTATGGAATTTCTGAGGTTTCCTCCCTGGAAATCGAACAATCTGATTTTGAAATGTTTTGACGAATCCCACAAAAAGCGAATCAGGATCTTATTGGAATTTCCGCGACCTTTGTTAATATCATCGCCTGAATGACCACCTTTGAGTCCGCAAATAGTAACTGTATATGCAGAATGGACTTTCTTACAGGGTTTGCTGGTGTAGCTCATTTCTATCAGGGTGTCCATACCACCGGCACAACCAATAAAAAGTTCACCTTCGTCTTCAGAGTCAAGATTGATCAATATCCTGCTTTTAAAAACCCCGGGACGGATATTGTATGCCCCTGTCAGACCAGTTTCTTCATCCACTGTAAACAAACATTCAATAGGCCCGTGTTTCAATGAATTGTCAGCAAGAATGGCTAATTGTGTTGCAATTCCTATTCCATTATCAGCACCAAGTGTTGTTCCCCGGGCCCTGATCCAGCCCTTATCAATATAGGCTGTTATTGCGTCCGTTTCAAAATTGTGCTTTACATCTGCATTTTTTTCACAAACCATATCCATGTGACTTTGAAGAACCGTGCTCTTTCTATTGTGAAATCCTTTTGATGGGGGTTTGGAAATCAGGATGTTACCTGTTTCATCCTTTTTGTATTCCAGTTTATGTTCTTTTGCAAAGTCAATTATATACGCTATTATCTTCTCTTCTTTTTTCGAAGGTCGGGGGATATGCAGTATTTCCGAAAAGTATTTCCATAAGAGATGTGGTTTCAGATCATCTATTGCTGTCATTTTTTTCTTATAAAGTTAGAAATAATAGGAAACAGAGGCAAAATCATTTTCACCGGAAGATAAATATAGACGATATATGCTTTGCAATTCCAATATTTTTAATAACCAAGATATTTTATACTTTCGTTACGCTGAATTATTCATCAATGGAGAACGCATAAGCCCTGTTAAAGAATGGTGACATTCGATATTATATTGGTATTTATTGCTATCATTTTCATTCTTGTATCGCTATACCGGGAAATATTCGGTCCTGCTTTTACATTTCTTCTCGCTATTCTTTTTCTTGGATTATTCAATGTTCTGTCCGCAGGTGAGATTTTAGCAGGACTTGGAAACGTGCAGGTAGCAATTATCCTGTTGTTGCTGGCACTGGGAGATATGATCAGGAAAACGGCAATTATTGAAAGGGTTTTTGACAGACTCTTCCGCTCAGCAAGAAGCTACAATGGATTTTTAAGCAGAATGATGTTGATTGTGGCAGCATTTTCGTCTTTTCTTAACAATACACCTTTGGTGGCTATTATGATGCCTTATGTACATAACTGGTGCAAGAGAAATAACTATGCTTCGTCAAAATTTCTGATTCCTTTATCGTATGCTGCAATATTGGGTGGATCAATTACACTTATTGGAACATCTACAAATCTTATTGTTGCCGGTATGGTAGCAGAACAAAAAATTATACCCGATTTACGGCCGGTACAAATGTTTGATTTTATCTATGTAGGAATACCTATGGTTTTTGTTGGCTTCTTTTACATTCTGCTTATTGGTAAAAAATTGCTTCCCGACAGAAAATCAGGAGGCGATGAAAATGGTGTCAGAACACGTACTTATTTCATTGAGGCGAGGGTCAGGAGTGGTTCTTATTTGATAGGAGAACGGGTAGGGAAGACCAATCTTAGAAACTTAAAGGGCTTGCTTTTGGTTGAAATTGTACGTAATGGGCGAACTATTGATGGATCTAAGACAGATACGGTTATTCGTGAAGATGATGTACTGGTTTTTGCTGGTGATACACAGAAAATTGCAGATCTTGTAGAAACAGAAAAAGGATTAGTGGTTTCTGAAGTTGGAATGCTTTCAAAAGCAAAAAAAGCAGAGGTCGTTGAGCTGGTTGTATCACAGAATTCGACACTCATAGGAAAAGAAGTACAGGAAGTTAATTTCAGGGCAAAATATGATGCAGCAGTTCTTGCCGTGCATAGAAATGCAGAACATATCAGCACGAAAATAGGAAATGTTGAATTGCGGGCCGGCGATGTCTTGCTGGTATATGCAGGAACTGCTTTCAATAGTCGCACCCAGCTTTCACAGGATTTTTATTTCATTTCAAGAATAAAGGACTATATAAAGGTTGAAAATTATAAAGTGTTTACACTTCTTGGCGGTCTTGTATTGGCTATAATACTTTCTGCCTTTAATATTCTAAATCTTTTCCACGGATTGCTCATATTGATCGTTTTGGCTATGACATTCAAAATTACAACTCCAAAGGATTTTCCCAGGAGTCTTGATTACAACCTGGCATTGATCATCGTATTATCATTGGCCTTGGGTACGGCTATGGTGAAAACCAGAGCTGCTGAACTCATAGCCGATGGTATTATCTCACTTTTTCTTCCTCTTGGAAAGGTAGGGGTATTGTTCGGAGTGTATCTGATTACCACTGTTCTTGCTGCCTATATAACCAACAAAGCAGCCGTTGGTATTATATTTCCCATTGCATTAACGGTTGCCAGCAATCTGAGTGTATCAGCAACACCTTTTGTGCTGACAGTGGCCTATGCTTCTGCTGCCAATTTTATGACTCCTATTGGATACCAAACAAATCTGATGGTATACGGACCGGGAAACTACTCTTTTACAGATTTCTTTAAAATAGGAGCCCCACTTACCGTTCTCTATATGGTTGTAACAGTTACAATTCTTTCTTTACTCTATTTTTAGCATGACAAATTCACAAGACTTATTGCATGTTGCAGTGGAAGCTGCGTTGAAAGCAGGATTAAAAACTCTCAAGTATTATAAGAATGATTTGGATGTCTTGTTAAAGGATGATCATTCGCCATTAACCCTGGCCGACCTTGAATCGAACGAAGTAATCAACAAATATTTAAATCAAACGGATTTGCCTGTATTAAGTGAAGAAAACAAGGTCATGCCTTTTGTTACACGCTCCAAATGGAAAATGCTCTGGCTTGTTGATCCGCTGGATGGAACAAAGGAATTTATCAACAAGAGGTCTGATTATACAATCAATATTGCTCTTATTAAAAATAATCAACCTGTTTTGGGAGTTGTATTTGTTCCGGCTAAATCTGTTTTGTATTATGGCATAAAAGATTCCGGAAGTTACAGGGTTAAAGTCAGCAAAGATGCCATAGCCGAATCTTTGCTGAAAGCTTCAAAAAAAATCCATGCAGGCAGTATTCATAAAAAACTGGTGGTTGTTGCAAGCAAATCACATCTTTCTGAAGACACCAGGCAATTCATAAGGAAGCTTGAAAAGAATGCCGGACAATGTGATATACGTTCTTACGGAAGCTCTTTGAAACTTTGTATGATAGCAGAAGGAAGTGCCGATATATACCCGCGACTTGGTCCGACAATGGAGTGGGATACGGCTGCCAGTCATGCCATTGCAGAATTTGCGGGTTGCAGAATCGTAAGCTTACCCACCCGGAAGCCTGTTGAATATAACAAAAGGAACCTTTTAAATCCCTGGTTTATCGTATACAATGCGAAGCTTAATTCTCTGATAAGTAAAATTATTTGACGAGGTTTATGCTTCCATATCTGGTTTCGATGTGTACGTATGGCAAATCACCCTTTTTATCACCAACAACTCCTTCAACACTCATTTCGGTGTTTTCCTGAAATTTATTTACCCTCGAATTTGAAGGATAATGAATTTTAGCATATTTGGCATTTCCTTTCAGTTTATACGATGCAGACGGATCAATGCCAATGCTTATGGAACCATAGCTGTTATTGATGTCAATAGATTCAAAAGAGGGTGATACATAAGTTATTTTGGTATCGGTATATTTTGTGTCGATGCGTAATTTATTTGTCAATTTCTCAAATTTAAAATGAGAGTATTGCGCATCCGCTACAAAATTTGCGATTTTGTTTATCTGGTAACTGTCATATTTTGACTCACACACTATGGAACTGTTTTTTTCGATAAAAACTTTTGAATATTTACTCAGAATCATCAATGCCTGGCTGTTTTCTATATTTATCTTCGAGTATTTTATATTCAGCTTGAGCCATTTGCAGCTTTCAATTGTACCTTTGGAATACCCTAGATTGACTTCAATCATAGCTTCTTTTCCGGTTGACAGAAGCTGGTTTGCCTGGAGATTTCCATATTTTATTGTGATATTTGAAGCGGATTCGAGTTTGTTGATAAACACATTGCCATATTTATTTTCCAGCACAAGTTTTACAGTGGACGGCATATGAATTATATAGTTTATTTCAAACTTATTGTCATCTGTATATTTATTGCCGAAACTTTTATAAAAAGCATCGCTAAATTTAGTTTCGGCATAGATTGAATTGCCTTCTTCATAAATATCAATGTCTATGTAGTCCATTACCTGTCGGGCTTTCTGGCTGCTTAGATCATGAATTTTAATCTGAACATCAATTTTAATTTCATTTTTTTCCCAGTCTCTGATATCAACATCGCCATATTTTGTATTGATGTTTAAAACACTGCTTTTGCCGGCCGCAAATACTTTGGTGATATTTTTTTCCACGTCTTCCTGAGAAAATAAATCTGCTGACAGAAATGAAATCAACAATGCCAGAGTAATCAGGAATAAATTTCTATTTTCAATTTTATTTTTCATGGGATTTATATTTTATTGATACAATATGTTTTTTCTGCATGTATTTGTCATTTAGTGAATTTGTTCAAGAATTTCATTCAAAAGATCAAGTTTTATCTGATACGTACTTAAGACAGCACTGATAAGTCTTTCATCTCCCGGGTTTTTGTCAAGATCTTTTTTTATTGTGTCGAATGATTTATCAATTTCCCTGAGATCTTTTAGAATTGATTTATCGACATCATTCTGATTCGATAAGATATCCATTTTTTGATGTATTTTATTCTGATAATATGTTTCTGCCTCGTACAATTCAGGTGTAATATTTGCAAGCAAGTAATCATTGGCAGAAAAAGAATCTGAAGTTAACATAACGATAAATCCGATAGTAATGATCACAACGACAGAAGCTGCAGCAACCAGAAGTCTGTTCATAACTGTTCTCCACGATTCATCTGAAGCGGTATTAAGTTTGTTCTCAAATCTTTTAAGATGACCCTCTGCCAGATCTTCTTCAAACAAATTTCTGTTATTTTGAATCATGTCTTCAATCATGATGTTTTATTATCTTATTTAGTTTTTCTTTAAGCTTTCTTTTTGCTCTTGTTAGTTGTGATCTTGAAGTGGATGTTGTAATGTTCAATATCCGACCAATTTCTTCATGATCATACCCTTCAAACAAAGACAATGACAGAATAATTCTGTAGCCGTCAGGCAATTCAAGCAAAGCAGTTTTGATTGAATGAATCAGCTTTTCATTATCAATTTGAGATTCATTCCGGTCCTCTTGTTCATCAACCGGTAAAATTTCTTCCTTTAATTCTTCAAATATTGGTCTGTTCTTACGAAGATGATCAAGTGATTTATTGATGACGATCCTCTTTAACCATACACCAAAAGGGACTTCCTCTCTGAAATCTGTTATTGCGGTGTAGGCTGATAAAAAACTCTCCTGCATGATGTCTTCCGCAATTTGCCTGTCTTTCACTATTCTCAGACTTGTATTAAACATGGCCTTAGAGTATAATTCATACAATCTGAACTGAGCCTTCCTGTCATTTCTTTTGCATGCCTTTACCAGATCAATATGAATATCAATAGTATTTCTTTTTTGATCTTTTATCATTTAATAGACGTAATTCATAGATACACCGCTGCACAAATTAACTAAAATTATACTCATTTTTCTTAATTATTTAATTATCAATCGAGCTTTACATTAAGTTAATCCGGGTGGTGTTTTGAATTTTTGTTTGTTATATTTGAATATCAATTCTATCTGACTCGTTTTTGATAATTCAAATATGAAATCCCTGCTCATTTGCATATGTATTGTATGCGGACTGTTTCTTTTCGCAGCAAATTCTGCTAGTAACACGACAGATAGTTTGTTTGCTGTTGTAAAAAAATCACGTGGAAAAGATAAGGTAGATGCTCTTAATATACTTGCAAAACAGTATATGTCATCTTCGGCAGATAGTGTTCTTCTTTATTCAAGATCAGCATTAGAAATTGCAGAAAAAAGTAATTACGATGAAGGGAAATGCCAGGCATTGAAATTAATTGGAGTTTCATACCTTTTTATGGCTGATACAGATAGTTCAATTTTTTTTGCATTAAAAAGTCTGGAAATAGCAGAAGCGATTAATGATTTAAAATCACAGGCTGACAACCTGCTTAACATTGGAACAGCATATATATACGAACAAAGATTGGATGATGCATTGGAATATTATTATAAAGCATTAAAAATTGATAGTTTGCGTAATGACAAGGAAGAAATTGGAAGTACCCTGATGAATATTGGCACAATTGAACTGGAAAAAAACAATTATGGTGAAACCATAGAAATATTTCTTAAAGCACTTGACATAGCGAAACAATTTAACGATTATAAAAACCTCAGCAATGTGTATCATAACCTTGGTATAGTATACCATAGAATCTCAGATTATGAAAAATCCATATACTATTTCTTAAAGGCTTTAACATTAGAAGAACAAAATGATGATGAAGTCGGGCAAGCGTATACGTATAATAATATTGGGATAGTATTTAAGGAGTGGGATAATTATAAGAAAGCACTGGAATATTTTAACAAATCATTGAAGATTGCTAAAAAGACAGGGCTGAAAATTATGATCTTGCATGCCCGTTTAAACATTGGTTCTGTTTATGGGATGTTGCATAAATATGAACAGGAAATTGAACAATATAATCTGATAGACGATCTTAATCCGGAAAATATTGATAAAAGTATTTTATCATCAGTGTATCTGAATAAAGGTATTTCATTCAAAAACTTACTTCAGTATGATAGTGCGGCATTCTATTATCAAAAAGCTTTGGAAATCAGGGAAGAAATTGATGACAAAGAACAATTGGCCAGGGTATATTACTTTCTTGGGGATCTTATGTATGTGATGCATCGGTATGATAAAGCCACTGATCTTTTGAACACCAGTAATACTTATACTGCTGATTATAGAACAAGGGCTGAAAACTATGATCTGTTATCAAAGATTTATGAGAGAAAAAACGATAAAGACAAAGCTTTAGAGTACTTTAAAAAGAGTGTTGCCATGCATGACAGTGTCTTTTCAGAGGAAAAATACAAACAGATCAACGAGTTGCAAATACAATACGAAACGGAGAAAAAAGAACAACAAATTGAATCACTTGAAAACATCAATGAAGCGAAAGCCAAACAGTTAAAACTTACCCGACTCATTTTCGGTCTGGCCATTGCAGCAGTGCTTGTCGTCATCTTATCGGGAGCAATGTTTTTCCATAACCGGCAATTGCGATCGAAACACCGTATACTCCTTACGGAACAGAAACTCCTGAGATCACAGATGAATCCTCATTTTATTTTCAATTCTCTTTCGGCAATTCAGAGTTATATATTGAAAAACAAAGCACTTGAAGCCGGTTCTTATTTGTCAAGATTTGCCAAACTGATGAGGTCAATTCTTGACAATTCCAGTAAAGAATTTATTACGCTTGAGGAAGAAATTGAGACACTTAATAACTACCTTAACCTTCAAAAAATTCGTTTGCAGGAAAAGCTTGGATATTCAATTCGTGCTGATGATGGATTACTGGAAGAAGAAATTAGTGTACCCCCTATGCTATCACAACCTTTCATTGAAAATTCAATAGAGCATGGTATCCTAAAAAAGGAATCGGTGGAAGGTAAAATAGACATACATTTTATTGATAAGCTGGATCAAATAATTATTGAGATTATTGATAATGGAATAGGAAGAGAAAAGGCGGGAAAACTGGGAGAAAAAAAGCATCGTTCAAGAGCAACTGAGATTACACAAAACAGAATTGCTCTGTTAAGCAAAGCATATAAAATGAAACCTACTTTTGCGACAATTGACCTCTATGATAAAAACAATAAACCTGAGGGAACAAAGGTTTTAATTAGTTTGCCAAAACTGTTTTTATAATTTCGGCCTGACAAGTTTGTTTTAAATAATACTTAAGAAATGATTAAAACATACATTATTGAAGATGAAAAACCTACTCGGGATGCTATCCTTGAAATACTAAAATCCAATTGTCAAAATCTGCAGGTTGTTGGTTCATGCGACAATGTTACAGACGCAATAAAGCAAATCAAAGAATCAAAACCCGATTTGCTCCTCGCGGATATTAATATATCAGGAGGTACCAGTTTTGATGTTCTATCGGGTTTGAATGAAATCAATTTCAAGGTCATTTTCATTACTGCATTCGGGGAATATGCTATCAAAGCGATTAAATTTGCTGCGCTTGACTTTATAGTAAAACCTGTTGATCCGGTTGAATTGATCGAGGCAATAGATAAAGCTTCAAAGACCATTGAACAAGAAAACACACAGGTCATGCTGCAGTCACTTCTGGCAAACCTCCGGTCTTCTGAAAAAAAGTTTGAACAAATCATACTAAAAACTGCTGAAAGTATCTACCTGGTAAATGTCAGAGAAATTACCCATTTGAATGCCGATGGAGCCTATACTACTTTTTTCTTTCACGACGGGCGCAAGATCATGGTGTCAAAAGTGATCAAAGAGTACGAAGAAATGCTCGCTGATTGCGGCTTTCTCAGAGTTCACCAGTCGCATATTGTGAACCTTGGGTACATTGACAGGTATGAGAAAAACGACGGAGGATATCTAGTAATGAAAGATGATACCATTATACCGGTTTCCTACAGGAAAAAAGAGACTCTCATGACAATGCTCGGAAAGATAGGAAAATCTTCGGCATGAATCCTTGATAAAAAGTAAAATAACCCGGCAGTATTTCGCCTATCGAAAAAGATACTACCGGGTCTGACTCAAGAATAAATTCCTGGTTTTGGCTTATTTTATTTCCAGGTATAACTGAGGTTTATAACCATTGTTTGGTGCAGTCTCCAGACTATGGAAATAGGATATCCTGATGGCCGTATAACCCGGCCATACAATGTGATTATCTTCTATTATAACTCCGTAGTTAGGAATTGATCCATTTGCCCAGGCTTGCACAATAGATGTAATATCAACTTCCCACGGAATCGCATTGGTATATGGAGGATCTTCAATGGCAACGTAACTTGTATAACGGGCCGGAGTATTGTTATAAGTGATCGTATTCGTATTCCAGCTGCCTGCAAGTGCCCTGACTTTATAGTCTGTATTCATGTCGCCGGGAATGGATATTACATACAATTTAAGAATAGCGCTTTGTATGGTTCTGCCTTCAATGAAGTTCATGATATCAAAATACAGGGCACTGTTGGTGATAGCATATTCAGTAAACCCCCCTAAATTGTACTGGTACCAGACACCAACCGCCAAATTAGAAGTCTTATAATTCGTATTTTCCACTGCGCTGTTGTTTGATTGTTTCATCATTGGATTATCATAAGCTGCTATGGATGTCATCTCGAGCATTGGGCAGTACACACCGATCGTATTGCTATATTCACTATACACTCCTCCCGATTTTGCTCTGACCCTGAAATAAGTTGTTTTTCCGACATCCTGTGCTTCAGGAAATAATGTTTCTGAATAAGGTGATGTACGATCGCCGTCAGGATAATAAATTAAAACCTGGAACCCGGAATTTGGCTGGTATGAGTATTCCAGTTCATAATGATCATCACCACTTTGATTGCCCGTCCAGTTATAA
>Ga0307438_1000248_pt1 | contig 43827 bp, 37 predicted proteins | sample SalMarWE160110MG_FD_202144 | JGI IMG/M metagenome (GOLD analysis project Ga0307438, IMG submission 202144) | Salt marsh sediment microbial communities from the Plum Island Ecosystem LTER, Massachusetts, United States - WE1603-110 | ecosystem: Environmental > Aquatic > Marine > Intertidal zone >... | reverse complement strand
CTTGCCAAAAGCGCCCTTATGGGTAGAAAACGCTTGGTTTCGATACACTTCTCCGCTGGCGCTACGAAGTTACTCAACCGGCGCTTGCTCCATAACTGCCAAGGGATTTCCGCCGTGATGTACTAGCCATAGTTGCATCTAGGTCAGCGCCGCCCGCGATTCCCGCAGGCTCTGGTAGAGCCGGGTATTCTCGATGGCGATGGCCGCCTGGTTGGCAAAGATGGTCAGGACACGCTGATCTTCGCTCGTAAAGGCCTGGCTGGCCCGGCTATCGACGGTCAAAACGCCCAGGTTTTCCTCTTGCACGTGCAAGGGCACGGCCAATATCGACGCGCAAGGAGCCTCCAAATCACTCGTCTCTGCTTCCTCCTCTGGCCCCTGATAGACTTGGGCGACAATCGCTCTGTCCTCTTCCATCGCCCGACGGACGATCCGGCGCCTGATCACCGGTTCCCACAAAGCATCCCAGTTCGACATCCCCGCTTCAGAGTTGGCCCTGGCCTGCAACGTGTCGCTCGATTCCTCTTGCAGATAGATGATGCTTCTATCCGCTTTGGGGATGAGTTCGACGGCCCCGTCGAGGATGATTGGCAGCAATCTATCCAGGGACAGCAAAGCCGCCAGTTGTTTGCCCAGCCGGAACAGCACTTCGCTTTCGCGCAGCCGGCGGTGAGCCTCTTCAAACAGTTGCGCGTGCTCAATAGACACCGCAGCCGACGCGGCCAATAAACGCAGCATCGCCAGGTCGTCCTCAGTAAAGCCAGCCTGCGGTTTATTCAATGCCTCCACCACGCCGATCACACGCCCCTTGATCATCAGTGGTACACAGAGGATTGACGCGGTGACAAGTCCTGTTATCTCGTCAAAGACGGGACTAAAGCGCGGATCGGACCGGGCCTGGCGAACCAAGAGCGGCTCGCCATGTTCAGCCACCCAGCCGGCGATCCCCTGGCCAGGTTCCAGCCGCAGGCCGACCAACATCTCCGCCTTCTCTCCCGTCCCTGAGCGAAACACCAATTCACCGCTCTGTTCGTCTAGCATAAGGATGGAGGCCAGGCTCACCTCCAGGACGCGGCTCGCCTCTTGCAGTATCACGTTGAGCAGTTCGTCCAGGTCCAGGGTGGAGGCCAGCGCCTGTCCCACTTCGTACAGCGCAGTGAGCTGACGCACCCGCCGTTCCAGTTTTTGGTTGGAAATCAGTAGTTGCTCGGTCAGTACATCTCGTTCGCGGCGTAAACGCCCTTCAGCCAGGGCGCGTTCGGCCATCCCCAACAACTCTTCCAGAGTAAAGGGCTTCTTGATGTAGTCCTTGACGCCCAGCCGCAACGCCTCAATGACCAGATCTTCCGACCCCCAGGCGGTTACCAATACCACGGGTACATCCACCTGATGTTCATGCAACTTATAGAGAAGCTGCATGCCGCCCATCTCGGGTAAACGCAGGTCCAAAAGAATCAAGTCTGGCCGCTCCTGCAGGGCCAGGTTCAGGCCCTTGACACCGTCGTAAGCGATGACCGTCCGATAGCCTCTCTCCTGCATCAGGATGGCCATTAGCCGGGCAATGTCCTGTTCATCTTCTACAATCAGGATTTTCTCTCCGGTCACAAGACTGCCCTCCTGGCCCAGGATAGGATGTCACCCTCCGGTCCCTGGTGAGCCGTCACTTGCCCCGCGCAGACCCGTTGATACCGCCCCCAATTAAGCGAGCCAAGCAACAACACGCGCATATACTCATCTACTCACTACTCACGCTGTCGCCCGCGCCACGGTGCGTCGGGCCACGACCTTCTCCCAGACGACCAAAAGCGGTACAGCGATGAAAATAGCCGAATAGGTCTCGCTGACCATGCCGACCAGCATGGTGGCGATGAACGGCTTGACGGTCGTCCCGCCAAAGAGGATGACGGCGATCATCACGAACATAGCGTTGAGTTGTGTCGCCAGCGAGCGGTGGATGGTCTCCAGGATGGAGCGGTTGACCACCCTTTCGAAGGGCTCCGTTTTGTGCCTGGGGATGTTCTCGCGGATGCGGTCGAAGACGACGATCACGTCTTGCACCGAAAAGCCGATCACCGTCAGAATGGCAGTGAGGAAGAGAGCGTCCATCTCCCAGCCGGCGAGAATGCCCATCAGCGCGTAGAAGCCGAAGGAGACGATCAGATTGTGAAGCATACCCGCGATGGTGCACACGCCGTAGCGGAAAGCGTTGGGCACGCGCCGGAAAGAGAACCACATAAACGCCACGATGATAAATGCAGCCACCGCAATCGCCAGTGCCGCAGCGTGGGTCACCTCGCTGCCCACTGCCGGTTCTACCGTGTCGAAGGTCAGGGTGTCCCGATCTATTTCCCCGACCCGTTCCTCCAGCGCGTTCAGGATGCTGCCGACCTCGCTGGCCGTGACCTCGCGCGTGCGTATTTGCCACGTGTGTTCTTCCGGCGAGCCCACCGGTTGCACGATGGCGCCCTCCAGTCCGTAGTCAGCGAAGACTGTACGGATATCGTCTTCGCTGGCAGGCTGGTCAAACTGGAGTACGAAGATGCTCCCGCCGGTGAAGTCAATACCCAGCCGCAAGGGTTGGCCAAACTTCACGGCCGAGACGGCCATTGCGGCGATGCTCAACACGATCAGGATAGACGAAAAGAGGAAGTACCAGCGTCGTTTTTCAACGATGTTGAACATTGTTACACCCCCAACAGCCACATGTGTTCAGAGACCCACTGGCCGGCCGAGATGGCGACTTGTTGCACGAAGACTCGCGTGGCGAATACCGCTGTGAAGACGTTGATTACCGTGCCGATAGCCAGCGTGATGGCGAAGCCCTTCACCACGCTGGCCCCGAAGTTGGTGCCAAAGAAAAAGAGGATGACACAGATGATGAGCGTCGAGAGTTGCCCGTCACGGATGGAGGGCCAGGCGCGTTTGAAGCCTATCTCAATGGCGGTCATCATCTTCCTTCCTCGCCGCAGTTCTTCCTTCATCCGCTCGAATATGAGAATATTGGCATCAACTGCCATCCCCGCTGAGAGGATGAGGCCAGCGATGCCCGGTAGCGTGAGCGTGATAGGTGCCAGTTTGTAGAGCGCGAGGTTGAGCAGTACGTAGATGACAAGCGCGACGTCGGCCAGGCCGCCCAGCAGCCGGTAGTAGATCAGCATGAAGAGCAGCACGATGATCAGTCCAATTACCCCGGCGTGGACGGATTTCTGCACCGATTCCGCGCCCAGCGTCGCGCCGATGCGGTTGAAACTCTCCACGCGCAGCGGGATGGGGAGCGCGCCGTAGCGCAGTTGGACTGCCAGTTGGCGGGCATCGTTGTAGGTGAATTTGCCGGAGATGGAACCTCGGCCGCCGGGAATAGGTTCTCTAATCGTCGGGCAGGAGATCACGGTCTTATCCAACACGATGCAGAGATACTGTCCCACGTGAGAAGCGGTGTAGTCAGCGAAGACCTGGGCAGCGTCGGGGTTTAACTCGAAAGGAATGATGTACTCGCCTTGCTGTGTACGGTCGAGGCCCACGTTCTTCAGGCCAGCGCCGGTGATAATGGTCTCGTATATCACCATGCCGGACGACGGTGGTGGTGGTGCTGGTTGTGCCGGTGTTGTGCTGTCGGCAGTGGGGCTGAGCTCCGTCGTAGGGGTGAGTTCGGAGCCGGCCGGTGACACGCCCTGAGGCCCTCCCAGGGTCGTCGTGATGACGGCCCCAGGCGGCAGGGGTATGCCCCTGGCATCAACGAACTCCAGCAGTGCGGTGCCCTTGACCGTTTCCACTGCCTGCTCGGGGTTCTCAATACCGGGCAACTCCACGATGATGCGACGTTCGCCCTGCGCCTGCACGACCGGCTCGGTCAACCCCAGACTGTTGACGCGGTTCTCGACGATGCGGCGGGCAGTTTCCATCGAGGCCGCATCGAGTCCCTGTCCTTCCGGCACATCGGCGGCCAATAGGACTTGAAGGCCACCTTGCAGGTCAAGCCCCAACCGCAGCGCGATGTCCCGCTGGCCCGCCGGTTGCCAGAAGGGCAGGTTCTTTGCCCAGTCTGGGTGTTCGATGTTCAGGTCCACAAATAAGGCCACAAGTGCGATGAATATAATAGCAACGAGTTGCCAGGTCTCCGATTTTTTCATACTGTCCCTTTCGATGGGGTGATGTCGTGAACGTAGGAGATTATAACCGGGTGAGGCCGTTGTGTCAATCTGACGCGACCTTTATTTCACAAAAGCGTGAGTAGTAACAAGCGATGTTGGGATTGGTGAGGGCGGTGGCTTTCACTGTGCTTTTCACCGTGCTTATCGAAAGCTTCTCCGCCGGCTGGAACCTCGGCTCATTGCGCGGTAATCCGCGTGCCCACCACCCCTCTCTCCCCCCCTACAGGGGGGGCTGGGGGGGGTAGCAGCACCCGGGCCAACAGCCCCGGCTCAGCACCGGAGAGGATGTGCACGCACGTCTCCGGGTGGCGTTGCACCAACTCGACCATGCATGCCACTTTATCCGCCATGCCGCCAGTGACGTCCACCCCCTCGGAGCCAGCCAGCGTTTCGCGCAGGGCGGGAAGGTCGGCTGGCGTGATGCGTGGGACTACCGCACCGTCGGGACCCAACACGCCAGCCACCTCGCCCAGCAGCAGGATGCGAGCCGGGTGCAGTTCGCCAGCCAGGTAGAGGAAGATATCCTCGGTTGAGATGATGGTGCCGCCATGCACGTCGTCCAACGCGACGTCGCCATAGACCAGCGGCACGAGCCCCCGTGCCAGCGCCGTGTGGACCGGGCGCGTGTCCAGGTACTCCAGCACACCGTCGTGGCAGCGGGCGGAGCCGGAAGGCTGCACGCTCAACACCGGGACACCGGCTTCGAGGAAGGCATCGGTGACGATGCGGTTGAGCCGGGCAGCGGCAGCGGCCACCTCGGCGTAGCCGCGCCACTGGGTGGGTGTCTGCACCCCCTGTCGCGTGCCGTAGGGCCTGGCGGCCCAGTGGCCGAAGGACCCGGACCCGTGCCCGATGAGAAGAGTCAGATCAGGGGCCGCGTCGAGGGCCTGGTGCACTTCGCCGCTCAGGCGGGCGATGACCTCACGCCGGGCAGTGTAGGGACGAGTCTTGTCGGTGATGAGAGAGCCGCCGAGTTTGAGGAAGACAACAACGGAATGGGAAATAAACGGATTAGCGGACCGGGAGATGAGCGAAATCTTGCTGGCCATGGGCGGATTCGAGTTACGTAGTGATTCTAATGGATTGGATGTGTAGGCGGGTGCCGTGGAAGTTGGCCAGCAAGCCGAGTTGCAGGCCAAGGGTGTGCAGGTGGCGCTTGAGGCGTTGTTGGTGCGCTTCGGTTATGGATTTCAGGGCGAAGGCGGCGACGACGATTCGATCTTCGATGACGATGAGACGACATTCATCCTGCCCCAGGTAGTGTCCGTGAAACTCGACCGGCAGGTGTTTGCGGTAGTCGTAAGAGATGTCTTGCCGTCGCAGTTCGACCATCGTGGCGCGGCGGTAGACCTGGTGTAGGAAGCCTGGGCCAAGCGTGAAATGAACACGATGGAGTGCTTCGTAGAGAGCGGCACTGAGGTCAGGATAGAGGAGATCTGCTGCAAGTGCTCGTGGCTCCCAGACAAACTCCGGCTGGCGCTTTCGCAGGAAGTTGGGAAATCGCTCTACCTCAAGTGAGGGCGCGCCAAAGTTCGCGATCAGAGCCAGATCCGCATCTGTGACCTTGAGATACGAGATGGCTTGTGCCTTGTGAAGCGGCGTGATGGCTGGTGCGACTTTAAGATCCAGAATGACCTTCAGTCTATCTATGCAGAAATCGGGGATGTATAGTCCCACTCGTTCTCCTTCGTAGAAGACCTCGAAGTGTTTTTGTGGTTCGAACAGGACGCTGGCTTCCTGAAAGGCGATTTCAACCGCATCCTGATAGAAGCGCTCTGGCAGCATCGGCTTCAAATCATGATGCACAGCCATCAGCCCTCCGCGGACGGTGTACGTCAATTCTTCGTGGATTAGTCTAACCATTTTTGCTCTATTTTAGTCCGTTCTTTTCTCAATCCGTTGTTGTCTCATTCCGTTGTTGTGACCCTTGTACAAATCACCCGCACCGCCCCCGCCTCTCTCAACGCCTCTGTCACTTCCTCGGCGAAATCTTCTTCCACCAGCGCTATCATATTCCCACCTCGACCTGCCCCCGAAAGTTTGGCTCCCATCGCGCCAGAGAACCGGGCCACCTCCACCAATTCATCCAGTTGCGATGATGAGACCCCCAGTTCGATCAGCAATGCGTGGTTCTCATCCATCAGCGGCCCCAGTGCGTCAACGTCTCCGGCCTCAATCGCCCGGCTGGCCTCGTCGGTGACGTCGCCCATCTGGTCGAACAGGGCGTCGTAGCGAGCCGGGTCGCGTTTCCAGGTCCGGCGCACGTGCTCCACGACACTCTTGGTGGGGCTGCGGGCGCCGGTGTCGCCGATGAGCAATGTGAAAGGAGCGCCGACGGTCAGCCGCTCGACGGGATGCCCACGCACAAAGTAGACCGGCTGCTCGTAAGCGACGACGGTGTTATCAATCCCACTGGGCGTGCCGTGGTGGATCTTCTCCACCTCGAAGACGAGTGTACTGATCACTGCTGATTCCAGCGTATGGCCCAGGAAGCCCGCCAGGGCACGGACGAGCGCCGTGGAGACGGCAGCCCCGCTGCCCAGTCCACTCGCGATGGGAATAGTGGAACTGACAGTGAGGGTGGCATCGGGCTCGAAGGAGGAGAGGTGGGCCAGCGTGAGCCGTGCGGCGACGGCCAGTGGCTCATCCCGTGGCGCTGCGGCCAGGGAGATGCTCTGCCCCAGGTCAGAGGCGATGAGCGTCAGGCCACTACCGGATGGGGCGGGCTCGACCGTGGCGGTGGCTTGTACCTGCGTGACGGGCACGGCAATGGCCGGTCGCCCGTGGACGACAGCGTGCTCGCCAAAGAGGATGACCTTGCCCGGAGCGGAGGCAGTTTGCGGAGAGGTCCTGGTACTCATGAGAGTTCTCCTTCCACTCTCAGTCTACAGCAAGAGGCTACAGCAAAAGGACTCACAGTGCAACTCCACCTTTATCACAGAGACCAGGCAAGAATAGCACACTATCCCAGGAAGTACATCACCATGACGACGCTCAGACCCCAGAGAACGACCGTAGCCTGCAGCGGCCGGTCGGAGAGCACGATCTCCTCGGGTGCACCACCCACTCCCTTGACGTGGATCAGATAGAGGTAACGGAATATACCGTACAGGACGAAGGGGATGGTCAGCATCATCGTGTGGTTGGGGGGCAACCCCTCGGCGGAGAAGGTGTAGAGTGCGTAGGCCAGCAGAGTTGATGCGGTCACGATGCTGATTACGTGATCGAGCAGCGACAGGTTGTATTCCCGCAGGCTTTGGCGGTGCATGTTAGCGTTTTCCTTCAACAGCACCAACTCGTGGCGACGCTTGCCGAAGCCGATCAGCAGCGCCAGCAGCGTCATACAGACGTACAGCCAGGGCGAGAAACGCTTTGCCTCTACCAATGGCACGCCGGCCGCCACGCGCAGCAGAAAACCGGCCGCGATGAGCATCACGTCAATGATGACGATGTTTTTGAGCCAGAAGGAGTAGGCGATCTGGAGCAACAAGTAGCCGACCAGAATGACGCCGAAGGTTAGGTTGAGCAGGAAGCCCAGCGGTAACGCAATGAGAGGTATGGTGATGGCCGCCATGATAGCCGCGCTGGCGCCCAGTTGGCCACTGGCGAGAGGACGATCGCACTTCTTGGGATGCTGGCGGTCTTTCTCGACGTCGGCCAGGTCGTTGATGACGTAGACCGCCCCGGATACCAGGCACAAGAGCACGAATCCGGCCAGGGTCTGGGACAGGTAGTGCAGGTTGAACAGTTTGACGTCGAAGACCAGCGGGGCGAAGATAAAGATGTTCTTGACCCATTGCTTAGGTCGCATGGTTTTGATTAAGCCGATGACCACGGTTTTGGCCTCCAAACGAATTGTGAACTGCGGATGCATAGAATGATACCAGAGGTACCCAGTTTCGGCAAGCGCTGGCAGGCTTTCGGCTAATCGTCCAGGGCCTGGGCCACCCGAAGTGAGAGCAGCGGGGGATTTCGGAGCAGATCAATGATAGGTGTATGCCAGCCGCGGTCTGCAAATCATGCCCTCAGCCCCCGAGACGGGGGCGGCCCATGCAAGGTAGTGCTTGGTGTATTGCACTGCCTGCTCGTTAGGCACCGAGTTTTGATTTGCTTCGAAAACCCGGCCGGGGGCAGACTTGCACGATGGGGCAGAGCGGGGTAGAATTGGAAAGCGTGAGGGGGAGGATGTAAGTTATTTTGGTAAGGTGTTCGAAGAAGCGGCTGGACGTCCTGTTGGTTGAGCGGGGGCTGGCAGAGAGCCGGACGCAGGCCCAACGGTTGATCCGCGCAGGCCTGGTGCGCGTGGCAGGCCAGGCGGCCGACAAGCCTGGCACCCAGGTGATGGTGAGCGCCGAGATCACGTTGCAGGCCCGCCCGCGCTTCGTGAGCCGGGGTGGGGAGAAACTGGATGCGGCGCTGGTACGCTTCGGGCTGGACGTGGCGGGTGTCGTGGCGGCTGATGTGGGGGCTTCCACCGGCGGTTTCACCGACTGCCTGCTCCAGCACGGCGCGTGCCGTGTCTATGCCATTGATGTAGGCTACGGCCAACTGGATTGGCGGCTGCGAAACGATCCCCGCGTGGTGGTGATGGAGCGCACCAATGCTCGCTACCTGGGAAGTTTGCCGGAGCCGGTAGGCCTGGTCACTGCCGATGTATCGTTCATCTCACTGGGGCTGATCCTGCCGGCAGCGATGCGCTGGCTCACCCCTGCCCCTCCCCCCCCCTACGAGGAGGGCAGGGAAAAGGCAAGTGGCCATCGTGGAGAACGTACTCCGTCTCCCCCCCCCTACGAGGAGGGCAGGGAAAAGGCAAGTGGCCATCGTGGAGAACGTACTCCGTCTCCCCCCCCCCGTGGGGGGGGGCAGGGGGGGGTAATCGCGCTGATCAAGCCGCAGTTCGAGGCTGGGCGACGAGAAGTCGGGAAAGGTGGGGTAGTGCGCGACCCGGAGGTGCACCGGCGTGTGTTGGAGCAGGTGTTGGGTATCGCAGCCGCGTTGGGCCTGGGGCTGCGTGGTTTGATGCCCTCTCCTCTGCGCGGGCCAGCCGGCAACATCGAGTTCCTGGGCTGGTGGAGACTTGGGGTGGAAGGGCTGGAGGCAGAGGCCGCAATCGCAGCCTGTATGACAGAAACGGAGACGGAAAGATGAGCAACACGGAAGTCCGGGGGCAGCGGCTGGAGAGGATTCTGGAGATCAGCCGAGAACTGACCTCTACGGTGGCATTGGAGCCGCTCCTGAGCAAAATCGTCGCTACAGCGGCAGAGTTGACGAACAGCGAGGGGGCTTCTATTCTCCTGCGAGATACCCGCACTGGCGAGTTGCGCTTCTGCACTGCACTAGAGGCCGGCGCCCCGTCTGGGCAACTTGTCGACATTCCCGTGCCCATCGAGGGCTCCATCGCCGGCACAGTCCTGACATCCAGAGAGCCGCTGATCGTGCTCGACGCTCAGGCTGACCCCCGCCACTACGGAGAGGTCGGGCAGCAGATCGGCTTGAAGATCCACTCGCTGCTGGCGGTTCCGCTGCAGATCAAGCACCGCTGCATCGGCGTGCTGGAGGCAGTGAACAAGCAGTTTGACCAGGAGTTCTCCCAGGAGGACGTGGATACATTGATGACCCTGGCCGCCCAGGCAGCGGTGGCTATCGAAAACGCGCGGCTGGTGGAGGCACTGCGGAAAGCCTACGAGCAGTTGGGGGAACTGGACCGGCTGAAGTCGGACTTCATCGCCATCGCCTCCCACGAACTGCGCACCCCGCTGAGTCTGATCCTGCTCTACGCCGCCGTGCTCCGGGAGCAATTGGGGGATGCGGCCGGGACACAACTGGACGCAGTGCTGCGGGCTGCTATGCGTCTCAAGAACATCATGGATACGATGCTCAACCTGCGCTACCTGGAAACCGGGCAGGTGGAGGTGGTACCTACCCGCTTTGACCTGCGGGCCGAGGTGCAGGAAGCGTGCGAGGACTATGAGGTCCTCGCGGAGACGAATGGGTTGGTGCTGAGGGCTGACTTGCCAGATGAGGGAGTGCCCATCCAGGCGGACAGAGAGCAGGTACGGGTGGTGCTGGACAACCTGATCTCCAACGCGGTCAAGTTCACCCCTCACGGCGGGCAGGTGCAGGTGGCACTATGCTGCCGGGGCGACGAGGTGGAGATGTCGGTGACCGATACCGGCGTCGGAGTCCCGCCGCAGGAATTGGAACGAATCTTTGATCGTTTCTACCAGGTCGAGGACCACATGACCCGCCGGCACGGCGGCATGGGATTGGGCCTCGCCATCGCCAAGGGACTGGTGGAACTGCACGGCGGTCATGTGTGGGCCGAAAGCAACCCCGGTCAGGGCAGTCGCTTCGTCGTGGTGTTGCCCACGAGTATCTCTCCTAAAGCAACCCTGAGGTGAAACGATGGATCAGTCCCATATCCGCGACTTCTGCATCATCGCCCACATTGACCACGGTAAGTCCACGCTGGCCGACCGGCTGCTGGAACTGACCGGCACCATCCCTGCGCGTCAAATGGCTGACCAGGTACTCGATTCGATGGACCTGGAGCGGGAGAAGGGGGTCACCATCAAAGCGTCGGCGGTGCGGATGTGGTACACTGCCGCCAATGGCGAGGAGTACGAACTGAACCTGATTGATACCCCCGGCCACGTGGACTTCTCCTACGAGGTCAGCCGGGCACTGGTGGCCTGCGAGGGGGCGCTTTTGGTTGTAGATGCTGCACAGGGCGTTGAGGCCCAGACGCTGGCCAATCTCTACCTGGCGCTCGGAGCTGACCTTGAGATCGTCCCCCTCGTGAACAAGATTGACCTGGCCTCGGCGCGGCCTGACGAGGTGGCGCTCGACATGGCCGAACTGCTGGGTGTGGAGCCCGACGAGGTGTTGCACGTCTCGGCCAAGGAGGGATGGGGAGTTGAAAAAGTGCTGGAGGCGGCAGTGACGCGCTTGCCCCCACCTCAGGGGCAACTCGACGCACCATTGCGGGCGCTCATCTTCGATTCCCACTACGATCCCTACAAAGGGGTAGTCGCCTATGTGCGTGTGATGGACGGCGCATTGGTGCGAGATGAGCCACTGCTGTTGATGGCGACCGACACCACGACTGAGCCCGTCGAAGTCGGCATCTTTACGCCGGGGATGACCCCTACGGGACGGTTGAACACAGGTGAGGTGGGTTACGTCGCCACGGGGCTCAAGACATTGCAGGAGTGTCATGTGGGCGATACGCTCACCAGTGTGGCACGTCCGGCATCGGAGCCGCTGCCCGGTTACCGTCCGGTCAAACCGATGGTCTTCGCCGGCCTGTACCCGATCGAAAGCGAGCATTACAACGCGCTGCGCGATGCGCTGGAGAAATTGCAACTCAACGACGCGGCATTGGTCTTTGAGCCAGAATCCTCTCAGGCCCTCCAATTCGGTTTCCGCTGCGGCTTTCTGGGCCTGTTCCACATGGAAATTGTGCAGGAGCGGTTGGAGCGGGAATACGGGCTGGACCTGATCGCCACTGCTCCAAGCGTCGCCTACCAGGTCCTCACCCGCAGCGGTGAGGTAATCGAGGTCGCCAGCCCCGCCGATCTGCCGGATCCCAGCACCGTCGAGGAGATTCGCGAACCGTGGATGCGTATCCAGGTCTTCACGCCGGCGGACTACATCGGCCCAGTGATGGAGTTGATCACGCGGCGGCGCGGCGCATATCGGACCACCGAGTACCTGGACAGCCAACGCGTCGTGCTGACCTACGAGATGCCGCTTTCCGAGATGATCGTGGACCTGCACGACCGGCTTAAGTCGGCCACACGGGGTTATGCCTCGTTGGATTACACCTTCGACGGCTACCGGCCGGGCGACCTGGTACGCATGGATATCCTGGTCAACAAGGAACTGGTGGATGCACTGGCGCTCATCCTGTACCGCGATCAAGCCTACGAGAAAGGCTCGGCGTTGGTGCGCAAGATGAAGGAGGTTATCCCCCGACAACTGTTCAAGGTCCCCATTCAGGCAGCCGTGGGAGGACGAATCATCGCCCGAGCGACGGTGAGTGCAGTGCGCAAAGACGTATTGGCCAAGTGCTACGGTGGCGACGTCACGCGCAAGCGCAAGTTGTTGGAGAAGCAGAAGGCAGGCAAGAAGCGGCTCAAGCAATTTGGGAGGGTGATGATCCCGCAGGATGCCTTTCTGGCGATATTGAGGCTGGATGAAGATTAAGAGAGCGCGATCCTTCTATGGGGCCGGAGCGGTGAGCAGAGCACACACCACAGGTCAGAGAGCCGCCTATCCATGGGCTTTCTTCATCGCGATGGCGGCCACCATGTTGCTCTTCTTCGACTTTCAGGCGCTCTTCCCCACACTTCCCCTCTACATCATCGCCATCGGCGGTTCCCCGGCAGATAACGGCCTGGCGACCTGGTTCTTTGCGCTGGCAGCGGTGCTCGCCCGTCCGCTGGCCGGATTCCTGGCCGACCACTGGGGTCGCAAGCCGGTTCTCGCGCTGGGCGCGGTCCTCTTTGGAGGTGGGCCGCTGCTCTATGCACTCGTGCCCAACGTGTCGTTACTGCTTGGGGCACGGGCAGCCCACGGTGTGGGAATGGCGCTCTTCACCACCGCCTATCAGGCCTTCATCGCTGATCTGCTTTCGCCCGATCGCTATGGGGAAGGGCTGGGGTTGGCCAACACCGCTTCGATAGTGACGATGGTGGCAGCGCCGCTGTTCGGCGAGTGGATGGTGGGAGAGTTCGGCTTCGGGATGCTGTTTCTGACCCTCGGCGCGGTCGGTGGGGTGGGAGTGCTGGCAACGCTGGTGCTGCCGGGCCGGGGACGCGGTGAGCGCAGTTCCGTCCCTCCACCGTCCCCAGCGCAGACGGGCCTACGGGAGGCGTTGCGGCAACCGGGCGTGCGTGTTGGCGCACTGGGGATGGCGCTGCTGGGCGTGCCTTTCGGTGCGTTCATCGTCTTCTTGCCCCTGTTGGCCGATGCGCGGGGATTGGGCGGGACGGGCTGGGTCTTCGCTGCCTATGCGCTTGCCTCCTCGCTGACGCAGCCAGCGGCTGGGCGCATCGCCGACCGGTGGGGGGCTAGAAGGACGGCACTGGTGGGCCTGGTCCTGGTCGACCTGGCCGCTGCAGGACTGGCCGTGGGCGCCAGCAGGTGGGCGCTGCTGGGGCTGGCAGCACTCTTTGGGGTGGGATACGGGGCAGCGCAGGCCGGACTGGGTGCCTGCGTGCAGGCAAGCGTTGGACCGGCTCTGCGAGGAAGTGCTGCGGCAGCCCAGTACACAGCCCACGACTTGCTGATTGGCTTGGGGAGTTGGGGATTGGGCTTGCTGGCCAGCGCGACGGACTACTGCGTGATGTACGCCACCGTCAGCGGGATCACGCTGCTGGGGCTGGCGGCGGGCGGGCGGGCCATGAGGAGAAGACGATAGTTGGGCTTGCCGGGAGGGAATTACCTGTGAAACAAATTGTGCTGGAAGGCCATTTCGACGCCACAGACCAGAGCGCCAACGAATTTCCGCTGCTGCCCTTCGAGACACCACCGGGGATCACCCGGCTCCACGTGCGCTACCAGGTCAGCCGCCAACTCAGCGGCGACAAGGTGGGCTGGCAGGAAGGCAACATCGTAGACATCGGCCTCTTCGACCCGCGCGGGGCCGAGTTCCTGGCCGCGAGAGGATTCCGGGGCTGGACCGGCACAGCGCGGCCAGAGTTCACCATCGCCGCCGATGAGGCGACACCCGGCTATCTCCCCGGCCCGGTGCAGCCCGGCACCTGGCACGTCGTACTGGGCCTCTATCAGCTCGCCCCTGAGGGCTGTGATTACCGCGTCGTCGTGACGCTCGAGGAGCAGGGGAGCAGGAAGCAGGAAGCAGGAAGCAAAAAGCAGGGAGCGGAGAAGCAGAGGGACAGAAAAACGGAGAACGGCCCGCGCTGGTACCGGGGCGACCTGCACGCCCACACCTGGCACTCCGATGGTTCTGCACCACTTGCAGATCTGGTGGCAGCAGCCCGCGCCCAGGGGCTTGATTTCGCCGCTGTCACCGAACACAATACAGTCAGCCACCTGCCGCTGTTGCGGGACTACACTACCCCCGACCTCCTCCTTATCCCTGGCGTCGAGATCACCACCTATCACGGTCACGCCAACGTCTGGCCGATTGACTGGCCGGCTGACGGCTTCGTCGAGTTCCGCTGCTGGAACGACGATCAGATGGCGCAGGTGCGGGAAGCAGTGCAGGCGCGAGGTGCGCTCTTCTCGGTCAACCATCCCAAAGATGGTGGCCCCCCCTGGGAATTCGGCCACCTGTTCGACCCCGATTGCATCGAAGTTTGGGGATCACCGTGGCTCGTCTCCAACTACCAGTCGTTGGCAGTGTGGGACGCGCAGTTACGCCAGGGGAAACGCATTACCGCCGTGGGCGGCTCCGACAAGCACCAGGGGCCGTTCACGGGCGAACTGGGCTGGTATGAAGTGGGGAACCCCTGCACCTGGGTCTATGCCGACGCGCTCTCAACGGAGGGCATCATCGCTGGCCTCCGTGCCGGGCACGTGTTCATCTCCGCGGGACCGACCGGACCCCGGCTCGAACTGACGGCCGAGGGAATCCACAAGGAGCAGCGGGCCGCAATGGGCGACGAGTTGTGCCTGCCCGCTGGTGCCAGCCTGCGCTTGTGCTGCCGCGTACAAGGCGGGGCAGAGAACGTGTTGCGCCTCGTCTCCGTGCAGGAAATCCACGAGGCGGTCATCGCTGACGACGACTTCACTTATGAGCGCCAGGTCGTCGTGACCGGCGACACTTACTGGCGGGCGGAGGTCATTGAGCCACCGGAAGCACCGCTGGACGAGGAACCCGCTGCATTGATGGCCCAGGCGCTGAGTAATCCGATTTACGTCAAGGCAACATATCGCTAAGGAGTGGAAAATGAAAACACGACTGTTCACTGTATTCGCTTTTCTTGTGACTATGGCTTTGGGGACTTTTCCTCACCCCTTGCACCTCACCAGTGCCGATCCTACACTGGCCACACCCATGCCCGAATACCACGTTGACCTCTCACCCGTGGCTAACGCTTACCTCGGTTGCACCTCAATCTACACCGTGACCAACCAATCCACGAGCGCAGCAGCCACAACGCATGAATTCTCCGAGGCAGGGAACCCCACGGCTGTCTTCAGCTTCACCGACACTATCGAGCCTCTCGCCTTCACGCCCTACGACCTGGCAAACATTTCTGGCCTCTCCGACGGGTTCACCGGCACAGTTACTATCACGTCCAATTGGCCCATCACTGCAACTCTGGAGTCATGTCCCGACCGTCCCTGCTACGTTTACTTTCCCCTGGTGCTCCACAACCGGGAGTTCATCCCTGAGCCTGTCATACCAAATGATACTTACTACTCCACTTACCAGTGGAACCTGCCCCAAATCCAGGCCTCTTATGCCTGGGCCGTCAGTACTGGCAGCAGCGATGTCGTCGTCGCCGTGCTGGACACGGGCGTGGACCTGACCCACCCCGACCTCCAAGGGAAATTCGTCGCCGGTTACGACTTTGTGAACAACGACGCTGACCCTTCAGATGACGAGGGGCACGGCACCCACGTGACCGGCATTATCGCTGCTTGCACCAACAACAGCCAGGGAGTGGCCGGCGTCTCCTGGGAAGGCACGGTCATGCCAGTCAAGGTAATGAATTGGAGAGGAGAGGGAACCCACGCCCAGGTTGCTCAGGGGATCATCTGGGCGGCCGACCACGGGGCACGAATTATCAACCTGAGCCTGGGCGGGGAGAGCGGCAGCGCCACGTTGCAGAACGCCATCAACTACGCCTACAGCCAGGGAGTCCTGGTGGTAACAGCGGCAGGGAACTACTATCAGGAGGAGAACCCAGTGATGTACCCCGCGGCCTATCCTCACGTCCTGGCTGTGGCCGCCACGGGCGACCAGGATGAGCACGCCGCCTATTCAGAAACCGGCTACTATGTGGATGCGGCTGCTCCCGGGGGAAACCCCCGCAGCAGTTGGGACGCCAACCTCAACCACTGGATCACGAGTACCTATTGGCGGGGGGCCGGTTATGGAGCGTACCTCCAGATCGCTGGCACTTCCCAGGCTGCCCCCCATGTGGCCGGCCTGGCTGCCCTCATCTGGTCCGTCAGCCCTTCCCTGAGCAACGACCAGGTGGAGCAGATCATTGAGGAAACGGCGGTGGACCTGGGAGTTCCAGGACGGGATGACGTCTTCGGCTACGGGCGGATTGATGCCTACAGAGCCCTTGCCAGAGCTTCGTATGGAGCTTCCGCTGCTGAGCCGGGGATGGCTGCGCCTCCCTTGCAATCTGCGGATGCCCTCGTTTCTCCCGCGCCTCGCGTGCCCGTCAGAGAAGAGTTCGAAGCCGGGGTGGTCTTGGTGAAGTTCAGGGCAAGGGTGAGCGAGAAAAGCATTTCATCCGTGCTGGGCAAGTACTCCGCCCGGGTCACCGGCCAGATTCCCGCCCTGGGGGTGCTGCACCTCAGCATACCAGAGGGAAGGGAGATAGACGTAAGCGAACAACTGAGCCAGGATCCGGCAGTAGAGTACGCCGAGCTCAACTACCTGGCCCATGCCTTCTGGGCGGATAGAAAACAAGCAGGTCAGTGACCACCTTTCTGTGGCTGGGGAACACTATCACCTGCTCAGAACAACACGCACCTCTTCGAGATGCCCGGCCGAGCCGAGAAGCTCGTTGCGGCTGGCAATGAACTTCGCGTACTCTTCCATGAAGACCTTGCCAATCGGTCGGAAATCGAACACCTCCGGGTGGTCACGGAAGTACTCGCGGTGAACCCGAGTCCAGACGAGCCGCCCGTCGGTGTCAATGTTGATCTTACAAACACCCCGCTTGGCGGCAGGCAAATACTGCTTGGGATCGACCCCCCTGGCACCCTTGAGCATGCCACCCGCAGCGTTGATCCGCTCGACTTCCTCCTGGGGAACGGAAGAGGACCCATGCATCACCAGGGGGAAGCCTGGGACGAGATCCCGGATGGCCTCTATAATCTCAAAGTGCAACGACTGGCTACCCGAGAACTTGAACGCGCCGTGGCTGGTCCCGATCGCGCACGCGAGGCTGTCGCAGCCGGTACGCTTGATGAACTCCGCGGCCTGCTCAGGGTCGGTCAGGTGCACCCGATCCTCGTCAACGCCGACGTCTTCCTCAACACCGCCCAACTGCCCCAGCTCGGCCTCGACGCTGATCCTCTTAGCGTGCGCGCGCTCGACCACGCGCTTCGTAATCACGATATTCTCCTCAAAGGGAAAGGAACTGGCATCAATCATAACCGAGGAGTAGAACCCAGATTCGATGCAATCGTAGCAGGTCTCCTCGTCACCGTGATCGAGATGCACCGCAAAAATGGCCTCCGGAAAGATCTTGTCAGCAGCGCAGATCATATCCTCGAGCAACTGCTTATCCGTGTAGGTACGGGCCCCTCTGGAAATCTGAACGATGAACGGAGCCTGGGACTGGATATTACCGCGGAAAAGCCCCATGATCTGCTCGGCATTGTTGATGTTATAGGCACCAATAGCGTACTTGCCATAAGCCTGCTCAAACAACTGTTTGGTTGTGACGATCATATCTCGCCTCCTATTCCTCCCACCAGACGTAGATCAGCGCGTTGCCCCCCTCCTCGTAGTACTCAACCTTTACCTCGTGGTTGCCAGTCGTGACCTTATGCTCACCGCAGTAAGCCACCCCATTCGTCGGGTGCCACTCATCCAACACCCGCTGTCCATCTACCCAGATGCGCGCGCCGTCGTCAATCATCGCACAGAAGCGGTAAGTGCCCTCCTCCAGGTACGCCGTCGTCGTCCAGCGGATGGAGAAGAAATCGCTATGCATCCCGGGCATAGGGCTGTCGGTGCCCCAGTCAGACCCGATCCAGGGGTCGTAACGGGTGGCGAACGGGGGATCCTGCAAGTCCACGTTATTGTAGAACTGGCCAAACCAGCCCGCGCCCGGGGCCGGTGTGGCAGTCGGCGTAGGAGTGGGAGTCGGCGTAGGAGTGGGAGTCGGCGTCGGCCCTGGGGTTGGCGTTGGCCCCGCCAACTGCTTCCACCAGAAGTATATGCGGGCGACCTGAATGCGGTCGTAGTACTCCACCTGAATGGTGTGATCGCCAGCCGCCAGGGTCCGATCCGCAGCGTAGAGGCGCAACCCGCCGTCTCGCCAGCCGTCGATGATGCGCTCTCCGTCCACGTAGACACGCACGCCATCATCAACCTTGGCGTAGAAACGGTAGCTGCCCTCGGCGAAGTTGAAGGTCCCGGCCCAACGCACAGAGAAGGAATTTGTAGGCATCCCACCCGCTGGCGGCCCCCAACCCCAGTTGAAGTTGATGCTTTCGTCATGGCGCGTCGTATAGGCCGACCCGGCTAGCGTGACGTTGTCGAAATACTCGCCGGACCAGGGGCCGGGGAACGAGGCCGGCAGCGATGGACGCGGCCGAGACGGTTGCCTGGTGGGGGATACGGGCGGCGCAGCACGGGGGATGGTGAGGCGCTGTCCTACGTAGATGTGGTTGAGATTGGCGATACCATTAGCACGGGCGATGGCCCACACATCCACCCCGTAGCGCAGCGCGATGCGCGTCAGCATCTCACCTGGTTGCACCACGTGGACGATGCCGGCTGGCTGCCCCGCCGGGACGACGAGCCGCTGACCGACATAGATGCGATTGGGGTTGGTGATACCATTGGCACGAGCGATGGTCCATATATCCACCCCATAGCGGCGCGCGATGCTATATAACGTCTCGCCCCGCTGGACAACGTGGACGGGGCAATCCTCACTCGGTGCCGCTGATGCCGGCACGACACCGACCAGAAGCACCAACACCGTGATCACCAGTACGATACGGCACCACTTCCTTTGCATTTCACACCTCCTGTTGTTTCTCGGTCGCGTGCCAGGCTCTGGGCTTGCAACTACATCTCCGAACTACGAAAGGATCTCAAGTGTGGCACAATCAGAGTATACAAGGCATGAGTGCTTTTGGCAAATGCCCGTTATTGGCAAATGCCCGTTAGTTGATTGTCACTGCATCTCACCCATCGCCCGCTCGACAAGTGGGACAAGCCCACCCGTCGTATCCAGGTCCAGGGCACGGGTGAACAGTCCCCGCGCTTTCTGATGCGCGCCCCGGATAGCCCACAGCAGGCCCAGGTGGTAATGGGCCGAAGCCAGCATCGGATCAAGAGAAATGGCCCGCAGGAGGCTATCCTGCGCAGTATCGTAATCCCCGACCTGAAGAGCAGCCCAGCCCCGCAGGTCGTGAGCGCCCGCGTCGTCGGGCGAGAGTTCGACCAGCCTTTCCGCGGCCTCGACGCCCCGCCCTTTAGCGGTGATATTGTGATCGAGGTAGAAGCGGGCCAGAATCCTCCACAAGGCAGGATCATCGGGTTGCAGATAGATGGCCTCCCGGAGCCAGATCTCCGCTGCCACGAAGCGCCCTCCGGCAACCCAGGTCTGGCCGATCTCCACACACGTGGCCGGGTTATCGGGATCCAGGTCGTAGGCCGTTTCGTACTCGGCGCGAGCAGAGGAAAAGTCGCCCAGCCGGTCGTAGTGCAACCCCAGGAAGGTGTGGGCCACAGCCGAATCGGGAGCCAGCGCGACGGCTCGCAGCAAGTGGGGCCGGGCCTCGCCCGGGCGACCCATCTGGTCGAGCGCATAGCCCAGGTAAGCGTGGGCGTCAGGATAATCGGGATTGTGCGAGAGAGCATGCTTGAACTGGCGCGCGGCCAGCGCCCACTCCTGCTCCTCGAAGAGAACCTGGCCCAGAAGCGCGCCAGCATAAGCGGGATCATCCGCTGTGCCCGGCTCCCCCATGGCCGCGAGCAGCCGGTCCGCCAGGTCGGTATGAGCAGCAAAGAGATGCTGGACGGCGACGGGACCATCACCGAGCAACAGCGCCCCCAGCCGTTCGTGGGCTATGGAGTCGGCGGAGTCAGCACGCAGTAGCGTCTCGTACTCCGCCCGCGCTGCGTCCCACTCCTGCAGTTCGACGTAGGCGCGAGCGAGGGCGTGGCGGGCGATGCTAGCATCGTCCGGGTTGGCGGGTGCGAGGGCCAGCAGCCATTGGGCGTGTTCGACGACGGCCGGCCAGTCGGCGCGGGCAGTGTGGGCCACGACCAATAGCCGCTCCAGGCTTATGGTGAGCGCAGCCGAACCATCGCCCCCCTCTGCACCCAGTCGTTCGGCCTTGGCAATGACGGCCAACGCATCCTCGGTGCGGCCCCAGTCCAGGTAGACCTGCGCCAGCCGGAGGTAGGGAGCCGGATCGCCGGGCCGCAGGCAAGCCGCCTCTCCGTAAGCAGCGACGGCGGCGGTGCGCTCGGCTCTGGCAGCGTGCTCATCCCCCTGGCGCAGGAGGTCGAGATACGGCGCACTTGTGGGACGCAGGATGAGAACGAGGGCCACGGCAAGAAGCGCCAAGGCCGGGAAGGTGATGAGCAGGCGGCGGTCAGGCTGACGGGTCACACAACCATTATAGCCCTGGACGGAGGAGAGGCAAGAGACGTTCCCTGGAAACGCCCCACCGGTAAGGTGGGGGGTGGTGAAATCGGTGCAGTAGCCCCAAGGGGAGTTGAACCCCTGTTTCCGGCTTGAGAGGCCGGCGTCCTAGACCACTAGACGATGGGGCCATGCGAGCCTCATTTTACCAGCCCCGCCCTGTTTTGTCAAACCACGCGCGAAGTGTTATACTTCGACAACGTGATTTCTCATTCAGAGGAGTGGAATGAGCAAGATAGAACAGATCGAGGTTTCGACCCAGGGCCGCCAGGCCTTCCATGACATCACCGCCGAGGTGCAGGCGGTCATCAGTCGCAGCAGGGTGCAGGATGGGATTTGCTTCCTCTTCTGCCCGCACACCACCGCAGGACTGACGCTCAACGAGAACTGGGACCCCGCCGTGCAGCACGACATTGGTGTGGGGCTCGACGTGATCTCTCCGCCACGGCCCGAGTATCGCCACAGCGAGGGGAACTCTCCCGCGCACCTCAAGTCTTCGCTCGTGGGCGCTGCCCAGTTCGCGCCCGTCGCCGGAGGCAAACTGGTGCTGGGCACCTGGCAGGGTATCTACCTGGCCGAGTTCGACGGCCCTCGCCGCCGCAAAGTTCTGGTCAAAGTAGTCGCAGGCTGAGGATGCAGATTGATCTGAGCAGGCTGGAGCATATCCTGCCCACGGTGCAGAAGCCGGGCCGCTACGTCGGCGGCGAGTACAACAGCATCGTCAAGGACTGGGAAGCCACGCTCACGCGCGTCTGCCTGGCCTTCCCCGACGTCTACGACCTGGGGATGTCCAACCTGGGGCTGGCGATCCTCTACGGCGTGCTCAATGCGCTGCCCGACGTGCTGGCCGAGCGGGCCTACATGCCGTGGGTGGACATGGCCGCGGCAATGCGGGAGGCGCACATCCCGCTCTACAGCCTGGAAAACAAACGGCCCCTGCCCGACTTCGACCTCATCGGCTTCAGCCTGCCCTACGAGCAACTCTACACCAACCTGCTGGAGATGCTCGACCTGGCGGGGCTGCCGCTTAAAGCCAGCGACCGGGACGAACAGCACCCGCTCATCATCGCTGGCGGCCACGCGACCTTCAACCCGGAGCCCGTCGCTGACTTTGTGGACGCTTTCGTGATCGGCGATGGAGAGGAGACAGTCGTCGACGTAGTGCGAGCCTATCAGGAGACCCGCGGAGACTCGCGGGAGGCCCAGTTGCGGGCACTGGCGCGCGTCTCCGGCATCTACGTGCCGCGCTTCTATGACGTGCGCTACAACGCCGATGGCACGGTCGCCGCTATCGAGCCTACCCCCCCCCACCCCCCCCCTCGTAAGGGGGGGGAGCAGACACCCCAGCCCTTATCTCCCCCCCTATGGGGGGGACAAAGGGGGGGGCTGCCCATCCTCAAGCGGGTCGTCCCCATCCTGCCCCCGCCGCCGACGCGGCTCATCATCCCCACAGTGGACGTGGCTCACAACCGGGCCGCGGTCGAGATCCAGCGCGGCTGCACCCGTGGCTGCCGCTTCTGCCACGCCGGGATGGCCATGCGGCCAGTGCGGGAGCGACCCGTAGAGGAGGTGCTGGAGGCAATTGAGGCCATCCTGCCCCAGACCGGCTTCGAGGAGGTTGGCCTGCTGTCACTTTCGTCATCCGATTACTCCGACATCGAGGACTTGGTGCGGGCTATCATCAAGCGGTTTGGCGATGCGCATCTCTCCATCTCGCTGCCCGCGCTGCGGGCCGACAGTTTCTCCGTCACACTGGCAGAGGCGATCGCGCGCGGGCGACGCACGGGGTTCACCTTCGCGCCGGAGGCGGCCACCGAGCGGCTGCGTGCCATCATCAACAAGCCTATCTCCACCGACCAGATGCTCAATGTGGCGCAGGAGGTGTTCGAGCGCGGCTGGCGCACAATCAAGTTGTATTTCATGATCGGGCTGCCGGGGGAGCGGGTGGATGATGTCCAGGCCATCGCCGGTCTGGCGCGGGCGGTGCGGGCAATGGGACGGAAAGTGCACGGGCGACGGGCACAGGTCAACGTCAGCGTGAACACGTTCGTGCCTAAGCCGCATACACCGTTTCAGTGGGTGGGACTGGAGCCAACCTCCTCTGTTCACGAGAAGCAGGCCCTCCTGCGACGTGAACTGCGCGGGCGGGGGCTGAAGTTGAACTACAGCGACCCCGAGGCGACGTTGCTCGAGGCCACGCTTGCGCGGGGCGACCGGCGGCTGGGGGCGGTGGTGCAGCGAGCCTGGGCACTGGGGGCTCGCTTTGACGCCTGGGACGAGCAGCGTGACTTCGGTGCCTGGATGCGGGCCTTCGCCGAGGCCGGGTTTGACCCCGGCTTCTATGCCTATCGCGAACGTCCACCCGACGAAACCTTCCCCTGGGAGGTCGTCAGTACGGGAGTGCACAAGAAATTCCTGCTGGAGGAGTACCGGCGCAGCCAGCGCGGGGAGATGCTGGCCGACTGCCGAGAGCAGTGTCACGGCTGCGGCATACTCGGTGCTTACGGTGACGGTTGGTCAGATGAGTGGCGCTGTCCACCCCCTCCAGAGAAACCAGGTTTTCCGGGAAAAAAGCCTGGTTTCTACCACACATTCAAACGAGGAGAAACAGACAATGACAGACCCACGAGTTGAGAAACTGGCCGAATGGCGCAACGTAATGGTAGTGACGTAATGAGGCTTCGTATTACATTCTCAAAGGGCGGGCCACTGACCTACACCTCGCACCTGGACCTGGCGCGGGCGTGGGAGCGGAGTCTGCGCCGCGCCGGGATACCCCTGGCCTACTCCGGCGGCTTCAACCCGCGGCCCAAACTGCAACTGGCAGCCGCCTTGCCGCTGGGGCACACCGGCGAAGCGGAGTGGCTGGACGTCTGGCTAGAGGAACCGATGCCTGTCAAGGACTTCGCCAGGGCATTGGTGCCGCTGTTGCCCGACGGGCTGGTGATTAGCCAGGTGCACCAGGTAAGGTTGAAAGAACCGGCGCTGCAAACACAGATCGCATCGGCGGAGTACCGCGTGACGGTCGAGTGGCATCCTGAGCTTGTCGAAGGATGGGATGAGCCGGTGGAACAGGTTGAGGCCCGCATCAAGCGGATGCTGGCGGCGGCGGAACTGCCGCACGAATGGCGCGGGCGGCGGTATGACCTGCGCCCGCTGATCGAGCGCCTGTGGCTGGAGCGACGTCCTGAGCTTGTCGAAGGGCAGGTGGGCGGGGGCGAAGTGGTGCTGGGGATGCAACTGGCGGCCCGCGCAGGGGCCACCGCCCGCCCCGAGGCGGTGCTGGATGTGCTGGGTATGGGGGAAGCCTTCGCCCGCTACCATCGGCGGCGGCTGACGGCCGCGGCTGGTTGACAAAACCAGGAGATTCGGTATAATGCTCTTCGGCGGCCGGGCCAGCAGGCGCGGCCCCCCATCGTGCATAAGGGAGGATGTACCGTGTATGCGGTTGTGAGATCAGGCGCACGACAGTACCGGGCCAGCGTGGGCGACGCGATCCTCGTCGAGCGGTTGCTTGCTGAGGCCGGCCAACAACTTGAGTTAGACGAGGTATTGCTGGTTGCTGACGGGGAGCGGGTCGAGATCGGCCGGCCCACCGTTAGCGGGGCCAAGGTGCTGGCGACGGTGGTCGCACAGGAGAAAGGTCCCAAGATTCGGATTTTCAAGTATCACCCCAAGAAACGATACCGCCTGCGCGCCGGTCACCGGCAGCGCTACACGCGGCTGCGGGTGGATGAGATTGTGATGTAGGAGGACGTGAGATGGCACACAAGAAGGGCGGCGGCGGCAGCCGCAATGGGCGCGACAGTCACTCCAAGCGTCTGGGCGTGAAGAAATACAGCGGCGAGGCCGTACGCGCGGGCAACATCATCGTGCGGCAGCGTGGAATGCGCATTAAGCCGGGCAGCAACGTGGGGATGGGCAAGGATTATACCCTCTTCGCCGTCGCCGATGGCTTCGTACGCTTTGAGCACACTCGAGGAGGCCGCAAGCGGGCAAGCGTATGCCCGACGCGGGCGTAGAAAGTAGCCATGAAGGAAAACATCCATCCCAAGTTCTATCCCCAAGCCCAGGTGATCTGTGCCTGCGGCAATACATGGACCGTGGGCTCTACGGTGCCGGTAGTCCGCACCGATATCTGCTCCAAGTGTCACCCCTTCTTCACTGGCGAGCAGCGCATCGTAGACTCCGGAGGACAGGTAGAGCGCTTCCTGAAAAAACTGGAGCGGCGCGACCGGATCATCGCCGAGGCAGAAAGACGCAAGACACGGCAAACCTCACCTGAACTCTCGGTCGCGGAACTGGAACTCAGTACCCGCGCCCAGAAGGTGCTGACCAGCGCGGGCATCAAGACCGTAGGCGATGTGTTGGCCAGGTTGGAGGAGGGAGACGAGACGCTGACCAACCTGAGTGGGTTTGGCCTCAAGTCGCTGGCGACGCTGAAGAAGCAGCTACGTGCTCGCGGGTTCGTCTTGCCAGGAGACGAGGTACCGGAAGAGGCCGACGAAGCGGAAGAGGCTGGCGAAACGGTAGGCTAGGAGGCAGTAGGGTATCCATAGGGGCAGATGTGCGCATCTGCCCCCGTTTTTGTTGTGGAGGGGCATCGCATGTACAACAGACCTGGCAGCGGGTGGATCGAGGTGATCTGCGGGAGCATGTTCTCCGGCAAAACGGAGGAATTGATCCGCCGCGTGCGCCGTGCCCAGATCGCCCGCCAGAAGGTGCAGGTCTTCAAGCCCGCGATAGACACGCGCTACACCGACCAGGAAGTGACCTCCCACAATGGGATGCAGGTCGAAGCGGTACTGGTAGAGAACATGGTGCAATTGCGGGCGCTGATTGATCCGGACACCACGGTCGTGGCGCTGGACGAGGCGCAGTTCTTCAACGACGACGTGGTGGCACTGTGTGATAACCTGGCCAACCAGGGGGTGCGGGTCATCGTCGCTGGGCTGGATATGGACTTCCGAGGGGAGCCCTTCGGTCCGATGCCCACGCTGATGGCGCAGGCAGAGCGGGTGAACAAGCTCCAGGCCATCTGCGTGGTGTGCGGAGGACCAGCCAGCCGTACGCAGCGATTGATCAACGGCCAACCCGCCGCCTACGACGATCCGGTTATTCTGGTAGGAGCCAGCGAGGTGTACGAGGCACGCTGTCGTGGCTGTCACGTAGTTCCAAACCCCAACGATGATAACGGCCTTAAAGGGAAGGGAAGTGAAGAGCAATGAAAGTCCCCGCTGAGATTGAGAGGGTATTGCTGGACGAGGAGACAATCGCCGCGCGGGTGTGCGAACTGGCAGCCCACATCAGCACCGACTACGCCGATGCCAAAGACGTGGTGCTGGTTGGAGTGCTAAAGGGAGCCTTTATCTTCATGGCCGACCTGGCCCGCCATCTGATGGTACCCCATCACGTGGACTTCATCGCCCTCTCCAGTTACCACCGGGGCGCGGTCAGCACGGGGGCGGTGCGGCTGATTATGGACACGCGGGCCAGCGTCACCGGTCGCCACGTGCTCGTCGTCGAGGACATCGTAGATACAGGATACACGCTGGAGTACCTGCTGCGGACCTTCCACGCCCGCCATCCGGCCTCGCTGCGCGCATGTGTTCTCCTCAGCAAGCCGGAACGCCGCCAGGTCGAGGTGTCGGTGGATTACCTGGGCTTTGAGATACCCGACGCGTGGGTGGTAGGGTACGGGCTGGACTACGCCGACCGCTTCCGCACGCTGCCGTACATCGGGATACTGAAGCGGGAAGTGTACAAGGGTGACCAAGGCGACAAAGTGGCGAGAGGCGGGGGAGTAGAGGAGAAGAGGAAAAATGGGGCTACGGGATGACGTCGCCAAGATACTGATTCCAGAGCAAAAACTGCAGTCGCGGGTGACGGAACTCGGGCAGGCAATCAACGCCACGTATACCGACGCTGACCGGCCGCTCCTGGTTTGCGTGCTCAAGGGCGCGTTTATGTTCCTGGCCGACCTGACCCGCCATCTGGAGATGCGGCACGAAGTGGACTTTATGGAGATCTCCTCCTACGGCGCAGGGACGGTGAGCAGTGGTGTGGTACGCATCCTCCTGGACCTGGAGCAGAACATCGCGGGGCGGCACGTGCTGATCGTGGAGGACATCATAGACTCGGGCCGCACACTGGACTACATCACGCGCAACCTGCAGACGCGGAGACCGGCCAGCCTGCGAGTATGCACGCTCTTGAGCAAGCCATCACGGCGTGAGATTGACGTGCCGTTGGACTTCGTGGGCTTCGAGATACCGAACGAGTTCGTGATAGGGTACGGTTTGGACTTCGCCGAGGAATACAGGAACTTGCCGTTTATCGGGGTGTTGGAGGAGGAAGTGTATCAGGATACTGGATCTACGCCTGCCGCCGAAACTGGCTGATGTAGAGTTCGTAGTACAGGCCCCGCGCAGACAGCAGTTCCTCGTGCGTGCCCCGCTCGACGATGCGGCCCCGCTCAAGCACCAGCACCTGATCGGCGTTGCATATCGTGCTCAACCGATGGGCAATCACAAAGGACGTGCGCCCCTTGAGCAGCTCGTCCAGGGCTTGCTGGATCAGTCGTTCAGTGCGCGTATCCACGCTGGAAGTGGCCTCGTCAAGGATCAGGATGCGCGGGTCGGCCAGCACTGCGCGGGCGATGGCGATCAGTTGCCGCTGTCCCTGGCTCAGATTGTGCCCCCGCTCGCCTAATTCGGTCTGGTAGGCCTCCGGCAACCGCGTGATGAATTGGTCGGCGTTGGCCAGGCGCGCCGCTTCTATGACTTCCTCATCGCTGGCGTCCAGCCGCCCGTAGCGGATGTTCTCCATCATCGTGCCGGAGAAGAGGAATGTATCCTGCAGGACGATCCCCATCTGCCGCCGCAGGCTCTCGCGGGTCACCTGCCGCACGTCGTGGCCGTCTATCCGTATCGCGCCCTGATCCTGGCCTACATCGTAGAAGCGAGTCAACAGGCTGACGAGTGTCGTCTTGCCCACGCCAGTCGGCCCGACCAACGCCACCGTCTGCCCTGGCTCGGCCGTCAGGCAGATGTCTTGCAACACCGACTCCCCCCCCTCTTTCCCCCCCGCTTGCGGGGGGGATGAAAGGGGGGCGTAAGCAAAGGTGACGTGATCGAACTCGACCCGCCCCTGAATGGGCGGCAGGTCCACGGCGTCGGGCGCGTCCGTGACCTCCGGCTGGGTGTCGAGAAGTTCGAAGATGCGCTCAGCGCCGGCCAACGCCGACTGGAGTTGCGCGTAGAGATTGGCGATGCCCCGGATAGGCTCGTAGAAGCGACGCACGTAGATCAGGAAAGAGACGACTACTCCCACAGTGGCCAGCGGTGGGTCGAAGTTGAGCGCCAGGTAGCCGCCATAGCCAGCCACGATGGCCAGCGCGACGGTGCTGAGCACGTCGATGGTCGGGGAGAAGGCGGAAAGGATGGATTGGGCCTGGACGTTGGCGTCGCGGTTGGCAGCGTTGACCACCTCGAACTCGGCCACGTTTTCCCCTTCGCGAGCGAAAGCCTGCACCTCGCGCACGGCGGCGATGTTCTCCTGCAGCTCGGCACTCACTTCGCCGATGGTCTGGCGGGTACGACGGAAAGCGGATCGCGCTCGCCGGGAGAAGACAGTCGTGGTCAGGATCATCACCGGCAGGATGGTGAAACTGGCCAATGCCAGCCGCCAGTTGAGTACGAGCATAGAGACGACGATACCGATCACCGAGAGGCTCATACTCGCCAGCCGCACGACCCCACCGCTGAAGACCTGGTTGATGACCTGGGTGTCGTTGACCAGGCGGGACATCAGGTCCCCGGCCTCGTGTTGGTCGAAGAACTTGAGCGAGAGAATCTGGATGCGCTCGAAGATTTGCGTGCGCATATAGAGCAGCACCTGCTGCCCGGCCAGCGTCATCAGGTAGAACTGCCCGGCGGTGGCGGCCCAGTTCAGCAAGTAGGCGCCGAGCAGCAGGAGCATCGTCACGGTCAAGCCAGTGGTCCGGCTGGCATCCGGCGGCCCTTCGACGGGGCTCAGGACAAGCAGGAGCCATTCCAGCCAGCCCGGGCGGGGCTGTTCGCCAGGCGCGATGAATTGATCCACCGCGACGCCGATCAGGTAGGGGGCCGCCAGCCGCAGCAGCGTGCTGACGACGACCAGCAGGGCCACCACCGTCAGCAGGCCCCGGAACGGACGGAAATATCCCACCAGACGACGCAGGGCTTTGCCCACCCCTACGGGTTTGGCCGTCTCCTGGGCCAGGCCACGCATGTGTCTACCGCCGAACATCATAGCGTAGCCTCCTCACGCACCACGTCTCCCGAGGTCTCCTCCAGGCCACCCCCCAATTGCGAATAGTAAATCTCCGCATAGATGGGGCTCTCACGCAACAATTCCTCGTGTGTGCCCTGCGCCACGATTTCACCCCGCTCCAGCACCAGGATCTGATCCGCGTTGAGCACCGTGGCGATGCGCTGGGCGATGACGAAACTGGTGCGGCCCTCCATCAGCCGCTCCAGTGCCCGCTGGATGCGGTACTCCGTCTCATAATCCACGCTGGAGGTCGCGTCGTCCAGGATGAGGATGCGCGGGTCAAGCAGCAACGCCCGGGCGATGGCGATGCGCTGCTTCTGTCCGCCGGAGAGTGTGACTCCCCGTTCCCCCACCACCGCCCCGTACTGTTCTGGAAGGCTCATAATGAAGTCGTGCGCCTCGGCTGCCTCGGCGGCAACGACGATATCCTCCAACGAGGCCTCGGGCCGGCCGAAAGCGATATTCTCGCGGATCGTGCCGGAGAAGAGCGTCGTCTCCTGAAGCACGATGCCGATTTGCCGGCGCAAGGAGTCCAGCGTCACGTCACGCACATCTTGACCATCAATAGTCACTCGTCCATCGGTCACGTCGTAGAAGCGCGGGATGAGGTTGATGATGGTGGACTTGCCGGAGCCGGTCGCGCCGAGCAGCGCCACCGCCTGGCCCGGCTCGGCTGTGAAACTGACATCCTTGAGCACCGGCTCGCCCCCGCTGAAGTAGCGGAAATTGACCTGCTCGAAAACCACCTTTCCCTGGAGTAGGGGGAGTTCGACCGCATCCGGCTTTTCGACCACCTCGGACCGGGCGTCGAGGATCTCGAAGACGCGCTCGGCCGAGGCCCCCGCCTGCGAGACCATTGCCATGATCATCCCCAGCATCAACATGGGGAAAAAGGCCATCATCATGTAGTTGGCGAAGGCGACCAGCCGGCCTGCGCTCAGGTGCCCGGCGATGGCCTGATAGCCGCCAAGCCAGTAGACGGACAAAAGCGACAGGTTGGCGATGAGAAAGATGAGAGGAATGGCCGTCGCCATCAGCCGCCCGACGACCAGGTTGAGGTCGAACAGGTTCCGGTTGGCCTGGGCGTAACGATGGGCCTCGTAGGGCTCACGGGCGAAGGCTTTGACGACGCGCACGCCGACCAGGTTCTCCTGCAACACGGTGTTGAGATCGGCCAGCCGCCGCTGAATCTGCATAAACAGCGGCCGCGCCTTGCTGGCGAAAAAAGCGAAAATGCCGAAAGTAAGCGGCACCAGCACGAGCATGATGAGTGCCAGTTGCCAGTCGGTGGCGAACAGCAGCGCGATGCTGCCGACCATCATCAGGATGGCGCTGAGGAGTTGGATGAAACCCATCCCGACAAACATGCGCACCATCTCGACGTCGGACGTGGCGCGGGTGAGGAGTTGACCGGTCTGGGCGCGGTCGTGGTAACTGAAGGACAGAGACTGGATCTTGGCGTAGAGTTGATTGCGCAGGTCGTAGGCCACGCCCTGGGCGGTGCGGGCGGAGAGCACTCCCTGCAAGAAAGAAAAGACGGATCCGGCGATGGCCATGCCCACCATCCCTACTGCTGCCCATAAGACGACGTCCATCCGCTCGACGGCGATGCCGTTATCAATGATCGTCTGGGTCAGACGCGGGATGACCAGGCGGGTGACGCTGGCGATGATCAGGCTCAGGAAGGTGCTGACAGCCAAAAGCAAATAACGCTTGAGGTAACCCAGCGCGCGCCAGAGATACTTCACGATGACTGTCTCCACCTCGGGCCGGCAATACCGTCCAGCAGTAGATCCACCGTCGCATCAAGTACTTCCTGAAGCGGGGCGGGGCGGGAGCCATGATGCCATGTCATCACCTGCTGGAAAAACAGGGCGCGGATCACGCTGCCCAGGTAGATGGGATCCAGGTCAGCCCGGACCTCGCCGGCGGCCTGAGCCTGGCGCACCTGCTCGGCGAGCAGGTTGGTCAGCGTGTGCACCGGGTGGACGCCCGGGTGGTGCATCGTGGCCGCGAAGAGGCACCGCGTCAGTACGGGATCGGATAGAGGATCCTTGGCCACCAGGCACAGCGCCAGTTTGATGCGCGCGACGGGGCTGACAGGCGCGCCTTGCTCTGGCAGAAGCGCCTCCTCCAATTGCTGCAGTCGCCACTCGGCCAGGACCGGCAGGATCGCCTCCTTCGTCTCGAAGTAGTTAAAAAAGGTGCTCTTGGCAACGTCGGCTGCCTCAGCGATCTTCTCGACGGTGGCGGCGTTGTACCCGTGCTCGCGGAACAGCCGCAGCGCGGCCTCCATCAGCCGCTGGCGAGTCTCCTGTTTCTTGCGCTCGCGTCGTGAGATGTTCCTGTCCATCGTTCTATTGGTGACCACAGGACAAAAATGACCCTGGTCATATTGTACACGATGGGGAGAGATTGTCAAGTCGCAGGCCGGCGTGACAGCCGCTCCAGCGCCCAGGCGGCGTGCTCGGCTACCAGCGGTTCGGGGTCAGAGAGGGCGCGTTCCAGCGCGGTGATAGCGGCCGGGTCGCCCAGATTGCCCAGCGCGACGGCGGCGTTGCGTGCCAACCCTGCTCGCCTGGCCCGCCACAAGGGGGTGTCGCGGAAACGGGCGCGGAAGCCGTCGTCATCAAGCGCCAGCAACTCGACCAGGTCGGGGGCGATCTGACCAGATCGGGGCGCGAAGACGGGCTCGCGGGCGGGGCGGGCGAAGCGCAGGTTCCAGGGACAGACCTCCTGGCATACATCGCAGCCGAAGACCCGATCACCCAGCAACGGGCGGAGATCTGCCGGGATGGGGCCTCGCTGTTCGATGGTGAGGTAGGAGAGGCAGCGCCGGGCGTCGAGGATGCGGGGAGCGACCAGAGCGCCGGTAGGGCAGGCGTCGAGGCAGGCGGTGCAGTCGCCGCAGCGGTCGGCGGCAAAGGGGGGATCGGGCTCCAGTTCGAGGTCGAGAAGCAGTTCGCCCAGGAAGAGGTACGAGCCCAGGTGCGGGTTGACAAGGCAGGTGTTCTTGCCAATCCAGCCCAGCCCGGCCCGCTGGGCCAGTTCTCGCTCCAGCAGCGGCCCCGTGTCCACGTAGACGCGGTGTGTCAGCGGTTGCCCCACCCGATCCGCGATCCAGCCGGCAAGCGTGCGCAGCCTTTCCGCCAACACGGCGTGGTAATCGGTTCCCCAGGCGTAACAGGACACGCGACCGCGCAGCCCTTCGGTCGGCGGTGGCTCCCCGTTGTAGTAGTTCATCCCCACGACGACGATGGAGCGGGCCTCGGGCATGACGCGGCGAGGATCGGCCCGCTTCTGGAGACTGTCGGGCCGGGCCAGGTAGAACATCTCGCCGTGGTGGTGCTGTGCCAGCCAGTGGGTGTAGAAAGCGAAACGGGCGCTAGGGGCCGGATGGGTCACACCCACCAGGTCGAAGCCCATCCGCTGCGCTTGTTCCTTGATCTGCTCGGTCAATTCCATATACGCAACACGTTTCACGCATCACCCAACACGCGCTTCAAGAACTGCCCCGTGTAACTGCCCTCCACCTGTGCCACCTGCTCCGGCACGCCCTCGGCCACGATCTCGCCCCCGGCGTCCCCTCCCTCCGGCCCCAGGTCAATGATCCAGTCGGCCACCTTGATGATGTCGGGGTGGTGCTCAATGATAACCACGGTGTTACCCGCGTCCACCAGCCGGTTGAGCACTCCGACGAGTTTGTCCACGTCGGCGGCGTGCAGCCCCACGCTGGGCTCATCGAGCACGTAGAGGGTACGACCAGTGGCTCTCTTGGAGAGTTCCCGCGAGAGTTTCACCCGCTGCGCCTCACCGCCCGAAAGCGTCGGCGCGGGCTGTCCCAGCCGGATGTACCCCAGCCCCACGTCCTGCAAGGTCTGGAGTTTGGCCTGGACGCGGGGGATATGGGCGAAGAATTCCATCGCTTCGTCCACCGTCATGTCGAGCACCTCGGCGATGGTCTTCCCCTTGTAGCGCACCTGCAGCGTCTCCCGGTTGTACCGCCGGCCGTGACAGACGTCGCAGGGGACGTAGATGTCGGGCAGGAACTGCATCGCGATGCGCAACATCCCGTGCCCCTGGCAGGCCTCGCAGCGGCCCCCCTTGACGTTGAACGAGAAACGGCCCGGCTTATAGCCGCGAATCTTCGACTCCGGCAACGAGGCAAACAGTTCGCGGATGGGGGTGAAGATGTTGGTGTAGGTGGCCGGGTTGGAACGCGGCGTGCGCCCGATGGGCGATTGGTCAATGTTGATCACCTTGTCAATCTGCTCGACCCCCTCGATACCTTCGTGCTCGCCAGCCCGTACCCGTGAGCAGTGGAGCACCTGCGCCAACCGCCGGTACAGGATCTCGACCAGCAGCGTGGACTTGCCAGAGCCGGAGACGCCGGTGATGCAGACCAATTTCCCCAGCGGGATGGTCACGTCAATGCTCTTCAGATTGTGCTCGCGGGCTCCCCGGATGACCAGTGCGCCACCGTTTCCCTGGCGGCGCTGCGCCGGCACCGGGATGCACCTGCGTCCAGAGAGATACGCTCCGGTCAGGCTCCCCGGGCAGGCGATTACGTCCTCGACCGTGCCCGCGACGATCACCTCCCCCCCGTGCTCGCCAGCCCCCGGCCCCAGGTCCACAATCCAGTCAGCGGCGCGGATGGTCGCCTCATCGTGTTCGACCACGAGCAGCGTGTTGCCCAGGTCGCGCATCTCCTTCAACGTGCGGATGAGGCGCGCCTGGTCGCGCTGGTGCAGGCCGATGCTGGGCTCGTCCAGCACGTAGAGCACCCCCATCAGTTGCGACCCGATCTGCGTCGCCAGCCGGATGCGCTGCGCCTCGCCGCCGGCCAGCGTGACGGCGGTCCTGTCCAGCGTCAGGTAGTCCAGTCCCACGTTGACCATAAACTGCAACCGGGCGCGAACCTCCTTGAGGATGCGCCTGGCGATAGCCTGGTCCCTCTCGCTCAAGGATAACTCACCAATCCACCCCAGCAGCCTGGTGACCGGCCAGCTGGTGATCTCGCTGATCGGCTTGTCCGCCACCGTGACCGCCAATGCCTCCGGACGCAGCCGTGCGCCCTTACAGACCGGACAGGGCCGGCGGGTCATAAACTCCTCGATCTTGCCCCGGACGTAGTCGGAGTTCGTCTCCCGGTAGCGGCGCTGCAGGTTGGGGATGACACCCTCGAAGCGGGCGAGGTACTCGCTGCGCCGCCCGTCCCGCGTGACGTAGTGGACGCTGACGCGCTCGTCGCCGCTGCCGTACAGGATGACGTCCTGCTGGGCGTGGTTCAACTTGCGCCAGCCCACGCTGGCGGGGATGCCGAAGTGGTCGCAGGCCGCCTTGAGCAGTTGCCAGTAGTAGCCCTCCTGGGACTGCACGTTCCAGGCCCGGATCGCACCCTCCTCAATGCTCTGGTCGGGGTTGGGCACGATCAGCCCAGGGTCGAGTTCCATCCGCGTCCCCAGTCCCTGGCACTCGGGGCAGGCCCCGTGGGGACTGTTGAAGGAGAAGGTGCGCGGCTCAAGTTCCGGCAAACTGATGCCGCAAACCGGGCAGGCCAGGTGCTCCGAGTAGAGCACATCCTGCGCTGGTTCGACCGAGACGGTGTTGACGATCACCACCCCGTCGCCCAGTTGTAACGCGGTCTCAACCGAATCGGCGAGGCGGGAGCGGAATCCGTCCCCTTCTTCTGCCGGGGCCGGTCTCCGACCGTGCCCCTCCGGGATAACCAGCCGGTCCACGACCGCCTCAATCGTATGCATCTTGTAACGGTCGAGTTCGATCTCCTCGTCCACGTCGCGCCCGCGGCCATCCACCCGCACGCGCACGAAGCCCGCCTTGCGCACGTCCTCGAAGACCGCCTGGTGGTGCCCTTTGCGGTCCTTGACCAGCGGCGCCAGAACCTGGAAGCGGGTGCCGGGCGGCATCTTCAGCACCGCGTCCACGATCTGCTGGGCGGACTGCCTGGTGACCTGGCGGCCGCACTGCGGGCAATGGGGCACGCCGATGCGGGCATAGAGCAGCCGCAGGTAGTCGTAAATCTCGGTGACGGTGCCGACGGTCGAGCGGGGGTTGCGCGAGCCCCCCCGCTGGTCAATGGAGATAGCCGGGGACAGCCCCTCGATCTGATCCACGTCCGGCTTCTCCATCTGGCCCAGGAACTGGCGCGCGTAGGCCGACAGACTCTCGACGTACCGTCGCTGCCCCTCGGCGTAGATGGTGTCGAAGGCCAGCGACGACTTGCCCGACCCCGAGATGCCGGTGATGACCACCATCTTGTTGCGCGGAATCTCGACGGTGATATTCTTCAGGTTGTGCTCTCGTGCCCCCCGCACGATGATTTTGTCTTGGGCCATCTTTCACCTATACGTTATAGAACATACGTTCTCAATTGTAACATCTTTGCCGTACTTCGTCAAGGTGAAAAGATATTGTAGCAGGTTTTGCGGATTGGGCAAAGCCAACGACCAACTTCACTACCGGACAGTTTTATGGATGCGCCAACTCGTTGGCGTCTTGGGATTGCTCGCCACCCTCGTCCCGAGGGCGTCTTATGTTGAGTGTCGCCTTGCATGGGCCGCCGTCGTGGGGCGCGCTGCGGCGGTTGGAGCAACGCTTGAAAGCCGGGAGGACGTGATGGGCACCTACGGACTGCAAGAGGTCATCCGGCGCTGGGAGCGGGGCAAACTGACCACGGAGCAGGCCATCGGTCAGATCCTGCTCCTGATACTGGAACTGGAATGGCAGGTGCAGGAGTTGGAGCGGCAATTCCAGAGCAGCCGCGGCACTTTTCCTCCTGGCAGATTGTGTGTATAATCACCACTCGGAGGTGGGTGGTCTCCCTCTTGCGAATAGAATAAGCACATTGTCAGGAGAATGCTATGAATGTCAAATTGACTCTGACGACTCCTCTGTGGACAGCCGATGCCACCAAGAAAGCCCGCCACGTGGAAGGAACAGGACTGGTCGGCAGCCTCCGCTGGTGGTACGAAGCCCTGATCCGGGGCCTGGGAGGCTGGGCCTGCGACCCCACCGAAGGGCACTGCGAACTGAAGGTGGAAGAGTTCACCAGACGGCGCCGGTGTGGATGTGAACACGCTGGCGTCGGCCGTCTATGCCCCGCCTGCGAACGGCAGGCTCTGGCCGAGTGTGGCCTCTGCCCCGCCTGCCAGGTCTTCGGTGCCACCGGCTGGGCCAAGACGTTCACGATAGCCACCGGCGATGGCACAGGTGAGGGATACCCCCCGACGGGGCAGGGGCGCGTGGAGACCACCGGAAACCGCTTGAATCAGAAGAAGAAGCAGCCTTCCGCCTGGTATTTCCCCAGGGGCCGCCCTGGCCCTCTGAGCCTGACCCTTCTCCCTCGGCGCCCCAACGACGGCGAGACTGTCCCTCTCCTCCTGGGCCTTCTGGAATTCATCCACCGCAACGCTGCCCTGGGGGCCAGGACCAACCTGGGATACGGCCTGTTCGAATGGGAGGAGCGGCCAGCGAACCTGCCCTCCGCCGAGACGTTCGCTGCGCTGGTGGCGCGCCGGGCCGGGATAGGGCGGCGAGGAGGCACCGGACGCTGGCCCGACCTGCGGGAGATGTTCTTCGCCGAGGTGCACCTGGGCGAGTCCTGGGAACCGGCGGACTTTGTGAACTTCAAGTACGACCTGCGAGCGGCCTTCCGCGATGGGCGGACCATCCAGCGTCTGCTCCCCAACACTCATCAGCGGCGGCAACTGCGCCATTTCCTGCTGGGTACCGTCAGGGATGATCCTAACCAGGCCAGCAAGATCAAGATGGCCCTGCTCCCCGACCGCCGCACGCTCCGGGTCTGGGGCTGGGTGCCGGAGGACTTGACGAAGGAGGCGACCGGGAAGATGAGCCGGAAGGCAGTGATGGATGTCCTCGGCCGGGAGATCGCACGACAGGGAGCCCTCACCCGCTGGCGAGAATTCGATTCAGGGCGGGATACGGCGAACCGTTTCACCGACAGCACAGCCTACCTGCGCAGCCTGATGGAGGAATGACGATGGATGATGAACTGTACGAATAGGCGGGAGGTGTAAGCGCAGCAATGCGTTCAGCCAATGATGGAGGAATGACGATGGACGATGAACTGTACGAAGGCTACGAATGGCACGCCAACTTTGCATTGCAGCCGGGCAGTCTGGAGGACTTGCAGAACGCTGTGGAGGGCCGGGCCCGCTTCGCCCCCGTGCGTGACCTCTACGCCCGCCTGCAACTCCTGGCTCAGAGCGTGGAGAACACGAGATGGAACACCGACGCCAAATCGTACACCAAACGGGAGCACCGTCCAGGCGGCACAGTCGAAGTCCCCCTGACCTACCAGCGCCTGACCCTGACCCATCCCGATAGTCCTGATAGAACCCGTTATACCGCTTATGCCCATTCCCTGATGGGCGAATACGCCTCTCTCGGTTTCGCCACCCCCCGCCTGGACGAGGCCGATCTGGCCTGCCTGCCGGAGCACACTTTCTTCCTCCACGTTCCCTTCACGCTGGCCGCTCCCTACCTGAGCAAAGATGACGAACCCTTCTACGTCCACGAGAACCCGCTGCGCAAGGAATGGGTGCTCCGCGTGCCCTACGTCGCCGCTACCGGCTGGAAGGGCAGCCTGCGGGCAGCCCTGCGCCACGCCCGTCGTCTGGATGACGAAGACCCGCTCGTGGTACGCCTGTTGGGAAACCCCAAAGAGGAGAAGGAGCGCTTCCGGCGGGGACGGCTCTCCTTTTACCCCACCTTCTTCGACGCGCTGGAAGTGCAGGTGATCAACCCCCACTCGCGGGAGACCAGCGCCGGGAAACAGCCCATTCACATCGAGGGAGTGCCGCGTGAAGCCCAGGGCGACTTTGCCCTGCTCTACACTCCTATCGTCCCACAGAAGTCCGACGGCCCTTTCCCGGATTGGGACGAGGTTCTGGCCGACCTGGAGGCCACCGGCCAGGCGGCCTACACCCTGCTGGCGGAATTGGGCTTCGGGGCCAAGACGGCCAGCGGGATGGGACGCGCCGGCAAGGGAATCCGGGGTGCGTACCTGCTGATACACCACCGGCCCGGCACGACTCCGTCCGTCCCGGCAGAAGAGCGCGTGCCGGAGCATTTCGTCCCCGGAAATGACGAGTTCCTGGACGCGGACGGCAACTGGCCCTACTACGCGACCAAAGCGGAACTGGAGGCGCACGTCCCCGGTAAGGCAGCCCGCCACCGTTACAAGCGGCAACGCATGGTCTACCGCGAGTGGCTCAAGCGCAGGGAGCAGGAAGTAGCCGGGGAGAGGAAGGCTCCCCCGCCGCCGATGTTGCGTCTGTCCCTGGAGCGCCTGGCAGACCTGACCCGCCTGCGGGAGCGGGTGGAAGAGCAGACAGGAGGAGGCCGCAATGAGTGAGAACCTGCTGAAGCAAGCCCAGGAGTGGCGTGACCTGGTGTTGCTGGTCGAACTGGGCGGCTGGCTGCACGACCTGGGTAAACTGAGCAGCGGCTTTGTGCTCAGCAAGACCGATATCGCCTACAGCACGGCCGGCGAGGCCCAGATTCTTCTGCAGGCCGAGGAGGAAGAGGAAGAGGAAGCCCCGGCCAGCGAAGAAACCGAAAAAGCGGAGTGGTACCACGAAAAAGTCTTCACCTACGATGCAAACCACGTCACGCCCGACCTGCGAAAGGCTCTCCGGCGCCCCCTCACCGGGCCCAGCGGCTGGCTGGATCGGAAAGCCATCCTGGGCAGCGACCGGGTTGGGCTGGAGGCGCTGGTGGCCGAACACCACTGTCGGGAGAGAGATAAGAAAAAGAGACAAGAATGGTGGGATAGCCTAACCCATTTTCAGCACCTCCTCGTGCGGGCCGACGGCGACGACTCCGGCGAGGACGAGTACAACGCCGTCGGGCTCTTCCAGCGCGAGCCGGTGCAGGTCGCCACCGTCTTCGGGCGGGAGAAGGAATTGGCCTCCGGGGGGCTGGAGATGCTGGACGACTTACGGCTGGCCCTCTACCCGCTCCTGGCCAAGGTGCTGGCCGAACCGGGCGCTCCGGCGGCGAAGCGAGGCGAACTCTGGAAACTCCTCCGCAAGGCAATGTGCCACGGCCTGGGCAAGACCCAACGCGCCGCCAACGACGTGCGGTTGCACCAGCACGCCTGGGGTGTCGCCGCCCGCCTCAAAGCCTTCCTCCTGCGTGACCTATTAGACCGTCCCTCAAAGAAGCAGGATGGCACCTACGAGATCCGTAACAATTTCCGCCTCCTCACCGTCCGGTGGGATGCCTGGGCGACCATCACCCCCTTCGCCCGCCTCTCCGACGTCGTGGGGCGGGAGGTGATGCTGGCCCGCCTGCGAAAGACGCTGCGCCGCGCCGTCGAGGAGGAGTACGCCCTGGGCAACCGGGTCTACGAGGACGACGACGGCGTGCATTTCCTGGTGGCCGACCTGGGGGATCGTAGTAGCGACTCCAGTCGCTCTGACCAGGACTGGGGAGAGGAATTGAAGGCCCTGGTGCGGGAGATGGTCAATCGGGAGATGGGCGGGGAAGTGCAGCCGGTGGTGCGCCTCAGCCCGCCCACCGAACGAGTGACCGACCTGGTGGCCCATAATGACGCGGCCCGCCGGGAGGTGCCGTTGGTGGGAGATCCGGCCTGGGTTGAGGCGTGGGAGGGCTCCTCCAGCGGCGCGGTCTGCCCCGTCTGCCAGAGGCGGCCGTTGGTCGGCGAGCGGGACCTGTGCAAGTGGTGCGAGCGGTGGCGGGGCGAGGGCATCCGCGAGCGGCTGGCCCAGGAAGGCACCGTCTGGACCGGGGAGATCGCTGGCAAGGCCGGGCGCGTCGCACTGCTGGTGGCCCGCTTCGACCTGGAGCGCTGGCTGGACGGGACGATGCTGCACACACTGTTCATCACTTCGCCGCAGGACATCGCGCAGCGGCCGGAGCCGAGAAAAAGATACCCCGCCGATGCTTCCTGGTACACCTTGTTCATCACCTCGCCGCAGGATATCGCGCAGGGCCGGGAGGCAGAAGACGCCTCGACCTGGGACTGGGCCCACCTGCGCAGCCTGTTCCCGCACCTGGATGAGGGACGGGCTGAGGTTGAGCAACGGGAAGTGATAGAACGAACGGTCCAGGAAAAGAAGAAGCAGCAGAAACGGCTTCTCAAAGAGCGAGAGCGAGTTCAAGGTCACCGGCAATACATCGCGGACGACGACCGCATCCCACAGGAGCGTCAGGCTATCCTTCTGCAGCAGGACGACGACCGCCTGGCAGAGGTCGAAGAAGAACTGGAGGCTATCTCAAGTGACTTGGCAGGCCTGGAGCCAATTTTGGCCCGACCACTCTCACCTGCCGGGACGCTGGTGGGGCACTTGCAGAGCAAGCCCGGTCAGGAGAAGCGGGTGCAGGCACTGACCGCTGACTTGCGAATTCGCTACGATCTCGCCCCGGAGGATGCCTTCCTCCTCGCCCTGGCCCGCAAGAACCCCTCTGCCTCCCGCCTCCTCCGCGTCTGGCAGACGACACAGGAGTTCCTGAAGCAGCAGGCCAGGGGACTGGGAGGAATGGTCGAGGAGCAAAAGCGGGTAGTCTTCACCCTCCAGGGCAAGCCGCGCCCCGGCATCTACGAGGCCGAACTTCCCGCCCTGGGCCCCACCGAGGTCTTTGTCCGGCCCGACGGGAAGGCCCAGACTATCACCCGCCTGAGCGACGAGGACGCCCGTCGCCTGCGGCAGACGCGGCGCCTGCGCCTGGAAACCGGCGAGAGAGGCCGGAAGGTGACTGGCGTCGAGCCCGAAACGTACCGCCCCTTCCAGGTCATCACCGCCAGCCCCAACCTGCTCCTGGCGATGCTCCCGGCAGACACAGCCCTGGACGTCGCCAACGGCATGCGGGAGGCCTACGCCGAGGAGTTCGGCAAAGTCCAGGGACGCCTCCCCTTCCACGTCGGCCTCGTCTTTATGGACGCCCACTACCCCATGTTCGCCGCGCTCGACACCGCCCGCCGCCTGGCCGAGACCTTCGACCGGTTGGCCGAGAAGCCCATAGAGGCCACGCTGACCAACCTGGTAGGGGCGCGACCACCGCGCCTCTACGCCCTGACGCTCCACAGCGACCGCTTCGGCTCCTGTACCTGGCATGTCCCGGCCCGCCGGGGCGACGGTGAGACCGACTGGTACCACCCCTACTTCCTGGTGCGAGAGGGGGAGGGGTTGGAGGAGCGGGGGATGAGCCTGGTCGGTCCCGCAGGCCGTTGGGTTCACGTCTCCCAACTCCGGGCCGGCGACCGGCTGGCCCTCTGGCCCAACCTCTTCGACTTTCTCTTCCTGGACACGGTCAGCCGCCGCTTCGAGGCGCAGTGCCCCCCCTCGCTCCCCCCCAACCCTGGGGGGGAAGGACTCCCCTCCCCCAGAGTTGGGGGAGGGGCCGGGGGTGGGGGCGGCCCGGCGAGCGACCGCCGGCCCCATCCGCTGCTGGGCCGCCACCGCAGCCCTCGCCCCTACCTGCTCGACGGCGTAGCGCGGCTACAGGAGATATGGAAGGCCATCCGCGCCGTGCCGGAGATGTCGGAGACACGGCTGGAAGCGGCGACCAGCCTCCTGGCACAGAAGTGGAAGGCCTGGCAACTGGCCGGCGCCGACAGCCCGCAGCGGAGCGCAGCCTGGGAATCCTACCACTGGCTGGTGAAAAAAGTGGTGGCCCGCGACTTTGGCGGTTCGGAAACCATTGAGGAGGCCATCCTGGACGGCGTTTTCTTCGACGCGGTGGAACTTTACCGGCACATCCTGAAACAGTCCCTGTGAGCACGTGGATTTCAGGACAGTAACCGATCAATCCGGTGGATGCTTCCCGTCACACTGGAACTGCTGACTGCTAACCGCTCACTGCTATGATAGGAGGTGAAAAATGACCAGTCGTGAGATTTACAGACAGAAGACTTACTACGGTCTGGCGTTGGACCCCATCCACGTGGGGACAGGGGGCTACCGCCTGGGCCAGGTAGACCTGACGGTGCTGCGCGAGCCGGGCACCCACCTGCCCAAAATCCCCGGCTCCAGCCTGGCCGGCACCGCCCGCGCCTACACCGCTATGGCCACGGACCACTACCGCCGTGAGCAGAAATACGATGCGGACGAGCAGAAAATCAAGTACGTCAGTTGCGCCGGCAAGGGCGGGGCGGACGGCTCCGAACACTGTGGCGAGATGGACTGCCCCGTCTGCGTCACCTACGGCTTCACCATCGGCCCGCAGAACCGCAGTTTCCACGGCCTGGCCCAATTCTACGACGCCCAGGTGCTCTTCTTCCCCGTCCACAGCATGGTCGGGCCGGTGTGGACGACCGCGCCCGGCGTCCTGGCCGAGGCCGGATACGACCTGCCCCCGAACCTGGCGCTGAGCGGCCACCAGGTGCGCGTCGCGAAGGGGTTGGTGCACCAGCCGGGAGACAACCGCCGCTGGGGGCTCAACCTGGGCTGGCTCTTCCTCGACGTGACCGGCGATGACCTGCCGGTGGACGGTATCTGGCAGAAATTAAGCCTGCCAGACGCGCTCGGTGTGGCGAAGAAGCGGCTCGTGCTCGTCCCCGACGCCCTATTCAGCCTGGTGGTGGAAAACAACCTGGAGGTGCGCACCTCCGTCTCGATTGACCCGGCCACCGGCGCTGCTGAAGACAAGGCACTCTTCACCTACGAGGCGCTCCCCCGCAGCACCCTGCTCCGCTTCCAGGTCGTCTACCACAATCCACAACATTACGTCTTCCCGGCGAAGGGGGACGGGAAGGTGAATCCCACGCCTTTCCCCCCTGACCGAGGTTGCGGCTGGGTGGAGACCAACGTCGAGAAAGGGCTGCGGCTGATGGAACACCTGGGCGTGGGCGGCATGAACACGCGCGGCTTCGGCCGGATGCGGGTGCTCGGCCTGTCGCAGGAAGACGCCGAAGGAGGTGCGAAGTGAACGTGGAGACCAAATGTGCGCACTACGGCAGCCTCATCGTGGATCAGGCGACCGACCGGAAGAAAGTGGAGACAGTGACGCGCAACGCGCTGGGCGTCCTGCGCGAGGATGGCCTCTTCGCCTTCTACCTCTACCTGCAATACCGCAGTAAGGAAGGGGGCGGACTCGTGTGGAAGCAGGTCAAAGCCCTCTGGCAGGACTCGGCGGTCGGGCCGCTGATGAGCGGCGACGGCAATGACCAGCAGACCGACCGGGAGCAGGTCATCGCGCTGACGGGAGACCTGAACGACCTCCTGCTGGCCCGCGAGGTGGCCGAACGGGCGCTCGTCTACGCCCTCTATGGCCTGCGGGCGGGAGGGTGAGCGATGACCTGGGAAGCGTATACGCTAACTTACCAGGCGCAGTCCCCTGTGTCGCTGGGGGCCTATCGTTTCGGCTTCATCCAGCGCACCCGCTACTACGCCCCCGGCTGGACACTCTGGGGAGCCATCACCGCCCAACTGACCCGTGCCGCCCTCTCTCGGGCCACTGGTGACGACTATGAGACCATGGGCCGCTTCGTCGCCGCTAACCTCCCCACCTCCTACGCCTACGTCCTGGTAGACGGGGAGCCAGCCTGGCCCCACTACGATGAGCAAGGGCAACTCTGCTACGGCCCCCTCACCGCCGCCGAGTTCGAATCCCGCTTCGTCGCCTCCTACGGCCAGACGGCCGTCGCGCCGGGGACGCTGACCGCCCATACCGGCACGCTGCACGAGACGGAGATGTTGAGCGCCCGCGACCATCTGAGCGGTGAGCCGGTGCACTGGCAGGTCACCCTCTACGTGTGCCAACCCTGGCAGACTCCCTTCCCCCCCCAAGTTGGGGGGGACCGAGGG
>Ga0307438_1000245_pt1 | contig 43985 bp, 37 predicted proteins | sample SalMarWE160110MG_FD_202144 | JGI IMG/M metagenome (GOLD analysis project Ga0307438, IMG submission 202144) | Salt marsh sediment microbial communities from the Plum Island Ecosystem LTER, Massachusetts, United States - WE1603-110 | ecosystem: Environmental > Aquatic > Marine > Intertidal zone >... | reverse complement strand
TTTCCAGGGTGGCGTAGACGTAAAGGAAGTCCTCCCCAAAGGGACAGTCGAGGATGTGCGCAAAGAGGTTCGTTTGCGAATTGAGCAGATGGCCGTTGGTGGTGGTTACATCTTGTGCACGGCGCATAACTTTGGGAATGATATCCCCCTCGAAAACATGCTGGCCTTCTTTGAGGCTGGACACGAATTGGGATTTTATCCAATTGCTTAGAGATAACGATGATTAACGAATCTTTGCGCCAGGAAGTTCTAGAAACGGCCAGATCGCTTAAGAAATATGGAGTAATTTGGATGGCCGGGGGCACGGTGTGCGCACGCGACCCGGAGAGTAGTCGCGTCGTGGTTACCCCTAGTGGAATGGATTACGACGAGCTTACGCCCGCCGATATGATCGTCACCGATATGGATATGCGAGTGATCGATGGAAAGCATCGCCCTTCTGTAGCCATGAACCTGTGGACTGCGATCTTGCACGCGCGTCCCGACATCCACGCTGTTGTTCATACCCACTCTCCATACGCGACTGCATTTTCAGTAATCAATGAACCGATCCCCATTATTACGGAGACTCAGGCCGATTGGTTCGGGAAACCGATTCCTGTGACGCGCTATGCTCACATCGAGGATGCTCACTTTGTAACTGCGCCTGTGGAAGCCTTGGGCGATGGCTTTGCGGTGCTGCTTGGTCAGCATGGTCCGATCACGGTTGGAGAGACTCTGGCCCATGCGCTCGAGCGTGCGATTACCTTGGAAGAAGCGGCCAAGACCTATTCCATTGCTAACTCGCTCGGCCAGCCACTTATCTTTAGCGAGGCACAGGCCAAGCGTTCATTTGACTATTATCATAGTCGCTATGGACAACGCACCGACGTGACTAGTCAAGGAGAGTTAAATTGTTAGAAATAGATGTCGCCCTTATAGCCGTAGACGTTTCCGCGCCGGACGCAGAGAGTGTGATTCGTTTGCTCACAGATAAACTACACAAACACGGCGCAGTAGAGGCAGGCTATGGTGCAGCCACCCTCGAACGTGAGCAGAAGCATCCCACTGGTCTACCAACTAAGCCCTTTTGTATTGCCTTCCCACACGCCGACGCAGACGGCGTTAATCGTTCCGCTTTGGCGTTTGCATCTCTGCGCGAGCCTGTTTCCTTCAGGAACATGGCAGATCCCGACGAGGAACTGTCTGTAGGGTTGGTCTTCCTGCTGGCCAACAACAGCCCTGAAGAACAGGTACAGGCGTTACGTAATCTATCAATCGTATTTAGCCAACCTGAGAAACTGGTGGCAGTGCGAGCTTTATCCTCGCCGTCTGAGATCGCTCTGTGGCTCAAGCAGGAACTCGATCTGAGCTGATGTTGCAGTCGGCCTGGATGATTCTCAGGAAAGGAGGTTGCCTGGAAACAATAAATGAACTTGAACCGTTTTGCTCAAGCGTGGTTGACTATCTTGTTGTTTCGTTTGAGGAGAAAGGAGTGAGCCTATGAGCAGGTTAATTCTCGTCTCATGTGGTGCCGGGATCAACACCTCGACAATTGCTGAGGAGACGATCCAACAAAGAATGGAGGCAGAGGGCCTCGACGACGTCGTAGTCAAGCGCATCCTGGATGCCGATCTTAGTGGTTACCTCGACCGGCCAGAGCTTGTCCTCATCGTCTCAATGATGAGGCTCTACCGCGATGACATCACTGTGCCAATCGTAAAGGGGATGCCTTTCCTGATTGGCACGCGAGAAGAGAAAAACAAGCTTCTGGACGAAATCGTCAGCCTGATCGGAGGATAGGACTAGCTAATGTTGTTACTCGGTCTGTGGCCCGGTTGGCTGCAGGCTTGGGCTGTTGCTTATGACAGTCCGCGATATTCACTTACACAAGTCTCTTAAAGGAGGTTTAACAATAATGCAAGCAATCTCGACCGCTATAGCTTGGTTCCTTGGCCTGGGATCAACGGTGATGGTTCCCATCATCTTGATCATCCTGGGTCTTGTCTTTCGCGTCGGCTGGCAGAAGGCTGTCCGTGGAGGTGTTACGACAGGCATCGGTCTGGCTGGCCTCTTCCTGATCGTTGACCTGATCGTGGCAGCCTTGCAGCCTGCTATCCAGGCCCTGGCAAACCGGCTTGGCCTCGCGCTGAGCCTAATCGACGTGAACTGGGCAGACTGCGGAATCGCCTGGGGGTGGCCGGGTGTCGCCATGGTCATCGTCGGCATCATCGTCGTCAACGTCATCCTGGTGCTGCTAAAGCTCCAAAAGACCATCTGGACGGACATGTGGAGCTATTGGCACGGCTCGGCGATCGGTGGCATCATTTGGGGGCTTACCGGCAACATCACCCTTGGCGTAATCGGCGCGATCGTCTATCTCACGCTTGGGGCCTGGATGAGCGACCTGACCGCAAAGAAATACCAGGAATTCAACGAAATGCCGGGCATCGGTGTGCCTTGCGGCCCGACTGTAATGTCCAGCCTTTTCGCCATCCCGGTAGTTTGGGTGCTCGATAGGATTCCGGGCCTCAAAGACTGGGATGCTTCCCCAGAAGGCATCCGCAAGCGCTTCGGCGTGGTCGGCGAGCCCGCCATCCTGGGTTTGCTTCTGGGCAGCATCATCGGCATCGCCGCTGGCTACGGCGTCGCTGGGATCCTGGTGCTGGGTATGCAGGTGGGTACTATGATGCTCATCCTGCCCCGCATGGTTTCCATCATCGCCGAGGGCCTGATCCCCATCACCCAGTCGATCGTCCAGTTCATGCGCGAGCGCTTCAAGGATCGCGAGATCTACGTGGCTGTGGACTGCGCTGTGCTGTTGGGTCACCCCTCAGTGATGGCGTCTTCCATCATCATCTTCCCGCTCAGTGTTCTGCTGGCAGCGGCCCTGCCTGGGGTTGAGATGTTGCCCATCGCCAGCCTGGCCATCGTCCCCTTCATGGCTGGCGCGGTGGTTCCTTACACCAAAGGGAACGTGGTCAAGACCGTGATCGTGATCTTGCTCTTCTTGATCCCGTACATGTACTTCTCCACCATCACAGCCCCCGAACACACTGCCGCTTATGCTGCTATGGGGCAATTCACGGAGCAAATCGGAGCCGGTTCCATGCTCGCCAGTTGGGACATAGGCGGCGACCCGCTGGGCTGGCTGTTGCTCTCTATCTTCAAGCTGTTTGGTTTATCAGCACTGTAATAGGGTAAACCTACGACACACCACTCTCCCCCTGCCGTGGGCTGTCCTGCGGCAGGGGGAAAACTGAAACGATGACCTCAATCAGGGAACGGAGACCACGAGATGGCGAGGTATCATGTCCGAGTAGTCGGTGGCTGGTGTGGCAACCGGATTGTTATGGTCGCGGACTACCTGGCGGAATTATTCGCAGAAAAAGGCTACGATTGCCAGGTTACTCACCAAAGTATCTGGGAAACTTATTCCTTGCCGCCATCGGTTGACCTGATCCTCCAATTGATGCCCGCTTTTACCGAGGGGGAAGCGAGCTGTCCGGTCATCAATATCAAGCTCTTAATCCATGATCTGGATCATCCCCCAACAATCAATAAAATCCTGGATTTCCTACAACGGCAATTTGCTGCCCCGCCGGGCCGAGATTTGAGCGAAGGTGAGGTTACTGCCTCTCTAATGAGGACTTCGTGATGGCCCGACGAGTGTACCTGGATTACTGCGCCACCACGCCGGTGAATCCGGCTGTACGCACTGCGATGTTGCCCACGCTGGGCGAGGTTTTCGGGAACCCGTCAAGCCTTCACCAGGTGGGCCAGGAGGCTGCGCAACTCGTCGAACAGGCGCGCGCCCAGGTAGCGGAGGGAATTGGGGCTTGTCCAGAGGAAATCTGCTTTACCAGTGGAGCAACGGAGGCAGACAACCTGGCGTTGATTGGCGTCTTGCGCAATCATGATCCCCACCACAGCCACCTCATAACCAGCGCTATCGAGCATCATGCAATCTTACATACGGCCCAGGCGCTCGAAGGCGATGGCTATGCAGTGACCTATTTACCGGTGGATTCCAGTGGGCTGGTAGACCCTGAGGACGTTCGCCAGGCCATCAGACCCGAAACGGCTCTGATTTCGATTATGATGGTCAACAACGAAGTCGGGACGATCCAACAGATAGCTGAGATTGGGTGCATCGCCCACCAACACGGCATTCTCATGCACACTGATGCTGTTCAGGGCATGGGCTTGCTCGACGTTGGTGTGGATGATCTGGCGGTTGATCTGCTATCACTCTCGGCGCACAAGATTTATGGCCCCAAGGGGGTAGGGGCGCTGTACGTCCGTAAAGGCACGCCGTTGACGCCGATCACTTTTGGCGGCCCACAGGAATCAGCCTTGCGCACCGGGACGGAGAATGTCCCCGGCATTGTTGGTCTGAGCGCGGCTGTGAAACTGATCACTGAGCACAAGGCAGAAGAACGTGAGAGGCTAAGTGGGCTTCACCAGCGCCTGATTACGGGCTTGCAAGAGGCCATCCCAACCATGATCGTGAACGGTTCACCGACACGCTTTGCGCCCCACATCGCGTCTGTGAGTTTCCCAGGAGCGGATGGTGAGATGATGCTCTTCCGGTTGAATATGCAAGGGATTGCTGTCTCGATGGGGTCTGCTTGTACGGCGGAGGACATTGAGCCATCGCACGTGCTGATGGCTATGGGATTGCCTGTGTCGCAGATTGAGGGAACGCTGCGGTTGTCTATGGGCTATCCTACAACAAGTCATGACATTGATTATGTTTGTGAGGTTTTGCCCGTAGTGGTTGCACAGTGCCGTTAATTCGATGCTTTTGCCTTACCAGGCGTTTGCCCATAGAGGGCGTGAATAATGTCAGGTAGACACCTGAGAATTCTGAAAGCTATTTGGAGGTTCTTATGGACAACAAACTCGAACCAGCTTATCAAGCGATCTTGGACGGAGATTTGGAGACCGCCCAAGAGCAAATAAAAATCGCGGTAGATGCAGGAGTAGCCGCTGACAAGATTCTTAAGGAAGGCTTGATTCCCGCGATGGGTGAAGTGGGTAGGCTTTTTGAGCAGGGCGAGTACTTTGTACCCGAGATGTTGATCGCGGCTCGGGCAATGAAGGGGGGTTTGGAAATTCTGCGCCCTTTGTTGGTTGAAGCTGACGTTCAGCCAGCGGGCAAAATCGTCATCGGAACAGTACAGGGTGATCTGCACGACATTGGGAAGAATCTAGTGGGGATGATGCTTGAAGGGGCAGGCTTCGAGGTGATAGACCTGGGTACTGATGTGCCACCGGACAGGTTCGTGGAAGCAGCTCGAGAGGGCGCCGACCTGATCGGGATGTCGGCCCTGCTGACGACCACCATGACTAACATGCCCAGAGTCCTCGAAGCGCTTACTAAAGCCGGATTGCGCAACAAGACGAAAGTCATCATCGGTGGAGCCCCGGTGACGCAGGACTTTGCTGACCAGATAGGCATAGATGGGTATGCCGAGGACGCCAGCCAGGCTGTCAAAGTGGCCAAGGCGCTGTTGGAGCTGGACTGACTCTGAGGCGACTGACCTTACCATCCTAGACGAGACGAGACGAGATAAGGAGAGACGCATGAGTTGCAAGATACAAGTCGCCCTTGATGTGGTGGACGAGGATCGAGCTTTGGAAATCGCCCGGGCGGTCAGCCCCTGGGTAGACATCCTGGAAGCAGGCACTCCACTAATCAAGGCGGTTGGCCTGGGCGTCGTGAGTCAACTGCGCCAGGAGCACCCCGACAAGTTGATCCTGGCCGACATGAAGTCGACTGACGTAGGTGGCCTGGAAGCCGATCTGGCCTTCAGAGCCGGGGCTGACATCACCGTAGCTTTGGGCGTCGCCCCTTTAGCCACCTCCGAAGCGGTACAGCGAGAGGCCGAACGCTGGGGGCGACGCTGTCTGGTCGATCTCACCGGCGTGGCGGATCCCGTCTCCAGAGCCCAAGAGTTGCAGGAGATCGGGGTGGACCTGGTCCTGTACCATCGCAGCGTAGACGAGGAGACGACCAAAGGTGCTACCTGGAGCCCCGAGGTCTGTCAGGAGGTGGGCAAGCTCTGTCAGTTAGGTCTCGATGTGGGTATAGCCGGTGGCCTGAGTCTCTCCAATGTATCCCTCTTCTGCGACTTCCCTGTGTTTGCCCTGGTCTTCGGCCGGGCCATCACGGGTCAACCCGATCCGGCATCAGCGGCCAGAGAGATTTCCCAGAAGGTGGCCGAGCTATGGCCGGATTGACGAAGCTGATCTGGGTCTAGTGGTTACGGTGCGAATAGGTGCTTCCCTCCTGGCTGCGGATTTCGCTCGCTTGGGACAGGAGGTTCAGCGGGCCGAACGAGCGGGGGTTGATTCCTTTCACCTGGATATTATGGATGGCCACTACGTACCCAACCTGGCCTTGACCCCTCACCACATCGAGGCCCTACGGCCATACACCCACCTGCCGTTCAGCGTCCACTTGGAGGTTGAGGAGCCAGACTGGATCCTGAGGGCTTTCAACCCGCTGGGCGCTGAGATGGTCATTGTGCAGGCCGACACGTGCCCGCAACCGCTTAAGACCTTCGCTCTTATCCGCTCTCAAGATGCGAGAGTGGGCTTGGCCCTCAACCTCTCCCAGCCACTGGGCAGCATCCGAGACCTACTGACCGAGCTGGACCTGCTCCTTATTCTGGGGGTCCAGCCCGGCTTTGGAGGCCAACCGCTCCAGCCGCAGACAACGCCCAGAGTCGCCGCGGCCCGAGAACTTGTCGAGAAGGAGGACCTCGACCTGCCTATCGGCGTGGATGGCGGCATCGACCCGGCCAATGCAGGTGAACTGATCAAGGCTGGTGCCAGTCTCCTCATCGTCGGCACCGCTCTATTCCAGGCGGACGATATGGCGATGGCAGTGGAGGCCATCAAGGGAGCTGCTGAGTAGAATTATCTGATGTAGGGAGACAACGGAACAGATGACCTTAAGTGCAGCAAGGAAACGGGAGTTGCTCCGCCAGATGTACACCATCCGCGCCTTCGAGGAGCAGGCAGAGCAACTGTACGCGCTGGGCAAGATCCACGGTACGATGCACCTCTCCATCGGCATGGAGGCTTCATCCGTGGGATCTATGGCAACACTACGCCCCGATGACCTGGCCCTCCTCCACCATCGTGCCCACGGCCACTGCATTGCCAGGGGAGCTGACTTAAACCGCATGATGGCTGAGTTCATGGGCAAGGAGACCGGCTACTGTCGTGGGCGGGGCGGCTCGATGCACATCGCCGACGTCGAGGGGGGCAACCTGGGGGCCAATGGCGTCGTCGGCGGCGGCATCCCCATCGCGGTGGGCGTGGGGCTCAGCCTCAAGATGCAGAAGCGTGACCAGATCATCCTCTGCTTCTTCGGCGACGGCGCGGCCAACACCGGCCCCTTCCACGAGGCGCTGAATATGGCCGCCATCTGGACGCTCCCGGTGGTGTTCGTGTGCGAGAACAACCAGTACGCCATGTCCTTCTCGGTGAAGAAGGCCTTCGCCATCGAGCGCATCTCCGACCGGGCTGCCGCCTACGGCATGCCGGGCGTGACGGTGGATGGCAACGATTTGATGGCGGTGTACGAAGCGGTGAGCCAGGCGGTGAAACGGGCGCGGGAAGGAGAGGGGCCGTCGCTGATTGAGAATGTGACCTATCGCTGGCGCGGCCACTCCAAGAGCGACGCCAACCGCTACCGCACCCGCGAGGAGATCGAGGCCTGGAAGCAGAAATGCCCCATCAAGCGCTTCCGCGCCCATCTGATCGAGGAGGGGGTGCTGACCGAGGAAGAGACCGACCAGATTGAGCAGGAGGCCTATGCCGCGATTGACGCGGCCGTGGCCTTCGCCGAGGCCAGCCCGGAGCCCGCTCTCGAGACCATCGAGGAAGGGGTGTACGCCTGATGCGGGAACTGGGCTGCCTGATTGGTCATTTGTCATTGGTCATTGGTCATTCTCCAGGGATGTACGCCTGATGCGGGAACTGAGTTACGCGGAAGCGATTCGGGAGGCGCTGCGGCAGGAGATGCGGCGCGACGAGCGGGTCTTCATCATCGGCGAGGACGTGGGCGTCTACGGCGGCGCTTTCGGCGTGACGCTGGGGCTGGTCGAGGAGTTCGGCGAGGAGCGGGTGATTGATACCCCCATCAGTGAACTGGGCATCGCCGGCGCGATCACCGGCGCGGCGCTGACCGGGATGCGGCCCGTCGGCGAGATCATGTTTATGGACTTCACTACGCTGGCCGCCGAACAACTGGTCAACCAGGCGGCCAAGATCCGCTTCATGTTCGGCGGCAAAGCCAAGGTGCCCTTCGTGCTGCGCACCCCGGCCGGATCGGGCACCGGTGCAGCGGCTCAGCACTCCCAGAGCCTGGAAAACTGGTTTGTGCACGTCCCCGGCCTGAAGGTGGTGATGCCCAGCACTCCCTACGACGTCAAGGGACTGCTCCTGGCCTCTATCCGCGACGATAACCCGGTCATCTTCGTCGAGCACAAATTGCTTTACAAGACCAAAGGACCTGTGCCTGAGGAATCGTACACCATCCCGCTGGGCACCGCCGAGGTGAAACGGGAAGGCCGGGACCTGACCATCGTCGCCACCTCGATTATGGTCAAGCGCTCGCTGAACGCGGCGGAGCAACTGGCCCAGGAGGGCATTGAGGCGGAGGTGGTGGATCCGCGCACGCTCAAGCCACTGGATGAGGAGACGATCATCCGCTCGGTGATGAAGACCAGTCGAGCGCTGATCGTGCACGAAGCGTGCAAGACCGGCGGTTACGGAGGAGAACTGGCGGCCGTCGTCGCCGGTAGCGAGGCTTTCGACTACCTGGACGCCCCCATCGTCCGGCTGGCAGGGCGGGATATGCCCATCCCCTATAACCGCACGCTGGAGTACCACACCGTGCCGCAGGTCGAAACAATCGTCGAGGCTGCCCGCCGGTTGGCGCAGGGCCTGTCCTGAGCCAGGTCGAAGGAGAGAATGTAGCATGGCCGTCCCGGTCATTATGCCCAAACTGGAGATGGCCCAGGAGACGGCGACCGTCGTCGAGTGGCTCAAGCAGGAGGGAGAGCACATCGAGAAGGGCGAGCCGCTGCTGACGGTGGAGACGGACAAGGTCACGCTCGAAATCGAGTCCCCCGCCTCAGGCATCCTGGCGGGCGTTCGGGCGGAACCCCAGCAGGTAGTGCCGGTCACAGAGGTCATCGCCTACATTCTCCAACCAGGTGAAGAACTGGACGAATCAGCGAGGCAGCGAGTCAGCGAATCAGTGACTCCTGTTGCGCAACGATTGGCTGCCTCGGTCGGCGTGGATTTAAGTACGGTGAAAGGCACCGGGCCGCGTGGAAGGATTACAAAGTCGGACGTGGAGGCTGTCCTGAGCCTGCCCCGAGCCTTCGGGCCGAGGCCCCTCAGTCCGAGGGCGAAGTCGAGGGGCGAAGCCGAAGAGGCAGCGCTGGCGGCTACTGCCCGCCCCACGGTCGAACCGCTGCCCGGGAAGGTGCGCGCCACGCCCGCCGCCCGGCGCATCGCCAGAGAGCGCGGGGTGGAACTCGCGGCCGTGAACGGAAGCGGCCCAAAGGGACGTGTCCAGGCCGCCGATGTGCTGGTGTTGGCCCTCACCCCCGGCCCCTCTCCCGAAATCGGACGAGGGGAGAACGTGATACCGCTGCAAGGGATGCAGCGCACCATCGCCGAGAGGATGACCGCCAGTTACCAAATGACCCCCCACGTCACCTTCACTGTGCGGGTGGATATGAGCGCTTTCGAGAAAGCACGGGCGCGGCTCAATGCACGAACGGAGGCCACCGGGCAGTCCCACGTCTCGGCCACGGCGCTTATCGTCAAGGCGGTGGCCTGGGCACTCCAGCACCATCCCTGGCTGAACAGCACCCTTCGACGGCGCTCAGAGCAAGCCCTGCGCGATGAGGAGATTCACCTCCTGTCCGAAATCAACGTCGGCGTGGCGGTGGCGCTGGAGGAGGGGTTGATCGTGCCGGTGGTGCGCCAGGCGGACCGCAAGAGCGTGGCGGAGATCGCCGCCGAGGTGAACGACCTGGCAACCCGCGCCCGCGAAGGGCAATTGATGCCGGCCGACGTCGCCGGAGGCACCTTTACCGTCTCCAACCTGGGGCCGTTCGGCATCGAGCAGTTCACCGCCATCATCAATCCGCCGCAGGCGGCTATTCTGGCGGTGGGAGCCACCCGGCCGGAACCGGTTGTTGACGAAGCAGGACAGGTCGTCGTGCGCCCGGTGATGCGGATGACCCTATCTGCCGACCACCGCATTGTGGATGGGGCGGCGGCCGCCCGTTTCTTGACCGATCTACGAGAGGCGCTGGAAGCACCGGCGTTACTCTTGTGGTAGGAGCACACCGATGCCAGAGATAGCACTGACCGTCCGCAACAAAGTGGGCCTGCACGCCCGGCCCGCCGCGCTGTTCGTTCAGACCGCCAAGCGGTTCAGTTGCGACATCAAGGTCACGCACGATGAGCGAGAAGCGAACGCCAAGAGCATCCTGAACGTGCTGACGCTGGGAGCCAACCAGGGAGCGGTGCTCACAATCCACGCCGAGGGAGACGAGGCCGAGCAAGCACTGGCAGCGTTGGAGGCGCTGGTCGAGGACAACTTCGGGGAGGAGGAATGAAGACTCTACAGGGCATCGCCGCCTCGCGCGGAATCGCCATTGGGCCGGCCTTTCATTTCCAACGGGCCGACCTTTCTTTTGAGCGCTGCACGGTGGAGGACCCGGCCGCCGAGTGGGCCCGCTGCCAGGCCGCGCTGGAGACGGCCCGCGAGCAACTGGCCGACGTGTGCGCCAAAGCGGAGGCCGAGTCCGGGGAAGAGCAGGCCGTCATCTTCCAGGCCCACGCGCTGATGCTCGAGGACCCCGAATTGCTGGAGGCAGTGCAGACCGCCATCGAGGAACAGTGCACCAACGCTGAATCCGCGCTGAGCGACGCCGCCGAGATGTACGCGCAGATGCTGGAAGCGCTGGATAACGAGTACCTCAGCGCCCGCGCCGCCGATGTGCGCGACGTCGCGACCCGTGTCCTGCGCATCCTCCTCGGCGTGGCCGAATCCCCCACCGCCGGGCTGGCGATCCCCTCCATCGTCCTGGCTCGCGACCTGACCCCCTCCGACACGGTGCTGCTGGATAAGTCGCTGGTGCTGGGCTTTTGCACCGCCGAGGGGGGCGCGACCTCTCACACGGCCATCCTGGCCCGTGGGCTGGGGCTGCCCGCCATCGTGGGCACCGGCCCGGACATTCTGGATACGCCTGCTGGCGCGACGCTGGTGCTGGACGGGAGCGACGGGACGCTATTGGTGGAACCGGACAAGGAGACGGTAGCGAGGTGCCGGGCACGACAGGCGGCTGCTGCCACGGTGCTGACGCAGGCCCGCCAGGTAGCCCACGAGCCTGCCGTCACCCACGACGGCCACCGCGTCGAGGTCGTCGCCAACGTCGGCAACGTGGAGGGGGCACAGGCGGCGTTGGAGGCTGGCGCAGAGGGCGTGGGCCTCTTCCGCACCGAGTTCCTCTACCTGGAGCGGTCGTGCCTGCCCGATGAGGAGGAGCAGTACCGCGCCTACCGTGCCGTCGTGGACGTGTTCGGCGACCAGCTGGTCATCCTGCGCACACTGGACATCGGCGGCGACAAGCACCTGCCCTACCTGGATCTGCCCCGCGAGATGAATCCCTTCCTGGGCCTGCGGGCCATCCGGCTGTGCCTGGCGCGGCCCGAACTGTTCAGGCCACAACTGCGGGCGGCGCTGCGGGCCGGGGCCGGGCGCCACCTCAAGCTGATGTTCCCGATGGTGGCGACGGTCGCCGAGGTGCGGGCAGCCCGGGCGGCGCTGGAGGAATGTCGCGCCGAACTGCTGGCCGAGGGGCAACCAGTGGCGGAGGAGATGGAGGTCGGCATCATGGTCGAGATCCCCGCCGCCGCGCTGCTGGCAGATCACCTGGCGGCCGAGGTAGACTTCTTCTCCATCGGCACCAACGACCTGAGCCAGTACACGCTGGCGGCCGACCGCACCAACGCATCCGTTGCCGCGCTGGCCGATGCCTTCCACCCCGCCGTGCTGCGCCTGGTGCGCGACGTCATCGCCGCCGCCCATGCGCAGGGCAAGTGGGTGGGGCTGTGCGGCGAACTGGCCGGCGAGCCACTGGCGATCCCCATCCTGCTCGGCCTGGGACTCGACGAGTTCAGCATGACCCCGCCCGCCATCCCCCTGGCCAAACAGGTCATCCGCGCCCTCACGCTGGACGAGGCACGGGAGGTGGCCCAGGCCGTGCTGGAACTGGACAGCGCCGGCGCGGTACGGGCGTTGGTGCATGAGCGGGTGCCCGCGGCCAACGTGGAGTAGTTCCTGGCATGGAGCGATACGCTGGATAGGGCTAACGCCCTTCCCCAACATCCCCTATTTGCGGCCCCTGACCGCCGTGAAGGCTCTCCGCACCTTCACGGGGGCATTCCTGGGCAGGAGTATGACCAGATGGTTGCGGGCACGCGAGCAACCCACGTAGAGCAGCCGGATCATATCATCCCACTCGGGCGGCCAGCGGCGTACATCCGCCAGAATGACCACGGCGCGCTCCAGCCCTTTGAAATCATAAATCGTAGTGCAATAGACCTGGCCTCGTGGGGACGGCCAGATATCAGTCAACAGCGGCCCTTCGCTAGCACTGCCTTGCAAAAGCCGGTCCCTGCTCAGCGCCCGAGGTGTGAGCACGACAATCTCGTCGGCGGGGACCTGCTCGTCCACGGTCAGCCGGCGCAGAACATCTTGTAGGGTGAGGCACAGGCTTTGCGGATCATCGTAGGAGATCACTTCCACCTGCTGGCCCAGAGGGCCACGGGCGGTGGGAGAGACCTCGGCCTCGTAGAACTTCACGACCATCTGATGGATGTTCTGGGTGTTGCGGCAGTTCACTGTCAGAGAATAGGGTGGCTGCTGGATGGGGAACGTGCCGTGCCGCACATAGAGGCGCTGGTTGTCGTCGAAGAAGATGTAGAGAATGCCGTGATCGGGGTCACGGAGTAGGGTTTGCAGTGGGATCCACCAGTCCTCACGAAAGTCCTGCCCCTCATCCATGACGATAGCGTCGTAGCGGATGCCCAGGGCGTCGGCGGCGTCCATCAGCGCCTCGGGCAGTTGTTGGTTAAAGAATGTGTCATTATCCCGTCTCACCGGCAGCACGCCAGCCCGCCGGGCCAGATCATAGCACAAGGCATGGAAGTTGGCGATGTCGAGGTTGGGAGATGGCTTCAACCGGGCCCGCAGATCGGCAGCCAGGTGCTTGTTGAAGCAGGTGAGCAAGACCCGGAATCCCTGGCGGGCCAGGCGACTGGCCTTTTCGACCGCCAGCATGGTCTTGCCCGACCCGGCACAGCCGCAGATGGCTGCCCGACGCTGCCGGTTGAGCGCGTCGAGGATCATATACTGCTGCTCGGTGAGGCGGAGGAGCTGTTCTCCCTCCTGGACGAACTTGCCCCACAGGGCCGGGCGCAGTTCCCGGGCCTTACCCAGGAGGTCCATAAGGGCCTGGAGTGCCTCTTCACCGGGAGCGGTGTCACGCTGGCTCTCCTGACCGCGCCAATAAGCCAGGGCTCGGCCGACCCATCCAGACAGGTCGGTCAAGTCGGTGGCGTCGAGGATGATCTGACGCGGCTTATCCGGACCCAGCGATATCTCACCAACGACGACGTCGGGGAGGGCAATGGCATGGCCGACGTTGATGTGGTAACGAGGCATGTTTGGCATGCTCTGGAGCTGCTCCTGCAGCGCATACTTACTGTACCGCACCTGAACAAAGGGGGCCCTGATTTTGTGGGTCCGACCGTACCGGTCGGTGCTGGTCCAGTAGCCGGTGCGAGGATCGTAGCCGATACCGCCGCCCTTGGCTTCCAGGACCAGGATGCCACGCCGGGGGTGGGCGATGACGAAGTCGGCCTCCCCGTCGCGGGGACGGCCCTCGCCATCCAGCGACAGCCAGGCGACGCTGTGAAAGACAATATAGTCGTTATCCAGACCGTCGCGGAAGGCCTTATAGAGCTGCCGCTCGGCGTCGCTCTCGGTGTCTGGACTGAGTTGGTTGGGGTACATACGGGCCACAGGCCGGTTTCCTCCTACGTATTCGTTTTCTCCGTCCGCGAGCAGGCTCAAATCGTAACACTTCCTGCTACTCTGTTCAACCACTCCTCTTCCGAGGCATTGGCGCTCACCCGCGCCGACCCACACTCACTCACGTCAGGTAGACGCCCGCGGCCGTGTCGAAGGCCTCCTCCGGCGTGCCGTAGAAGTCGCCCGACGGGAACATGGCCAGTTCGTACTTCTCGTTGCTGTAGGTGTAGAAGGCAAAACCCCAGCGCTCCTCGTCGCCGAAGTAGCGCAGGCGACACAGGTGCGTGGGCCTGTTGCGCAGCCGCTCCAGGTACTCCTCCCGGCTCTCGGGCCAGTCGGGCGGAGGCCAGCCGGGCGAGTCGACCGGCTCGGTATAGGCGTCAATGTAGCAGAACTGACCTCGGAAGCGAAACTCCAGGCGGATGTACTTCTCAGCGAAGTGTTGCTCAGCATAGCGCCGGATGCGCTCCTCGGTCCGGCGCCTGACGGCCTCGGGGATTTTGACCCCGCCTGCATCCGGGTCACGCACCCAAACTCTTCGTGGCATGACAAACCTCCCGTCAGTTCAAAGCGTATAGCGCTCCTCGATCTCCTGTGCCCGAAGTATCCCCTCTTCCGTCAGCGTCACCGACTTGGCGCGGCGAGTCTGGCTGATGTACCCCTGCTCCTCCAGTACGTCCAGCACCTCGAAGAGATACCCCTTCCAGGCCCGGCGAACGATGAGGTCAGGCGCCAGTTTCTCCTCCCACGAGCAGAGATAGATCAGCAGCAGCGTCAAGTCCTCGATCAGCGCGTCACGGGACGGTTCCTCCTCGGGCTCCGGCTCGGGTTCCTCGGGCGGCTCAATGGGGTTGGTCGGTTCAATATCCTCGCTCTCCAGCCACCAGGAGATGCGCTCGTAGATGCAGCGGTCACTAAAGGCAAACCAACGCTCTCGCTCGGCCGGGTATTCGGCCAGGACATCCTTGAAGTAGCGAAACGCCCCCTGCCCCTGGATCGCCTGCCACAGCCGGTCTCGCAGGCGATCGTTGCGCACCGTGGAGATAAAGCGCTCCATATCGCGGTAGTCCTCGTGGCTATCGGCCTGGGATTGCGATGTAGCGGGTGCCGTACCCTTCCTCGACTTGCCGTGCCTGCTCAATCGCATGCTGCATCCAGTCGGGCAGTTCGTACTCGGGCGGCTCCTCCAGGTAGCCGGAGACCTCGTCGGTGACCGTTACGACCTCACCGGTCTCCAGGTCCAGATAAGACTGCATCTCCCACGAGCCGGTCTGGAAGGCAGCGTCCAGTTCCATCCAGTCAATCTCAAGCTTGCGCTTCATCCGCCTCTCCTTCCAGGTACCCCTGCACCAGTTCGATCACCGCAGCCCCATACTGCTCCAGTTTGCGCGGGCCAACGCCCTTCAACCCGGACAAAGCCTCCAGCGTAACGGGCCGGTGTGCGGCGATGGCACGCAGGTGGCTGTCGTGGAAGACGGTGTAGGGCGGCACCTCCTGCGCGTGGGCCTGCTCCAGCCGCCACGCGCGCAAGGTCTGGAACAGTGCCTCGTCCATATCCAGTCCCACCGCATCTTTCTTGGATGATTCCCTAGACGGCTTGCGTGATGTTGGTGGTGACGGTGGCTGCTTCTCCACTGGACTGAGCAGGCCATCTAACGCATCCGGGTTCTGCAGCGCCGCCTGGCCCGCGGGCGTGAGGTCGAGCACGGCGCCGCCGTGGTCGAGACGCCGTGCCCGCAGAAACCCGCCGCCCTCCAGGTGGTCCAGCATACGCTCGACGGCCGTCTTCGAGCGGAAGGCCAGCGCCCCAAAACCAGCACAGTCGCGGGCCTTCTCGTGGAGAGGCTGTGCGCCAGGGCGAGTCCGGTCGTCGCCGCGCAAGATGCGCACCAGGCTGAACCGTCCCCAGCTCCACGGCGCGTCCGACACACAGCGCAGGGTAGTCAACAACTGCTCCCGCTCGTCGGGTAGACCGGCATCGGGCAGGGGTGGGATCTCTACGCAGTTATCGCAGGCAGTGCAGCGCTCGATGACGCGGCCGCCCAGGTAAGCATTGATGTAGCCGTGGCGGCAGCGGCCGGTCCGGGCGTAGGCGGCGATCTCGTCCACGCGCTGGGCCTGGATGGTCTCGTCCCGCTCCAGCAACGTGCCGATCCGCCCGGCGGCGTCCGCGGGTGGCGGCAGCAATTCCAGCAGCAGGTCACGCCCGGACGAGTGGTAGTTCAGCCAGCCGGCGTCGGCCCACTCCAACACCCTCCGCTCAACGTCATCAAGGGACAACCCGGCCCGCCGCGCCACGTCCGCCAGGTCCAAGGTCAGCGATTGGCCAGGGCGCAGGCGAGCAGCCTGGCAGAAGGCCGCCAAATCGGGCGCGGAGGCGGGCACATCGCTGATCGTCAGGCGGATGACCGCGGTACGGGGGAAGTCGGGGCCGCGCCGCAAGAGGCCGGCCTCCTCCAGCAGGCTCAGGGTGACCCGCACGCGCGTCTCGTCGGCCTGCAAGTCGCGCTCCAGGTCCGCCGCCGCGACCCGGCCGGGCGAGACCCCTCCCAGGCGGCGTTTGACGGCCGCGTAAACCGCCCGCAGGAACTCGACCGGTAACACGTCTTTGCGGGCGCGGCGGGTCAGCGTGGCCCGGTCCGAGGGAGCGTACATCAGCAGACAGCGGGCGGGCAACCCATCTCGCCCGGCCCGGCCGGCCTCCTGATAGTAAGCCTCCAGCGAGTTGGACGGGACGAAATGGACAATGAAGCGGATGTCCGGCTTGTCAATGCCCAGGCCGAAGGCGATGGTCGCCACGACAACGCGGATGCGGCCGGCCATGAAGTCGTCCTGCGCCCGGGCGCGGTCGGCGATGCCGGCGTGGTAGTGACCGGCCACGATGCCGCGTCCGCGCAGCAGCGCGGCCAGTTCCTCGCAGCGGGCGCGCGTGCCCGCGTAGATGATGCCACTGCCGGACTCGGCCCGGCAGAAGGCCAGCAGGCGGCGCAGTTTGTCGTCGGGGTTGCGGGCGTAGAAGACCTCCAGTTGCAGGTTGGGCCGGGTCACGTCCCCAGCGATGATGCGCATGCCATGTCCTGAGCCAGTCTCAGTGTCACCCAGGTGACGGATGATATCCCGCCGCACGCGGGGTGGTGCCGTCGCGGTCATCGCTAACAGCGGCGGGTTGCCCAACGCCTGCCGGGCCCGCCCGATGGTGAGATAATCGGGCCGGAAATCATGGCCCCACACGCTGACACAGTGTGCTTCGTCAATCACCAGCCGGTCCACGCCCGCGCGCCGCAGCGTGTGCAGGAAGACAGGTTGGCGCAGCCGCTCCGGGGCAGCGTAGACCAGCCGGTAGGCACCATCGGCGGCCTGCTCTAGCCGCCGGCGCAGTGCATCTCTCTCCAGGCTGCTGTCAATGTTAGCCGCCCGACGCCTCAGCCCTGCCGGCAATGAGTCTACCTGGTCCTTCATCAACGCGATGAGCGGCGAGATGACCAAGGTCGTGCCCCGTTCGGCGAGAAGCGCCGGGAGTTGGTAGCAGAGCGACTTGCCGCCGCCAGTCGGCAGGATGGTCAGCACGTCCTCGCCACGCAGGACGCAGGCGAGGGTCTCCAACTGGCCAGGCAGGAGGGTGTCGAAGCCGAAGAGCCGCCTGGCAGCCTCCGCGATGTGCACCCGCTCCTCTTCGGAGACAGGCACCTGGTCGAAGGTGGGCAGGGGTTCGGCGGGCGGGGGTTCCCTCTCTTCCAAAGGACCGGGGCGCAGTGCGGGGGCAGCGGCAGGTCGCGCCCGGGGGGTCGGGGAAAGGACTGCTCTCAGTTCGGCCAGTTCGTCCGCGTAGCGGCGCTCCAGTTCGGCCTCCAGGTCGGCGACGCGGGTCTCCTCACCGCTGGCCTGGAAGTAGTCGCGCAGCCGGCGCAGGTAGGTGACGGGCAGCGGCGCTTCGTCGGTGGCAGTGCGCAGCAAGCGCACGGCGTAGCCGCTGGCGGTCACCAAGTCATCGCGGGCCTGGTAGAAGGAGACCATCCCCAGCAGGTAGGCGCGACCCTGGGGGCGCAACTCGCTCACGCGCCGGTAGGCGGCCAGTGCGGCCTCTGTGTCCCCTCGTGCCAGTTCAACCTCACCCAGTAGTCCCCAGTAGGTTGCCCTATTCTCCCGCTCCTGGATGAGTGCGCAGACGACTTGATTGGCGGTCTCCACATCCCCCTGGGTCAGGTGAATGTGGGCCAGGAGCGCCCGGGCAGCGAGGGATGTGCTGCGCTCCAGGCGCTCCTGCATCACCGCCAGCGCATTGTCGGGCCGGTCCTGGGCCAAGAAGGCCTTCGCCCGCCAGTCGAACAGCGAGACACGGGGGGAAGTGCTGGTGACGAGCGCATCCAGACAGGCGTGGAGCACATCCGCGTGCTCCCAGCGCAGAAGGAATCTAAACAAGCGGCCGCGGTCACGGCCTGAGAGCACGCGGACCCGAGCAATCGTCAGGCCAAGTTCATCCAATACAGATTGGGATTTGTTCATTGTCTCATTGTTCATTGGTTCATTGTTCATTGTTCATTGTCCATTGTTCATTGATTCGTAATCCGGCACGACGTGCACGCCGACGACGAGGGGCCAATACTCCCCCTGCCAGTTGCGGCTCAGCCCCACAGCCAGGTAAAGGGCCTCGGCCCCCAGCCGCTCACAGAGCGCCTCGTGGTCCAGCGTCAGAAGGCCGCCTCTCTCCCCCAGCCAGGCCCGGCCCAGCGCGCGCCACTTGAGGTCGGTCACAGAGACGCCGCGTCGGCTGGTGGCCCGAGGATGGTTGACATCGTCCGGCAGCACGAAGCCCATCCGCGCCTCGTACTTGCCGGAGTAACCGTCCAGCGAGAAGCGCGCCCACACCTGCTCCGGCTGCACCAGGCAGAGCGAGCGGGTGTGTTGGATAAGCACGTCCTCTGGGGCGCGGTCGAGATATTTGGCGAAGAATCGGGCCCGCTTCCCCCCCTCCAGGCGGCGCAGCAGCCGTGGGCGGTGGTGGACGAAATCGGTGAGCCAGTCCTCGACGTGGGGCGGATCGGGATGCGGCGCGAGCAGGTTCAATTCGACCACGTCGCCGCATTGCACCAGGCGATCGCCAGCATCGGTCATGTCGCCCGGCAGAAGGGTGTCGAATTCACGCACCGGGCGCACCCAGCGCAGGCTGGTGACGGGATCGGGCTCGCGGGTGAAGCCGGCCGTGCAGATACCGCTGAGCATTTTGGTCATTGCCAGGATGAGGACTTCTCGTGGGGGCATGGTGTTCTCCGGATAAGGCCGTTCAATCTTCGCGGTCTGCCACTGCTCTTCCTTGCCGTTCTCGCAACTTGAGCAACGCCCGCAGGTCCTCCAGGTCCTTGGGACGGCCGGCGGCCTGCTTCATAGCAATCAGGTCATCCAGGCTGGCGAACCAGGTCCGCGTCTCCCCGATGACTCCTTCCACCCTGTTGGCCCACACCTGGTCAAAAGTGACCCCGGCGACGAAGGGATGTATATCCGTCTCCACCCAGTACTGGCGGATGAGGATCTTCTTGGTCAGCATATCCTCAATCGTCAGGTCAGTCACGTCGTAGCCGAAACCCCTTAGCGCGGCCCAGGTGCGCTGGGCGTTCTCTTCCGCCGGTTCGATGAAGATGTCCACGTCCAGCGTGGCCCGCACGTAGCCGTGCACCGGAAATGCGGTCGCACCGATGATGATGTACCGCACGCTATGATCGTTTAACGATTTCAACAGGCCTTCGATGTCCATGTCGCTCAAGCATCTCCTGAAGTTGTCGGCTGCGCCAGAACATCATCTCGAACCGTCGCTGGAGGGGGATGGTCGCCAGATAGTCCAGTTCAAATTCCAGTTCCCGTTCCTCGTCCTGCTCGCCCTGGGAGACTTTCAGAATAGGAGACATCGTGTCCCTCCTCCAGCCGCAGCCATATCGGTTACAAATGGACAATGTTTAGCCCTGGCAGGTGCGCGGCCCAGTATTCGGCGACGAGGCGGCGGTGGCAGTGGTCGGCGGTCGGTTCGGCGCAGAGGAGGCACGGGGCGCGATAGCGGGCCAGGATTTCGCGGCCCACCTCCTCGGCGTCTCGTTCCGCCAAAAGTGGGATGAAGCGGATTTCGTAGGCCACCCAATCCTTATCCTCGCGATAGGCATCGAAGATCTCGGGCGCGGGGGCCAATTCGGGGCGGTGCTCGTAGGCGATGGAGAATCCCTCGCGCAGCAGAAACGCCAGGTCGTCCCGCTTGGTGTAACCGGCCAGGTGAGAGGTGTTGCGCAGGCGCACGTCAATCACCGCGTCCACGCCGGCCTCTTGCAGTTGGCCGATGAACATCGCCAGCGGTTTGCGCTGGTAGCCGATGGTGTAAATGGTAGACATCCGATGCTCTCCCCAGAGGTAGGGGCGGGGTGACCCCGCCCCTACCCGAATAATAGGAGTTGCTGTGGCATCCGCTCCCCCTCGACCGTCTTGCCATCGGGCTGGATGTGGAGCACGCGAACACCACGCGCAAGCAACGTCTGAGAAATGAGCAGGTGGCGGTGGCAGCGACGGTGGTCGCCCTCGCTGCACATCACAGCCACCTGTTCGGTGCGGGCCAGGTCGAGCAACTGGTCAATGCCAGCCTGGTACGTGGGCGTCTGCTCCACGCGCCGGTAGTTGGGCTGCTCCTGTCCAGGGTCATATAGGGCGGGATCGGATGGACGGCCGCCGAGGGCGTCACCCAGGTAGATATAGGCCACGCCAGCCACCTCCAGGTCGCGGACCAGCACCTCGCGGTTGAACTGCGGCGTCCAGCGGCTGTAGGGCTGGCTGCGCACGTCCACGACGAGAGTGATCCCGTGGCGACGCAGCAGAGCGATGAATGCTGCCAGGTCGTGGTCGCTGTGGCCGACAGTGTAAATCAGCGGGGCTTCGGACATAGTCCCTCGTTCCATCCTCCAATAGTATAGCGAAATCTGTGCAAATGACAAATGACCAACAGAGCCCAGCCCAGAAGCCAATTGCCAACCGCCGACCGCTATCTGCTACCTGCCAACGGGTGACGGCTAACCACTGGCTTGACGGCATCCTACTTCGTGGTACACTTCAAAACCTCAGGAGGTGCTATGCCAGAGAAAACCATTGCGCTGATCGCGCACGACGGCAAGAAGGCGGACATGGTCGCCTTCGCCACGTTCAACCGGGAGAAATTGAGCGGCTTCAACCTGATCGCCACAGCCACGACCGGCCGCCTGTTGGTTGAAAAAGTGGGGCTTGACGTCGAGTGCCTGCTTTCGGGGCCACATGGAGGCGACGCACAGATCGCAGCCCGCGTGGTGCAGGGCGAAGTGGACGCTGTGTTCTTTTTCGTGGATCCGCTCGACAAGCACCCCCACGACCCCGACATCCAGACGCTGCTGCGCGCCTGCAACGTCCACAACGTGCCCATCGCGACCAACACCAACACAGCCGACCTGATCATATCCGACGAGTCACTGTGAGCAAAGACTCTGGCTCGTTGCCTCCGCACTACCGCTGGAACTTCGCCGCCTTCCTGGTGGACTACGTCTGCTTCGGGGTAGCGTTCGCTTTCATCAACCCCAACAGCGTGATGCCCGTGTTCGTTCGCCAATTGACCACTTCGGCTCCTGTGATCGGGCTGGTCGGTACGGTCTTCAACGGCGGTTGGCTGTTGCCCCAATTGGCAGTCGCCCGCCTGATCAACGACAAGCCGCGCAAGAAGCCGTATATGATCGCCGGGCTGGGTGGACGGACCTTGTTGTGGGTCATAGCACTGGCCTTGTGGGCCGGGCTGGCCCATCACCCCACGGCTATGCTGATCCTGTTCTTCGCCTGCCTGGGCCTCTTCACCGCCAGCGATGGAGTCGCCAGCGTGGCCTGGCTCGACATCATGGCGCGGGCCATCCCGCTGAAGCAGCGGAGTCGCTTAATGGGGATAGGGCAGGTCATCAGCGGGTTGGCGGGGATCGGGGTAGGGGCGCTGGTAGGGCTGATCCTGGACCAGCGCCCTTTTCCCGACGACTACGCGCTGCTCTTCACACTGGCGGGCGTGGCCCTCATCCCCTCGGTGATCGCGCTGATCTTGATACGGGAACCCCCGCCGGAGAACGTGAGCCCGGGGACAAATGATCGGGCAAAGGACCGCTGGCTGAAACTCCTGGTCACTCACCCCGCCTTTCGCCGCCTGATGGTCTGTCGCATCCTGGTCGGCATGATGGGACTGGCAGTCCCATTCTACGTTGTACACGCGGCTGACGTGCTGCACCTGCCACAGAGCGCCGTCGGCGGCTTCGTAGTCGCCCAGACACTGGCAGGGGTGATCGCCAGCGCCGTGATGGGCCTGGTCAGTGAGCGCTGGGGGCCACAATACGTGGCCCGCATTGGGAGCGCGGCGGCCGTGACAGGGCCGCTTTTCGCACTGGCGGTGCACCTGGCGGGTGGCGGGTGGCTGGCCCAAGGCTATCCTTTCGTCTACGTATCACTAGGAGTTGTAAACAGCGCATGGATGCTGGGCTTCTTCAACTACCTGTTGGAGATCGCGCCGCAGGGGATGCGATCGGCCTACGTCGGCCTGGGCAACACCACGATGGGGGTGCTGACATTGGTGCCGATGGCAGGCGGGTGGCTGCTGGAGGCAACCTCGTACTCCACGCTCTTTGGCGTGACGGCGGCCGCCGTGGCGGCCGGCTTCCTGCTTACCCTGGGACTGAAACCGCCTCAGCGAGCCGCGCCAGTGGAGGATCAACTGTGAGCGAGCGGCAGGACGATAGTACGGGTGCGGTCACCGCGCCCCCACGGATACGCACTGTGCTTCTGGCAGTACTGGTCATTGCCATCGGCGGGGCGCTGTGGTACTGGCACGAACCGCTATGGACCCTTTTCGGCGATCAGGAGCGCATACGGGAATGGGTGGCGGGCTTCGGCCCGTGGGGCCCACTGGTCAGCATCGCGCTCAACGTGGCGCAGGTGCTGTTGGCGCCGATCCCGGGCCAATTCGTAGGGCTGGCGAACGGCTACCTGTACAGCGTATGGCTGGGCACCCTCTACAGCATGGTCGGGCTGCTGCTGGGGACGGCGCTGGCGATGGCCCTGGGACGGTGGTTTGGGCGGCCACTGGTCGAGCGGCTGGTGAACCCGGCAAAGTTGGCGCACTGGGACCGACTCGCCAGCCGCCAGGGGCCGCCGTTTTTCTTCCTCGTCTTCCTGTTCCCCTTCGTCCCCGACGACGTCGCCTGTTTCCTGATCGGCCTCAGCCCGCTCGCGATCCCGCGTATGGTCGTGCTGGCTATGCTGGGGCGATTACCGGGCGTGTTCGTCTCCTGCTGGATGGGAATCTACGCGGCGGAGTTACCGTGGTGGGCATGGATCCCATTGGGCGGCGGAGCGGCCGGGCTGACGTGGGCCTTCTGGCACTATCAAGCACAGTTAGAGGCTGCAGTCGTGCGCCTCATCCAACAATTGGCAGGACAGCGTAGATCAAAGGCAGCGCCGGAACACTCCACAGCGAAGGAGGCACATTCAGCGCCTCCCTGAGCAAGCCGCCGTTGTGCGAGAGAGTGGTGGGAGTGCCTGTGACTAGATGATGCGTGAGGGGGGCCAAAAAACAAAAAAACGCCCTATTTCGGGAAGTATCGTCCCCCAAAACGCGCGTTCTTGACCTCTTTGTGGGGCACCAGGCTGGGGGGACAAGGATTCGAACCTTGACTTACGGATCCAAATAGTGCTTGACTATCTGGCGAAAGTAGTGTATAATAGATACAAGTCTTCATTGCCTCCAGATTACGTAGCACTCCAATAAGTCGGATGCGATCGGACAACATGTAGGCGAAACTGATCTCGTCTTGAAAAGCTTGCTCAAATGCGTTCATAGTGCATGGATTCTACTACAGAGCCTGCTTTCAGTCGCATTTGCTCATTGGAACGGAGTTCGCTATGGTTTGTCTTGACAACCCGGGTATCAACATCCTAGGGGGAACGTGGCGATGAGGAAAGCGCGATCTAGCCTGACAGTGGCCGTAATGGTTGCCGTACTTCTTGGCAGCGTGTCTGCTACTTATCCCCAGACCACAGCCGAAGACTGTCGCTATTTCGTCGAGACAGGCCATTACGTATGTGGCGAGTTCCTCGAATTCTACGAGACACGGGGGGAACTGGAGGTCTTCGGCTACCCTCTCACGGAAGCATTCGACGATCCCACCCACGGGCTGCGCGTGCAGTACTTCCAGCGTGCCCGGATGGAGTGGTACCCGGACAACCCGGACCCCTACAGAGTGCAACTGGGGTTGCTGGTTGACGAACTGGGTTATCACTTTCCTCCAGTCCGCCCGGAACAGATTCCCGCCTCCAACAGTGCCCTCCACCACCACTTTCCCGAGACCGGCCACGTCGTCTCCTATGCCTTTCTCGATTACTTCCGCGCGAAGGGAGGGCTGGACATCTTCGGCTATCCCCGTTCCGAATTCATGTACGAAAGTGGATACATTATCCAGTACTTCCAACGGGTACGGATGGAGTGGCACCCTGAGGTCGTCTCCGACCCACAGATGCGCTTGACTAACCTGGGAGAGATTTACATCGAGCACTTCGGCATTTCTGGGAATTATGATAAGCCGCTTCCGTCCCCCGCGCTGGGTGACCCTTACACGTCGACCTCAGGATCCTCAGTCACAGAACTATACATCAGCGCTTCGGTGCGATACGCCGTCACTGGGCGACAGGGTGTGCAGACAGTCTTCGTGTACGTGACGGACCAGTGGTGCCAGCCGGTTCAGGGGGCAGCCGTCAAGATGACGGTTCATTACCAATCGAGCGACCAGCACTACGAGTTCAACCCCACCAACGCCAGCGGGTTCACGCGGCACGGTTTTGACATCTTGCTGTCACCACCGGGTCAGAAGGTGGTGATTGATGCGACGGTGACGTATGGCGACTTGACGGCCACGACGCAGACTCTCTTCCTGCCGTGGTGGTAGAGTCAGTCAATAGGCAACAAGCCCGCTCTCAAGCGGGTCCCTCTTACTCTCCACTGTAATCTCGTCGCCGTGCAGGCGGATCAGTTCCCGCGCGATGGCCAGTCCAGACCCACCTCCTGCTGCTCCATCTGCTTCCGACTGATCCGCCCTTACGTACTAGCTTCTTCCCTGATCGCATTGAGGACGACAGGCTTGCCCTCCAACCCGAAGGACGCCTGATCGCCCACCGGCTCATAGCGATAGAACACCACGCCAGTGACCGGCCGTTCTTCGCGAAAGTAGCCAAGGGCCTCGTGCACCCACTCGGCGTTATCTGACAGCCAACCAGTTGCACCTCGATTCGCCTCCAGACATTGAGGATTCAGTTCAGTAACGAAGACTGGCACTGAGCGGAATCTGTCTGGCACAACCGCTAAGACTGTCTCCACTGTCTTCAAATGCAGGTACTGCCAGGTCAAGGGGTTGTCCGTGAACCGGTCTCTTGACCGCACCTCGGCCGAGTCGTTGGTCTGCGTCTTAGCATGGAGGAACAACACGTCGGCGCCGGCGAGGTTGTCCAAGATATGCATCCACCAGTCTCGGTTATTTGAACTAGGACCGAAGTACGGGTCTATCGGCGGCGGTCCAATCTTGGCCCGACCGGCCACTCTCTGCCATATCTCGTTATAGATCTCGGTGACATAATCCGCCGTCAGCGCGAACTCGTCGTCAGTTCCGAACCCAGGCCACTCTTGACGATTGTTCGGCTCATTGCCAATGTGGAAATATTCTACTCCCCGGGCCGCTAATATGGTCTGCGCTACAGCATTGACAAAGAAGTCCTTGTTTTCTGGCCGCGGCAATGTCCCTGTGCCATCGGCGTAGCCCCAATTGAGACGGCAGATGACTGTGATCCCCGCATCTCGAAGACATCTGCAGTCAATTTGGACCGGTTGGCGTTGCACCATCCGATGCACTAAGCAACATCCCTCCATTCGCTGATTGGCCATCCATTCCCCTCCCCTCCTATCGTGTAGACCGAGCAGTATCTTGCGCAGTGGGGATGGGGGGCCTTGAGGCTTGATGTGCGCTGCCCTGATCCCCACGTACTGGGCGGCGGCCTTTTCGTACCGTTTTCCATCCCACGTGTCAATGATGTGCAAGTTGTCTCCCTTAACGTCCTCCAGGTAGACGAAATGGCCCCCGTCCGCCCGCCTGAGGATGATCTCCCACCCATTTCTGAGCAACCTCCCTAACTCACGAGCGGAGCGTTGCTTGTTGTCCTTGATGCTGTCGTCGAAGGCCGGGAACAAAGGGACCGCGCTGCCCCACACCATAATGTTGTCGCTGACATAAGCCGCGCGGGCAGCTACCAGGAGCTTGTCGAGCAGCGGCGGCGTGACGTCTCGCTGGTAAACCTTGCGTAGCATGATGGCCAACCCGGTCAGGAAGCACCCGTAATGTCCGATGGTTTCTCCGTTTGCGTCGGGGTCCTCGCCAAAGTCGTAGTCCGCCCACTGTGGATCGGTTTGCCCTAAGGCGATGTCCTCACCCAGTATAGGCCGGAGCCTTGTCGCCATCTCCCAGGGACTCTCCGTTTCGATCGTCCTGTACTCAGCATTGGGGTAGTGTTCGTCATACCACGCCTTCAGATCCTCGCCCCACTCCTTGGGATTGACAGCGATGATCTCCCGGTCTTGCGGTCCGACGCCAGCATCGTCGGCTGAGTGTCCAATCGTCTGCATCTCTTCAGAAGATCCGATGGCGGCGGCGATACGCCAATCAAGGCGCTCAATGGTGTCTTCGATCTGTGGCAAGAGTACATAGGTGCGCCTATAGGGCTTTCTTGGTGGCACGCAGTCCGGCACAGCATCACTGCTCAGTGACTTGATTGATCCAGACGGAGGCCTCCGCTCCCTGACACGTGCCGCCCTTATGCCCTTATACTCGGCGGCGGCTTTTTCTTTCCGTTCTCCGTCCCACGTGTCAATGATGTGCAAGACGTCTCCCTTGACTTCCTCCAGGTAGACGAAATGGCCTCCATCCGTCCGCCTGAGGATGATCTCCCACCCATCGCTCAGCAACCCCTCCAACTGACGAGCAGAGCGCTGCTCGTTGTCTTTGATGCTGTCATCGAAGGCCGGGAACAAAGGGAGCACGCTACCCCACACCATAATGTTGTCGCTGACATAAGCCGCGCGGGCAGCCACCAGGAGCTTGTCGAGCAGCGGCGGCGTGACGTCTCGCTGGTAAACCTTGCGTAGCATGATGGCCAACCCGGTCAGGAAACACCCATAACGTCCAATGCTTTCCTCGTCGGCGGGCTTGTCAGGATGCTCACCGAAGTCGTAGTCTGCCCATCGTGGATCGGTTTGCCCTAAGGCGATGTCCTCACCCAGTATAGGCAAGAGCCTTGTCGCCATCTCCCAGGGACTCTCCGTTTCGATCGTCCTGTACTCAGCATTGGGGTAGTGTTCGTCATACCACGCCTTCAGATCCTCACCCCACTCCTTGGGATTGACAGCGACGATCTCCCGGTCTTGCGGTCCGACGCCAGCATCGTCGGCTGAGTGTCCAATCGTCCGCATCTCTTCAGAAGATCCGATGGCGGCGGCGACACGCCAATCAAGGCGCTCAATGGTGTCTTCGATCTGTGGCAAGAGTACATAGGTGCGCCTATAGGGCTCTCTTGGTGGCACGCAGTCCAACACCTTGGAACCGCCGCCGGTGTACTCAGAGTACTCGAATGATTCTGCGGGGTTGCCCCTTGCATATTGGATCAGCCTCTCCGCAACCGCTGTCCCGGCGACATCGAAGTCCTTCCAAGTTCCACCCCAGTTGCCCCAGGTGAAAAGCGTCATACCAACCACATAGTCGTCCTTGCGCAGCTCATTGTCGTACCAGACCAACTGCCGGAAGTAGTAGTCGGCCTTGTCAGGTTCATTGTCGTGCTCCTTCCAGTACTCGCCCAAGCCCTTCCAGGTTGCGGCCGGCGCTCCGGGAGGTTTCGGGTTCACCAGCGGGTCAATACCACACTCGGTGATGACCAACGGTACCTGTAGCTCGTTGGGTAGCAAGTACTGGCGGTAGACCTTGCGGTAGCGCAGCGTTGTCCAGCCCTCATCGCCCTGATCCTCATCTGGGTCTAACTGATAATCCCCCGTCATCCACCACATCCAGGGGCAACTATACTCATGTAGACCTAGGATGGCCTCATATTCAAGACCTACCTCGATCGCTGGCAGGAATGCAGGCCACAGGTCAAAGGGCGGCGTGCCCGTAGCGAAGTTCCCGATGACACACTTGAGCCCTAGCTCGCTCATCAGCTTCATCCGCTCGATCTCGAATTGCGCGTACCAGCCCATCTCCTCTGGCGTGTTCCAGACCGGCTCGTTGTGGCCCTCCCAATATTCGACGAGCGGGTTGGCCTGATACATCTCCAGCATATCATTGACGAACTGCCTCGCTGCTTCGAGCGGCGTCTTGCCGCTGTTCCTATGGAGCCGGGCGTCGTAGGCCCCCGCCCTCGCCCCGATCACCAGGACGCCTTCGGGGACATCCTTTGCCATGCCCCAATCGCCAACGAACTTGACGACGGCTGGCCTGGCCTGGATGAACTCCATCAGATGAGAAGCCGCCCGGAGGACGTGGGCTCCCACCTTTGTGTGGCGTTCGGTCGGTGCCGGGGGTGGAGAGGGAGGCGGTGGCGGAGATGGGGGAGGAAAAGGCGACGGCGAAGTCACCTCAACCAACTCTGCGGTATCCCAATAGGCATCGTTATGCTTGAACGGCCACATCGCCTTGCTGCGGAGAAATAGCGTCACTGTCTCAGCCTGGGCCGTCGCTTCCACGGCTGGAACTTCCCGATACCCATTATAGATATGCGCTACTGGGCCCCATTCCACCGTGCCAGCGTACGGATCGGTGCCGCCAGTAGGGTCTATACCGAGCATAAAGGAGAAATTCCCAATGGCATCATTCCAGGAATCTCCACTGAGCGGTGGGACATCCTCTTCCAGCAGGAACGCTGCACCTCGTCCCACGCCACACGAGCAGCGAGGGTCGTCCGCGCAGTCTTCATATCCCTCAAGGCGATGGTTGCTCCAGGCATGCGCCCAGGCTGTCAAGCGGAGGTGGATGCCTGGTTCAACCTGTACCTGTTGCAGAAATCCCGCATCGTGCTTGCGGTGAAACGTGAACAGCAATATTCCCTTCTCACCGCTCTGGACCCGTTCCGGATCCCTGCTCTTCCACGCATCTCGCACCTCGGGTTGATCCCACGTGCCTGGTTCGTGACGGAACCAGGTCAACCAGTTGGGTGGCGTGAAGATGTTGCCCACATCTCTCTCTTGCGGATTTCCATCCGCGGGGAAAACCAGGCAACGATGACTTTTCTCCTCTAACCAATCGGCCTCGAACCCGCTATTCTTCAGCAAGTTCTTCGACATTTGACAACTCCTGGTGATAGTCCTACTTGGATGAGGTGAGCTTGATTATCTCCCCTGTTTGATCCATAGTGACGCGCACCGCTCGCATCAGGCATCCCCCGTCCTGTAACGAGATGCTTTTTTGGAAAGTCAAGACGTAGAGGGTCCCGATGCCTTCCCCGCCTTTGCTGTGAGCCTTTTTCGAGGACACAGTCGGCTCGGTGCCAGCCATCTCGGGGAACTTTTCGTGCACGATTTCTTTCGCCTTAGAGACATATTGGGGGTCTAGCTCAGGCAACTCTCAACTCCTCCAATTCAACTCGCCTATGAGACCGCATAAAAGCAGGCACGGCCAAGTCTTCCCCAAATATCTCTGCCGAAGAAAGGCGCTCTGCCTGTGGCGGGACGGTCGTCGTCCGCTCCACTCCCACCCCTGTGGCTATCAAAGTGATCCGGGCCCGGCCCTCCATTTTCGGATCGATGACACTGCCGAGAAGGATCTGGGCTTGAGGCATGGCTGCCTGAGATATGATCTCCATGGCCTGGCTGACCTCTGCCAGAGTGAGGTCGGCTCCTCCCGTGATATTGACCAGGATGTTTTCCATCCTACTGGCGGATTCTATGTTGAGAAGTGGATTTCTAAGAGCTGTCCTAGCTGCCTCGATAGCCTTCTCCTCCCCTTCTCCGTGGCCAATTGATATGAGGGCCCCGCCTGCCCCATTCATAATGGATCTAACGTCTGCAAAGTCAAGATTGATTAAACCAGGCCGTGTGACCAGCTCGGAGATTCCTTGAACTCCCTGGCGAAGCACTTCGTCGGCGATGCGGAAAGCGACATCGAGTGAAACCCGCTTATTGACAATTTCGAGCAAGCGATCATTGGGCACGATGATCAGCGTGTCTACTTCTTCTTTGAGGCGCGTAATCCCCTCTTCAGCAATAGCCAATCGCTTAGTCCCTTCAAAGGAGAAAGGCTTCGTGACCACAGCGATGGTCAGAGCCTTCTCCGCCCGGGCAATCTGGGCCACAATGGGGGCTGCGCCCGTGCCTGTGCCACCACCCATCCCTGCAGCGATGAATACCATATCAGCCCCGCGCAGGGCTTTGCTAAGCTGCTCTCGACTTTCGCGGGCGGCTTTAGCTCCCATGGCTGGGTTCCCGCCAGCCCCTAAAGACCTGGTGAGCTTCGCTCCCAGCTGGATCTTGCAAGGCGCTTCGGAGCGGGCAAGCGCCTGGGTATCACTGTTGGCGGCGATGAAATCAACGCCAGGGATGCCTATTTGAATCATCCGATCGACAGCATTGCTGCCGGCTCCACCGAGGCCAACCACCTTTATCGTCGCTCCTTTCCAGACCTGTGATTCCATGCTGAAACCTCCCGTCTTAAGAACTGCACGAAGATCGTTGCGTTCCCAAGGCTCCTTCGTTTCCCCTATCGTAACTACTCACCACGTTCAAGTCAAACCCCCAGATGGCTCAGTCTTTCTACTACGATCACTCCCTCTTCAACCATCTCAGCCCTAACCTCCTGCCAACGTTGGGGGCTCCATACCTCCAAATGGGTGCACAGGCCAACAACGATGGCCTCATTCTCGATGCCTGCATATTGCCGCAGATTGTTGGGCAAGGGGATTCGGCCTTGTTGATCTGGGACGCAGCTCAGAGCTCCCGAGAACATGAGGCGGGCGAAAGCCCGAGCATCCCGGCTAGTGAGAGGCAGGCGACATTGCATTTCCTTTGCAAGCTTTCGCCACTCTTCAGCAGGGTAGATGAACAGGCATCTGTCAATTCCCCGCGTCAAAGTCGATCCCTCACCGAGTTCAGCACAAAACTCGACGGGAATAGTCAATCTTCCGCTACTATCGGCCACACAACGAAACTCACCTAATAACATCGTTTCTCGGTCCCAGCAGGTAGGCTTGTGAGTAGTTGCCAGGTTTCCTTCATGGGCCTACCTGGACACAGCCATCTTAAGAATATGGCCTTTTTCATCAACAGTTACCTTGACCACTTGACAATGCGCGCCATCACCTCTGACAGGAATATCTTTTTCCAAGGTAAAGGCCCAATTTCCCGAGTATCCCTTAGAAACTTCAACAGCTCCGCAGGCAAGGGCACATCGGTGGCCACAGTTTCCGTTGCAGAACCTCAGCGGGACTGCGCGCACCCGTGCTTGAGCCATATGCGGCAAGCTGGTCTCCATGCGGCCCTTGACCAATCTTACCAATTCGTCAGGGACGGGTCCCTTCTGGAGGTTGGCCATTTTCTGGCAGATGATAGGAGGACAGAAAGTTTTACCCGAAACCCCCATATCTGATCTACCCTGGAGAGCCATGACTGGGAGGGATGGGTCTCCATAGAGCACAAAACTGATGAGCGTTTTTTGATCTTCACCATCCAAGTAGCCCTGTCGGTCTTGCATTTCTCTGGCCAGATTTGCCTTGGCATACTGTAGGGCCTCACCTACGGCCAGGTGAGCCTGCAACCCTTCCCAGAAGTACCTGCCAATTAGATCGGCTCCTAGCAGAGGGGGAGCGATGGCGCCGTAGGAGATCTTGGTCGAACCGACCAGGGCCAACGCTTGGGAGGCCAGGAATTGCAAAGCTATGGAGTTGCCGGTATGCTTTCCCACGATGTTGGCCCCGTAGCAGGCCTCGGTGAAAACTACCGAGTTGGCGTGTTCATCTACGGTCAAGTCCTGGGGGCGCAGGGCCACGGGGAAGAGGGGATAATTCGCAGGGAACAAGGAATCTCGCTGGCCGTACCAGTTGGCTCCATCCTCGCTGCCATGGAGATTGAAGTAGCTGAAATGCGGACGCTCTGCAATCTTGAACTCTTCATAAGTGAGAGGAGGGGAGATTCTCAGTTGGCGATCGTCGCCGATAACCTGAAACACAGCCCGGGCGGCCTTTCTCCAAATGCTGGCTGAATATCCCAAGCCGTGTCCATTCCGTTGGTCTCGACTGGCTGGCCAGAACGTTCCGAAGATGGTGCTGAATAACCCTCTAGCCACGCCTGGCTCTAGATGCCCGGCTACAGCTGTTTGGATGAGGGAGTGTAAGAAACCTATCCCTTCTCCTTCTCCGTCAGGCATTCTCCCTACCGCCCTTTCCGGGACGAGATAGTTGGCGTCACGCGATGCGTAAGGATTGTCTGAGAGAACATCCGTATCCTGATCGTCAATGGGGTTAGGTAGGCGGTGAAAAGGGATGATGGGGTCTCCACCGACGATCAGAATGTACCGGATCTCTTGGCCTTGCTCGTTTAGGCGGGCATCCAGGTTATCTATCAGCATCTTGATCTGCCCAGGATTGGTCGGATCCACAGGTTGTAGGCTGTATGGGAGCAGAGAAGGCCTGTCATCTACATAGATGATTATGACCTCCAAGTCAGTTTGGCCTTCAATTGCTTGCTTGAGATTGCGCAAGTCCTTATCCAGTTGATTGAAGCCAAGTTGTCCATATTTTCTCGTCAAACCATCCTTGTTGGAAATGATCAGATACAGGGGAGCAGCGTCCCTGACCTCAGCCTCAGGTCGTTGTGTGCTTCCCACTGAGAGCGATTCGATCAGACGATTCAGCTCGGCTTGGGCCTCGTCCACTGCCTTTGCTGCCTGACTCGCAGTACTTGCTGGCCACCGTCCGCTGCCAGAGACCGAGGAAGGCCAAGGGGACTCGTTGAATTCTGCCATTTGCCTGGTGAACCTCCCACACTAGATTTTCCGCCGTTGCCAGAGAAAGGACACGGCACTTACTGCTGCCCATTGCTTGTAGGCATTGGCATCATTGGGGCGTAGTTCGATAGCCTTGCGGAACATCGTCACAGCCTCAGGATACCGTTGCAGTTGCTTGTACATTGCGCCAGCGTTGCAATAGTAATCCGCTGTGTGCGAATCCCGCTTGGTGGCTTCGAGATAGGCATCCAAGGCCACATCATACTGATCCTGCAATTCGTAGGACTTGCCCAGTTCACAGTAAGCCATGGCATTATCGGGCTGGAGCTTGATCATTTGCCTGAAGTGGGCTATAGCCTTGTCTAAATGCCCGAGTTGCCGCCACAGCCTGCCTATTTGACCATGCTGGGCTGCCTCGTGGGGCGCTACCGTGATAGCCTGTTCATAGGCCTGCAGGGCTTCATCGTAGCGCTGCTGGGCCTCATATACGTCACCCAGTTGCCCGTAAGCCTCGGTCATTTGGGGTTGTAATTCGACTGCCTTCTCCAGATGCTCGGTGGCCTCCTGATACCGAGCCATCCGCTTGTCAATCACCCCCATCTTGTAGTGATAGAAAGCGTTATTCGGATCCAGGACCAAGGCTCGCTGGTAGGTCGCCAGAGCTTCGGCCCACCGTTTTTCCCTTTCATAGAGGTCGCCCAGGCGTTCATAGGCTGGGGTATGATCACTCTTCAACGCGATAGCCTCTTTAAACCTCGCCAGGGCCTCATCAACGTCGCCTAACTCAACGGCCACACTGCCCAGGTTGAGCAAGTAAGCGGGCTCCTCGGGAGCAAGATCGATAGCACGCTGATAAATCTCTCGTGCCCTACGATGCTGGCCTTGCCGGACGTAGGCATCGCCCAGCTCTGAATACCATCGGGGATTGTCCACTCGTAATTGGACAACCTTCTCCAAGAGATCGGCAGCCTGTTTATCGTTCCCCATCTTGGCGTAGGCTGAAGCTGCATTATGCAGATATTCAGGCTCCTCGGGCGCCAATTCTGCAGCACGCAGATACTGTTCCAGGGCCAAGTGAGGCCGCCCCTGTTCTGCATATATGTCGCCCAAGGTGTTGTGCCATGGGACGACGCCCGATTTCAGCCCTACAGCCTGCCCCAAGACGACGCTGGCTTCCTGATTCTGCCCTGCCTCATGCAGCATCAGCCCGAGCACATAGTGATACAACGCTTTTGTAGGATCCAATTGCCTAGCCTTCTCCAGAGCAGCCATGGCTTTCTCTGCTTGCCCTGCTTGCCTATGACTTAGGGCCAATTCATATTGAGTCTCTGCACAATCTGGCTCCAAACTCTCCGCCTTACGCAGCTCCCGGATGCTATCCCGATGTTTCCCCATCAATCGGTAGGCTATCCCCAACGCGCGGTGATGAGAGGCTTCGTAGGGAGCGGCTTCTATGGCCCTCTCAAGTTGCGCGATGGCTTCTGCATGTTGCCCACTTAAGGCGAGGAGTTCCCCTAGCTCTGCATGGGCCTCGGGCGACTCCTCTCCCAAGGCCATAGCGCTCCGTATGGCAGCGATGGCTCCATCATAATCCTCCGCCAAGGGGGCCTGCTCGGAGATGCCAGCCTGCCTCAGGGTCCAAGCCTGCTGTCCGATCTTTCGCCAGATAGTGCCCAACCGCAATTGATAGCGCACCTCATCGGGGCTTAACTCGGCGGCTTCTTTGTATTCGGAACATGCTTCCCCGTAATGCCCCTGAGCCTCAAGTGTGGCCGCCAATTGCCAGTGGGCTTCTGCATCTGATGGATCCAAGGCCAGGGCTTTGGCCAGGACGTCTGCGGCCTCGACGTACCGCTCTAGCCTACACAAGACTGCTCCGCAGGCCCGTCGGTAAAGCGATTCGTCCGGCTTCAGGTCGGCCGCCTGGCGATACTCGGCCAGAGCGTCCTCCCAGTGCCCCTGGGCCTCGAAGATGGTGCCCAGCGTATAGTGAGCCTCAACATCGGTCGGGTTCAAGGAGATGACCTTTCTCAAGAATTGTATCGCCTTGTCATCCTCACCTAATTCGTGGTACAGCAAGCCCATGTCGCGACAATGGATAGCCTCCTCCGGCTCCAAGGAGATCGCTTCCTGGAACGCTGCCAGGGCATCGTCGTGAAGCCCCAGTTGCTCGCAGGCCTTTCCCAGCAGGTGCTGAGCCTCCGCATCACCTGGCTCCAAAGCCGTCGCTTCTCGCAGGACACGGGCAGCCTGCTCATATTGGCCCACATGATACAGCATCAGACCAACCTGACGATGATAAACTGCTTGATTGGGGGCCAAAGACGACGCCTGCCCGTACTCGGTGAGGGCTTCCTCATAGCGTCCCTGTTCCTCGAATATGACGCCCAGTTGATAGTGAGTCTGGGGCTCCTCTGCATCCAAGGCGATGGCCTTCGTCAGGACGCGGACCGCTCGATCTCCTTGGCCCAGTTCGTGCAGGGCTTCAGCAAGATGCCGGTGGTAGAGAGACCGATCAGGCGCTAGACTAGCCGCTTCCTCGTATTCGGTCACGGCCTTGGGATGCCGATCCAATTCGTGATAGGTACGGCCTAGTTCGTAGTGCGTTTGGGCATCGTCGGGCTTCAGGGTCAATGCCTTCCTGAGAACCTCTATCGCCCGGTCATATTCCCCTAGGTGGCGCAATGTGGCCCCTATGTCGCGATGGTAAGCAACCTCGTGAGGGGCCAGGTCGGCCGCGCGCTGATACTGGCTGAGGGCTTCTGTCAGCCAACCCTTATCGGCGAACGCCCTGGCTAATTCGCCATGTAAAACCGGGTCGCTGGGATCTAAACTGATCGCCTCCTCCAAGGCAGCGATGGCCTCGCCCATCTTCCCCATCTGTCTGAATACCAGACCAATCGCGCACTTGTAGGCAGCCTCTTCTGAGGCCAGCCTGGCAGCCTCTTCATAATGCTCCAAAGCCTCGGTCAAATTGCCTCGTTGCTGATACGATTGACCCAAGTGATAGTGGGCCTCGGCCCAATTCGGCTGTAGCGCCAGAGCGCACTGCAGGCCAACGATTGCCTCCTCGTGATTGTCCAATCGTTGACAGGCTCTACCGTAGTCATAGAAAGGGGTTGGACTCTGAGGTGAAAGCTCCATAGCCCGTCGGAAAGCAGCCACTGCTTCTTGGTCTTGGCCTTGCACTTCAAAGATTGCTCCCAGTTGGTGGTAGGCCATAGCACATTCTTCGTCCAGCCGGATGGCACTCTTCAGCTCGTCCATGGCTTCACTGTGCTGTCCTGATCGTCGCAGGAGCACTCCCTTGTTAAGATGATACAGAGGTTCCGAGGCGTTCAATGTTGTGGCCTGACCATACTCCCGCAGGGCTTTCTCGTATTCCTCGTAGTGCTCATAGATATTGCCGACCGCATTGTGCAGGGCCGCATCCTCAGGGGCTATCTCTAAACCGGCCTTTAGTTCGGCCAGGGCCTCATCGTGTAGCCCCTTCCGCTGGTAGATGGAAGCCGTCCTCCGTCTGTACTCCACCTCTTGGGGGGCCAATTCGATGGCTTGCCGGTATTGGGCCAGGGCCTCCTCGTGTTTCTCCCCGGCCTCGGCTATCTTTCCCAACTGGGCCCGGATAGCAGCATCGGCAGGGCTCAGTTCCGAGGCTCGCAATGTCTCGGCTTTGGCCTCATTAAGCCGTCCCAGGCGATATGCGGCCAGGCCGAGTACGGCGTGAAAGGTAGGCTCTTGAGGATTGAGGCTCACAGCTTGTCGGTAAGCGCCCAGAGCTTTTTCTTGTTTACCCTGCTGGGCGTATGCCAAGCCCAAATGGTAATGCACCATCGGGTTGTGAGGATGAAGGCTGCGCGTTGCTTCCAATAAAGCCAAAGCATCCTCGTGGCGACCTAGCCGTCGGCAAATTATGCCTGCTCGGAGCCCATATTTCACTACCTTTGGTTCCAATTGAACAGCCTTTCCATAGGCGGTCAAGGCATCCTCATAAGCGCCCAGCTTCTCGTAGATCCTGCCCTGTTGGCCATACGCATCTCCGTAGTCAGGCTTCAGTTGGATGGCATGTTGTAGCGTCTCCAGGGCACGATCGTGGTCGCTTAGGCGACCATACGTCGCGCCCAAATTATGATAGTAGAGAGCCTGGTCGGGCTCCAGGGCACACGCCAGGAGATACTCGTCAAGGGCCTCCTTCATTCGCCCTTGAACCTCATAAATCATCCCCTTCTGGTTATGGGCTTCTGCGTGGCTAGGGACCAAGGCAATAGCCTCCTCTATCTCCGCTAAGGCTTCACCATATTCCCCCAAATGATAGAGCGAACATCCCGCGCCGTAGTGATAATCGGCCCTGTGGGAATCGAGGGCTAACGCTGTTCGGTATCCGCTCAGCGCCTCGACGTGTTCCCCTTGCCAACTTAGAGCTTTGGCCAAGTCACCCTGCCACTCAGCTTGATTGGGCGAAAGCTCCACCGCGCGGCGCAGGCATCGGATGGTCTCTCCATGCCGTCCTATGCGCTGGTTGGCTAAGCCGAGATGATGGTAATAGGCTACGTTGGTCGGCTCAAGCGCCACAGCCTCCTCGTACTCCTGGCAGGCCTCTTTCCAGCGCTCTGCGGCCTCGTAAAGTGTCCCCAACTCGTCGTGCCAAGGGACTTGGTCGGGTTGCAGAGTTAAGGCGTGCTTTAGATAGGCGATAGATTGCTCATATTGACCTTGCCTGGCTAAGACGACACTGGCTTCTCGATACAACGAGCCGTTTCTGGGGGCTAGTTTGATGGCCTGTTCGAGCACACCCAAAGCCTCACTATACCAGCGCTGTTGCTGGTAGGAATAGCCGATCTCCCGATATATGTCTGCTTGCTCCGGGTTCTGGGCCTGCGCTTGTTTCAGTTTTTCCAATGCCTCCTTGTAGCGTCCCAACTGGTTGAGAGTGACCCCAGCCTGGTAGAGGTATGCCCCTGCTTTAGGTTGCCGGCTCAAAGCCTGATGAAAAGCCTCAAGGGCATCTTCATAATTACCTTGCCTCTGGAGGGCTAGACCCAGCTCACAGTATATCTCAGCACAAAGCCGGTCAGCCTCATGAAGGGCGCTTTGCAACTCGGCTACGGCTTCGCTGCCGCGCTCCAGTTCCCGATGGATGACGCCCAAGTTGTAGCGGTGGATGACTTTGCCGGGCTGCCAACCTTCTGCGGAAAGGGCAGTGCTTGGCATCAGATGCCGATAGATAGGCGGCAATAGAGCATCTGGGGATTTAACGGTCAATGCGTTCAGGGCTATGGTGGCCCCCTCGATCGCCCCCAATTCCTTTAAGGCTATGCCCAATTGATAGACGGTGGTCTTGGGAAGGTACATCTTCATTAGCCGCCTTACTTGTTCCCACAACCCTTGCTGATCCTCGTTGCTGATCAGACATCGTGCGGCTAAGCGGACCACTTCGTATCCAGCCTGGGTATCTAGCAGCCTTCGGATCAGACCCAGACGGTCGGATTCCAAGCCATAGAGTTGAAGGAGAGGCCCCTGCCATCTCTCTCGCACGCTCTGGTCCTGAACGAGTTGGCCTACGTCCAGGTCATCCTTCAACCTTTGCCTGAGCGTCAGAGCGGCAAAGAAGTCTTGCACTAGAGCGTGAAGAAAACTCACCCGCTTGCCATCCTCCGTCAAGACCAGCAGGCCGCTGCGGAGGGCATCGTCGATCCGCTGGCCGGCTTCGGCCATTATCTCAATGCAACTTCGCCGCCCTATGTTGTCAGTTCGTGCTTGTTGGAGGGCGAAAGCCAATTCAGCCAACCCGCGGCCCTCGCTCTCCAGCCATTGCTCGACCTGGCCTGTCTCTGCCGTACCCAAGGCGATCCGTATGCCTTCTTTGATGGCGCGGCTACGGCTCCACCAGGGGCCTTTCCCACCAGAGGGCGCGGCTAAGTTGAGGATCGCTCTAAGGAAAAGAGGAATGCGCGCCAGGTCCCACAGGGCGCCATCTTTTCTCAGCCCGAGGTTCAGTTCTGCCGATCTTTTTTCGGATGCATATTCCCGCAGGAATTGTCCCATCGAACCGTCGTTCAGCGCGAGGATGTTCAAGGCTGGAATATGACCTAGCCAGGATCGATGTGCAGGCAGGCTTTGGGTGCGGCAAGCAATGACCATCCTGGCTGAAGGACATTCCTGGGTGCAAGATGCCAGCCAAGATCTCAACTCCTCCAAGAGGCGGCTATCCGCAACCCTGTCCAGGTTGTCCAGCAGGAAAAGGGGCGTTTGCTGGTTTAGGATAGATCGCAAGCTCGCATCGCTGGCTGCTGGCTGATGGCACCGAAAGGCCTCCAACAGCAAGTCCCTCACCCCTTTGTTGTCTTGCAACAGGGATAGATCGACAAGGAAAGGGATCGGGGCTTCCCGTCCTGGCGAAAGGGCTTCCTCGGCACCCTTGTGGGCCAGGCGCTGCAGCAAGGTGGTCTTGCCTGCCCCCAAATGCCCGTGGAACACCACCCTGTCCAGACCTTTCACTGCTTCCAGGGCATCTTTCTCGTCCTCGCCCGGCTCCGTCCTTACCTTGAGGGCCACGTAATGCCTGCTGACTTCGGCCAAATGGGGATCATCTCGCATATCTTGCAGGTATTGATACAAAAGCGGCTGATCAAGGGAGTGGGGAAGACCCGCCGAACTACCCCTGTTTTCTTGCGCCCTATGATCGAACATTGTCCCTCTCCTCACAGCCCAGGAAGGATCCAGAAGGCCACCAAGCAGAGCATTACCCCAACCAGGCAGAGAAATACCCCAACGCCAACGGACGTGCGGATTAGTTGATCTACGGCCTTGACTAGCCCAGATAAAGCCTCTATTAGAGGTGCCAGCCCGGCATCAGTGACGGCCTTGCTGCTGACCTTCGCCGACTGGGCCGAAATGCTCTTTAGCACTTGTTGATACTGCCTGGACAAAATAGTCCAGAGCCCTGCTATGCACGAGCATAAGCCTAGTAAGAACAAACATCCTGACATCGCAATTTGGAGATTCGTGATCATCATGCTTTCCATCCTTTCATCAGGTCAAGCGGCTTCCAGAAAAATGTAAAACCTCACTCTCAGGTAACTCGTCCCTGCTCAAGGGTAAACTGATATAGAATGTGCTTCCCTCATGCAACTCACTATCTACCCACACTTTCCCCTCGTGCCGTTCGACGATGGACTTGACAATGGCAAGCCCCAAGCCAGTCCCCGATACGTCCGGTGTGTCGCGTCGCCTGATGCGGTGGAATTTCTCAAACAGCCGCATTTGATCATCTGGCGCAACGCCGATGCCCGTGTCGGCGACGCGGATCACCGCCCGGTCCCCTTCGCCGTCCGTGCGTACTGATAACCCTACCGTCACGACGCCACCACTGGGAGTGTACTTGATCGCGTTATCCACCAGATTGGTGACCGCTCGGCGTAGCAATGCTGCGTCACCAGCGACGATCACCGCACTCTCGACTGGCTCCATCCGCAGTGTGATCTCTTTGACGGCCGCCTGGGCTCGCATGCTGTCCATTGCCTCAATCAGAACCCCCCGCAGGTGGCAGGGTACGCGCTCCAATCCTACGCCGGCCTCAATGCGTCCTAGATCAAGCAAATCGCCAACCAGTTCATTGATTTGTTCAACACCGCATAAGATATTCTCGACGTACTCGCGCTCCTCGTCGCTGAGACTGTCCACTGTCAGGAGCATGCTCGCATAGCCGCGCATAAACATCAGCGGTGCACGCAAGTCATGCGAAACCGTAGATAGGAACTCCGACTTCATCTCATCCAGCTCCTTGAAATAGGTGATGTCGTGCATCACAGCGACACGGCCAATCCGTTCACCGTCAGCGCCCAAGATCGTCGAGACGTTGACGTACAGCGTCCGACCACTGGGCAGAGAGATCTCCTCGGTCAACGCTTCGTCTGGAGATGAAGTCACCTCAAGGGCTTGTACCAGCGCAGGGGCTAACCCGGCCCTCTCCATCTTTTGCCCCAAAACGGCATCGGCTGCGATATCAAAGGCCCGTTCAGCAGCCGGGTTGGCCAACAGTATTCGATTCTGCTGATCAGTGACCAGAACAGCGTCCGTGGTGCTGTCAAGGATTGCTGCCAGCCGCCGCCGCCCACCCTCGGCGGCTTGGAAAAGGCGACTATTCTCCATCACCACGGCCGTCTGACCGGCCAGCATGGATAGGAAATCTACCTCCAAGTCATCGAAGTGCCGAACCTCTCCGCACCCAATCCATATCACAGCCAATGTCTGGTCTTTCGTACGCACAGGCAGCGCAATGACGGCTTTGATCGGCCCGTTGAGTGTCTCGGGATCGGCCAGTGTTCTGGCCCGAGCCAGGTTCTCCACGATCACGGGACGTTGCCGGTCATTGGCTGCTGCAGCCAATGACCGATCTAGCGCCTCCAATCCCTCACTCGGCTCTCCCCTTGACATTACCATTTGCGGTTCGCCGCCGGCCGTAAGGAGAACAATGCGGGCTACCTGAGCCCTGGTCGCCCTTAACGCCCCCTCAAGAACAAACGGCACTCCCCTGGACAACTCCAGCGTCGCCGAGACCGCCTGGCTGATCGCAAGCAGCAGTGAGATGTCCTCCATACGGTCTTTTAACCGTACACGCATGTCCTCAAAAGCATCCCCTACCCGTCCTACTTCGTCTTCGCCGCTCACTTGCACCGGCTGTGTGAGATCTCCCCCGGCGATGCGATCGGCGGCGCCGGCCAACTGCTTGAGCGGACGTGTCACAAAACCGATGACCACGGACATGACGACCACCAATCCGCTCCCGAAAAGAAGCTGAAGGAGAAGCAGCGGGGTGGCAACCTCCTGGGCCTGCTTCAGCACGACTGCGTAGGGAAGACGGATCACAACTGCCCAGCGGCACCCCTCTACCGGCAAGTAATAGATCCACTGGCGCGTGTTGCGTACGGGATCGAGACTCTCATAAGCCTGACCGCGCGGCACTGTGGCGATGCGGGGACGGTCCTCATCCAATCGCCATTCAGTAAGGAGCATGCTGGAATCTGAGTGAGAGACAATGCGCCCTTCTGAATCCACTATGAATCCCTCACCCTGGCCGCCAGTCCACTGCAGACTGGTCAGTATGCGGTTGATCATGGGATTGACATCGAGATGGGTGCGTCCAAGCAGCGCCTTGAAGCGCGTGCCGTTCCCCGTCGGCCCCACCGGTGCCAGAAACGACAAGAGGGGTCCACCTCGATGTGAGCGGTGTGCGGAACTGATCTGGGTCGCCCCATGCTCAAGCACTCGCTGCAAAAGCATCTCCTCCTGGGCTGTCAGTTCCGGGTCACCCGTTGGCGCCGGAGGATACATCACCAGGAGCTGGCCATCCGGGTCAAACAACATCAACTGATCGAAAAAGGCCATAGTTTGGACATCGCTGCGTAGGCGGGCTTCCAACGTGAGCGGATCACCGTGCCACAACCGCTCATCATTGGCGAACTCCGTCAGCAGCCCCTGGCCGGTGTAGATGAAATAGGGGATCTCTTCGGCGGCGCTGATAGCATCCTGTGTCATCTCATTCACCACTTCCAATGTCGCCATACGGAGAGTTGTCACTGTCACAGCGTAAACCAGCACGCAGGTCATAATCAATATCAGAGGCACAAACAGGAAAAGCAGTCTGCGATTCACGCTGCGGATGTAGGGAGGAGATCGGCGCGCCACGCGGATAGGACGGAGACGTGGGAAGAACAGGTAGAGAGTCTGGACAACAATTGCCGCTGCCAGGCTTTCCACCACTGCAGGGCCGAAGTAGGCCTTCGTCAGCGTCACCGCGTAATCGAACCCTGACAAACCCGAAGCGGCCACATGCGCGAAGACCGAGAGTAGCAACAGTAGCATTGCGAACGGAGTCATCACCATGGCCGCGACGAGAGGCTGGCGTGCGATAAGTGGCAATCTTCCACGGTAGTCTTGGCGCAGAAGGAGTCCAATCAAGAAACCAAAGAAGGCGAGATGAAATGGCTCAGCGATACCGCAGATTGTCGTATCGGCACGCAAGATGCCGCTGACCAATCCCACCAACAACGCTGGCCCGGCGCCGAGCCACGCGCCAGCAGCAAGAATCGGCAGAGCTCCCAGCAGTGGCACAAGCGGCTGAGGGGGTTTGACAGGAACATTTGGGGGAGGCAGAAGATTGGGCGCAGAAAAACTCAGCACCAGCAAGTGGTTGACGAGCAGCGGAGCTGCCAGCAAGCCTGCAAACAGGAGAAGACGATGCCGGGTTAGTCTGGTGAAATCCCGGCGGAAGCAGATGAGGAGCACCAAGGCCAGCAGTGCATAGAACACCAGGAGGACATACTCCCAGGCCTCCAGTGCAGGGAAGACCAGCCACGACCACGGCTTCCAAATTACAGATTCCATACTGAGGTCCTTCCTTCAAGTAGCGTAAAGCCGCCACCTCTGTCCTTCATTGGCCTATTCCTTTGAACAGGAACAGACAATGAACAGAACAGACAAAGACTCTGGATGTTGGCATCGAATTCAGTCCAAGAGACACTGTTAGTCAAGGGTTTGTCTTTATATGAATCCAGGTTCACTTTACTTGAGTCGCAAGAAACGTGCCAACATCGCGTTGGTTCGGGAGGAAGGGATGCATCCTCCTAAGAAAGTCAACATAGAAAGTCAACGTTGGCCACGTGAAAGAACACCGAATCCATGCCTCATAACTTAAGGCCATTTTGGGTTTCCAAGGAGCGGTTTTCCTGCGATTCAGGGCAAATCTTGCCAGCCAGACCTGAATTTCAGACCAAATCGAGTGTCCAGATTCATCCCGGGCACGAAAACAGGCCGTTTCG